>JGI24699J35502_11134064_pt1 | contig 27953 bp, 23 predicted proteins | sample TergutMp193P4_FD_35502 | JGI IMG/M metagenome (IMG submission 35502)
CTTTCGGTTCCTACGATGGCCAATCCTCCGGCTGCCCGTACTTCCGGCGAAAGTTTAATATCCGTACCACGCCCCGCCATATTGGTGGCAATCGTTACAGTACCTGTTTGACCGGCTTGCGCAACGATTTCTGCTTCTTTTTGATGCAATTTGGCATTCAACACATTGTGAGGCACCTTCCGCATATTCAACATCCGGCTCAGCAATTCCGATATTTCTACCGAAGTAGTTCCTACCAATACCGGACGTCCTAAATCGCGCAAGTTCTGAATTTCTTCAATCACCGCATTGTATTTTTCGCGTACCGTTTTATAAATGCGGTCATTCATATCTATACGCGCAATTGGGCGGTTGGTTGGAATCACCACAACATCCAATTTGTAGATATCCCAAAATTCGCCGGCTTCCGTTTCAGCTGTACCCGTCATTCCCGCCAGCTTATGATACATACGGAAATAATTTTGCAGCGTAATGGTGGCAAATGTTTGGGTAGCCGCTTCCACTTTCACCCTTTCTTTGGCTTCGATCGCTTGATGCAAACCCTCGGAGTAACGGCGGCCTTCCATGATACGTCCTGTTTGTTCGTCCACAATCATTACCTTATTGTCGAGTACTACATATTCGTCGTCCCTTTCAAACAAACAATAGGCTTTCAACAATTGATTAACGGTATGCACACGCTCCGCCTTCACTGCATACGCTTGCATCAATTCGTCTTTTAGAGTCTGCTTCTGTTCGTTAGAAATGTTTTCATGCTCAATTTCGGCCAGTTTGACCCCAATGTCTGGCAAGACGAAAAATTCGGGATCGTCCGAATTACCGGTCAGTAAATCAATTCCTTTGTCGGTAAGTTCGATGGAATTATTTTTTTCGTCAATCACGAAATACAAATCATCGGTGATGATATGCATGTCGCGGTTTTGCTGTTGCATGTAAAATTCTTCGGTTTTCAACATATCGGCCTTTACGCCCGGTTCGCTCAGGTATTTGATAAGAGCCTTATTTTTAGGCATTCCCTTGTATGAACGGAACAGAAATTTCAATCCTTCCTCACGTTCTTTCGGATTGTCCGAAGCCATCCATTTTTTTGCGTCGGTCAATAAACTGTTGGTCAGTTTTCTTTGTACCGCCACTACATTTTCGACCCTTGCCCGGTATTCTTCGTACAACTGATCTTCGCCTTTTGGCACCGGACCCGAAATAATCAAGGGCGTACGGGCATCATCAATCAAGACAGAGTCCACTTCGTCGACAATGGCATAATTGTGTTTGCGCTGCACCAAATCCTGCGGGCTAACCGCCATGTTATCCCTCAAATAATCGAAACCAAATTCATTGTTGGTGCCGAAGGTAATATCGGCTTCGTAAGCCTTTCGGCGTTCATCCGAATTGGGACGGTGCTTATCAATGCAATCGACTGAAAGCCCGTGGAACATATAGAGCGGCCCCATCCATTCGGAGTCGCGTTTAGACAAATAATCGTTGACGGTCACCACATGAACGCCATTGTGCGTCAAAGCGTTCAGGAAGACGGGAAGCGTAGCCACCAAGGTTTTTCCTTCGCCTGTAGCCATTTCCGCAATTTTTCCTTTATGCAATACAACGCCGCCAAACAATTGTACATTGTAATGTACCATGTCCCAGGTAATCTCATTTCCGCCAGCCATCCAATGATTCACATAAACTGCTTTATCGCCTTCAATATGCACAAAATCGTGATTAAGGGCTAACTTGCGGTCAAAATCATTGGCCGTAACAATCGTTTGTTCGTTTTCGGCAAAACGGCGCGCCGTATCTTTTACAATTGCAAAAGCTTCTGGAAGAATTTCTTCCAGTGTTTTTTCATGTTGCGCCAAAATGTCCTTTTCAATTTTATCTATTTCGTTCCATACTTTTTCGCGTTCTTCCAATTCGAGATTTTCGATGGTTAATTTTAATTCTTCTATTTTGTTCTTTTCATCTTTTACTTTTTCTTGAACATAATCCCCCAATCGTCGCGACCGTTCACGCAATTCGTCATTCGACAAATTCTGGATTTCGGGATACGCCGCCACTATTTTCTGCACATAAGGATCGATTTCCTTTAAATCGCGTTGGGATTTGTTTCCAAATAATTTTGTTAAAATGTCATTAAAGCCCATAATTTTATTTATTTATTTTTTTGTTTGATTCATCTGTTATTTATTCACAATTTCTTGCAACGGTCCGTCGGTACAAGCGTTGGGCGAGCGGATGCGCAAAATATACGATAGAGTAGGAGCAATTTCCGTAAGTTTTATTCTTCGATAAACCTGTTCTTTTTTTATCGATTCTCCTAAAATAAATAAAGGAGTAATCACCGCATTATTTCGGTGGTATTTTTTCTTAGCCGCATCATTTTCATAAGTTACTTCCCAACCCGGTTGTAATTCAATAAAGATATCCCCGCTCAGCTTTTTGTTCATGCCTCTTCTAAAAAAAGCCGAACGTCCGGTATCGTCGATTAACCATTGTCCTGCAGTTGTTACTTCCTGAACGCCGCTGAATTGCACTACAAATTCGGCGGCGTTTCGAACCAGTTCCGTCCACTGAACCTGTTTTTCTTCCGCTAATTTTTTATTGAGATATATTTGATAATCATAGTAGCCTCTTACCCAATTGCCTTGTCCGTAAATAGCCATCAAATACAGATTCAGAAGAGCCGTACAACGATTGGGATAAAATTCGCCCGCCGGTTTGAAACCTTCGAGAAGCTGATTCGTCGAATCGTAATATCCAGTAGACGCAAGCATTACAAGTACGCGCTTAGCGCCTACTTTTCTGTCGATGCAATCGAAAAGCCGTTCCAACTCTTTGTCCAATCGGCTGTAAATATCTTGGATTTCATAGCTGTATTCTTCCGTTTCGGGGTCTGCATTGTAATTTCCTGCATAATACGTGAGCGTCAATAAACCGGGAGCAGAATAGGAAGCCATTCCTGCATTTTCAATAAGCTTGACCGCCAAATCGGTTACTTCGGTATTGACGAGAGGAGTTTGTTTGATCTTTTGATACCGGTCTTTGTCTGTCTTGTCGAAATGATGATGGAAAGGATTGGTTTGGGTACGGATAGAATAGGGAAATCCAACGTAATGACTGTAGGACTGCGTCCATGATTTTTCCGAAAAATTGCCTATGGCCTCCGTCGTATTGTAACGATCTATATACCATGGCATTTCACTATAGTAGGTGCTGGTTGCCCATTTGCCGCTGTAATCGTCTAACCAAAAAACGCCGTCTGCGTATTTTCCTCCCGAAACGATTGCTTCCTCTGCATTAGGCGCTATGGCATATATTTTACTCTTCTTCTGAGAAGCAATTTTTAACTCATCGCCTATCGTAGAAGCCAATAGCGATAAAGGAGACCGTTTATCGGGCGTATAATTACCTAAATAGTCGTCGTCCGCTACAATAGATACTTCCCGTTCTTTTTCAAAATCATATTTACGATCGCCGGTAATACCGTGATAATAAGGGTAAGTTCCGGTATAAATGCTTGCTGTAGAAGATGCTTTTCCTACATTGGGGAATCCGAATTCGACCGAATGGTAAACCAAAGCTTCATTCATTAAGCGTTTGAATCCTTTTTCTCCAAAAGTCGAATTGAAGTAGTGTAGATAATCCTCCCGCAATTGATCGACCACGATGCCCACTACCAATTGAGGCGTCTCGCTCGCTATTTGCTGGGCATGCAGATCGAACGAATGAACCAAAAAAGAACACACCAGCAAACGCGAAAGTAATAAGCGATTGACTGGTAGACTTTTTTTTCTTTTTGCCCGTTTTCTTTTTAAACCTTGTTTTATTTCTTTTTGTTTACTCATTTTTCTTTGCCTGTTATTCGCTTACCGATCAAAAGCCAATATGCCGACGATAGAAACAAACAGCAGATATAGGGAATATTGGCGGTATTCAGTACTTGCGGCGACCAAAATCTCCCAAATAACAGAGCAGACAAAAGTACTAAATTAACGATATGATACCAAGATATAAAACGATAAGATTTCTTAAAAAAATATCCAAAGAAAGCAATCAGCTGAAAAGGATGCAGCCACAACAAATTCCAATTGGGAAACATGCACGGATGAGCGGAAAATAAAACCAGAAATCCAATGATAAATCCGGCCAACGCGGCTACAAGAAAACCCGGAGCAAAAAAGCCTCTAAATCTCCGTCTTTTTCTCCATCCCCAGTAGGCTATGATGGCATAAATAACAAAAAGCAGCATCCCGACAGCCGGAGGCGAAGTCCAGAAACAATAATTTATTCGGTCAGAATCATTCGATTGAATGATAATTTTGGAGGATGCTACTACTGGGAGCTTCGTTCCATCGACCAGCTGCAAGGCCGAACGATTCAAGGTTCTCAACAGTCCCATCGGCAAAAACAGTTCATTGCGAGTCGACAGCAACGAATCGGCTCCGCTCCCGACGACTAAGTCGATGCCAAAAGCTAACCACGGATAAGGATAGGTGTAGTTATGAATCAGCTTCCTGAAAGTCGTTTTTTCTTTTTGTTCTGGATAAAGCAATCTTTTTCCGCACGCTTCTTCTATGAGATTGCGGGGACGCGTCGTGCAATTATCAAACAAGAAATTATAGCGGTATTTCAAATTTTCCTCCTTTAGATTTTGAGTAACGCTTTCGATCAAACGTTCTTTTCCCTCTTCCGGAATATTTAAAACCTGCTCTACAATGGTCGCATTTGCTTCTGAATAGGCATAACAAAATAGACTGAAATTTGTTGCGCTCAAAAAATAATCGGCATCGCCCCGCATAAAGCGATATAAAAAACCAGGCAAATGACTATCGAATGTTCCCCAATTTAACACAATATCTACCATGTGATCTGGAGAAGGGTCGTACAACCGCAAAGCCGTATGTCCATAGATCGTGTAAACATAATTCGAACGAGGTTCGACAGTCAATAGACTTATCTGCAAACTTTCCCTTCCCGCCGCCTTGGCTGTCGGAAGAATTGGCATAAGCAAAAGAAAAAATAAAAACCGTTTCACTGTTTTTTAACTTCGATATTGAATGCAAAAGTAAGTTATTTTTCTTTATCCCTTGCAAAATTACGCAGATTGTGTAATTTTGTAAGATAAAAATGAATTTCGCCCGATAGGCACAAGGGGAAGAGGCTGGTTCGATTAAAGAAGTATAATATAAAAGCCGCATCGTGGATATGACAAAACTCCTTCAGACAGGATTTGAGCGCTTTACCGTGTTTGTAATCCGCTGTGCAATGCAACCTTTAAGGATGCGGCCCGCCATGTCCGGTAATAGCTTGTCTCGGAATTTCTATAAATATGATGAGTTTCCCAATCGACAGATACGGCTTTATAATTTTTTTCTTTATAATCTCTCTTGATTTGTTAATGCAAATATAGGTATTTATATTTTGCTTACCAAAACATTTATCAAAGAATTTTATGCATTTCAAAGGATTCTTTGGCGAGAGAGTGGTCTATTTAGGGCTTAAATTACTGATTAATAATTAAAAATAACCTTTTTTTGAAATGTACCGATTTAAACGGATAGCTGTAAAAGTAGGAAGCAATGTATTGACGCGCGCTAACGGCGCTTTGGATTTGACGCGGATGTCGTCTTTAGTGGATCAAATGGCTGAACTTCAACAAAATGGTCTGGAAATCATTTTAATTTCGTCGGGTGCGGTGGCTTCCGGACGGGGTGAAATCACTGTCAAAGGAAAATTGGACGACGTTTCTTCTCGGCAACTTTATTCGGCCGTTGGGCAAGCTAAATTGATTAACCGTTATTACGATTTTTTCAGCGAACACGGCGTCGCTTGCGGACAGGTGTTGACAACCAAAGAGAGTTTGAGTACGCGGCGGCATTACTTGAATCAAAAGAATTGCGTCGGAGTGATGTTGGAAAACAAGGTGATTCCTATCATGAACGAAAACGATACGATTTCGGTAACCGAATTGATGTTTACGGACAACGATGAACTTTCGGGTTTGATTTCTGCCATGATGAATGTCGACGCCTTGATTATCCTGAGCAATGTTGACGGGATTTACGACGGCCCTCCCAGTCTTCCGTCCTCCCATGTTATTGCTGTTATCGATCGGGAGCAAGAGATGGTCGATTGCATTCAGACCTCCCAGTCGGCTTTTGGGAGAGGCGGAATGTTGACTAAATACCGGATTGCCCAAAAAGTAGCCAGTGAAGGAATTGAAGTGATTATAGCCAATGGCCGGACTGAAAATATCCTTCTGAAAATACTCGAAACCGACGGTCAAGTTGCATGCACGCGATTTCTTCCTTCACCCAAAGCTTCGTCTGGCGTCAAAAAATGGATTGCCCATTCCGGCAGTTTTGCCAAAGGGGAAATTCACATCAACGAAAATGCCGCTAAAGCGCTGTTGGGAGAAAAAGCCACTTCGCTCTTGCCTATTGGCATTGTGGCTGTTGATGGACATTTCGAAAAAGACGACATCGTCAAAGTGATCGACAACAAAAAGAACGAGATTGGTATCGGAAAAGTCAGCTACGACAGCGCTAAAGTGGCGGAATTAATGGGCAAAAAGGGAAACAAGCCGGTGATTCACTACGACTATCTGTCGCTAATTTGAAAAATAGAGTAATTTTTTTCTTGTTTCCTATCTCAATATCATCCATAGTTAAGGTGAAAACCGACGCCTCTCGGGGTAACCCATCATACGTCTGTAGGTACGGAGAATACATTGGGTACCCATAGCGCGTCAGATTGTTGAGAAATTCGTTTTCCACCGTATGCTTTATCTTCCGGTTTCTTCAGTCTCATAACAAAAAAGAACTCAAAATAATACGAAATAATCATAATTTATTTCTATATTTGCGCCGAATTTAGGGGGCGTGTAACTTTTGCTGAAAATAGGCGCATTAGAATGAAAAAAAAACACAAATTTTCAACTACATTTTTTAATTCGAGAGTGACCACCACGGTGAGCATCACCTTGGTACTCTTTTTATTAGGAATGATTATCTTCTTGTCTTTCTTGGGAATGAACTTGTCGACTTATGTGAAAGAGACCCTTTCTTTCGATGTTGTTCTCCAAGATAACATTAGCGAATACCAAATAAAGAACTTGCAAAAGCAATTGGATCTGACGCCTTTCGCCAAATCGACCACTTATATCTCTAAGAAAGAAGCGGCTGCGAAGCTTGTAGAAGAAATTGGACAGAATCCGGAAGAATTTTTGGGTTTTAACCCTCTGCCTGCGATCATTGTGGTGCATCTGAAATCCGAATACGCCAACTTGGATAGCTTGTCGAGGGTGGAAAATCAGTTGCAACGTTTTTCAAATACGATCAAAGCAACAGAATACCGCAAAGATCTCCTGCAAAGCGTCAATGAAAATATTGCAAGAGTGGGTTTCTTCCTTTTTATTGTAGCAGTCATTTTGTTATTTATTTCTTTTGCTTTGATCAATAATACCATTCGGTTGATGGTCTATTCCAAGCGGTTCAATATCCGTACCATGCAATTGGTCGGAGCAAAAAAAGGATTTATCCGCAAGCCGTTTATTCTTTCCAATATGCTGTCGGGCATGATTGCCGCGGTGATTGCCTGTGGATTCCTATATTGGCTTATTTATTATGTGTCCGGTCATGTTCCCAATTTGCGGGACATGGTAGATATAAAACTCTTAGCGACCGTGGGAGGAAGCATGCTGATATTGGGCGTTCTCATATCGTGGATTGCTACTCATTGGGCTGTCAATAAATACATACACGCCGATACGGACGATCTTTACATCATGTAATCAATTAATAATAAATAATAATAATAATAATGGATAAAAAACAATTTGCTTTCGGTCGAGAAAATTTTATTTTGTTGGCTATATCGCTGATTATTATAATTGTCGGCTTTTTGCTGGTATCCGGAGGAAAAACGACAGAAGAAACGGGATTCGATCCCAGTATATTCAACACAAGACGATTGCTGATCGCTCCCATTGTGTTGGTAATCGGGTTTGGTTCGGTTATTTACGCTATTCTAAAAAAACCAAAAGACCAATAAAACATGAGCTGGTTAGAAACGATCATTATTGCCATTGTAGAAGGATTGACTGAATTTCTTCCGGTCTCTTCTACAGGCCACATGATTATTGCAGAATATTTTTTGGGAGTTGAACCTTCCGAATTTGTGAAGGCATTTACTGTAAATATACAATTTGGAGCTATTTTATCCGTTTTAGTATTGTACTTTAAACGGTTTTTCCAAAGTTGGGATTTCTATTGGAAACTACTTGTCGCCTTTATACCGGCAGCCGTATTTGGATTTCTATTCAGCAAAAAAATAGATGCGCTACTCGAAAGCGTAGAGGTAGTCGCTTGTATGTTGATTGTAGGAGGTATTTTTATGTTATTTGTGGATAAGCTGTTTGCTAAAACGTCCGATGATCAAACGGTCAGCTATAAAAAAGCGTTTATTATCGGTTTGTTCCAATGCGTTGCCATGATTCCGGGCGTTTCCCGTTCCATGGCTACTATTGTGGGCGGCATGTCGCAAAAACTTACGCGGAAAAACGCAGCCGAATTTTCCTTTTTTCTGGCTGTGCCTACTATGTTTGCGGCTTCGGCTTATAAAATGCTGGAATTATTTCTTAAGCCTCAAAGCGAATTCGTTTGGGCCGATCATCTATCCACCTTGATTGTCGGAAACGTGATCGCTTTTGTGGTTGCCTTATTGGCTATTCGATTTTTTATCGGTTTTGTAAGCAAATATGGATTTCGGGCGTTCGGCTATTACCGGATTGTCGTAGGAATTGTATTGCTGATATTGTTTATGTTTGGTTACGCAAATATTTAAATGGAAGAAGGGAAATGGGGAAGCGAGGGTGAAATCCTGTATTTGAATAAACCGCTTCATTGGACTTCTTTCGATTTGGTTAACAAAGTAAGGCATAAAGTCTCTCGTTTTTTGAACGTAAAAAAAATTAAAGTGGGTCATGCAGGAACGTTAGACCCGCTTGCGACGGGGGTAATGATCGTATGCATTGGCAAAGCGACTAAAAGAATAGAAGAATTTCAGCAGCAAACCAAAGAATATGTCGCAACGCTTCGATTGGGCGCAACAACGCCTTCTTTCGATTTGGAAACAGAGATCGATTGCACCTACGAAACGAAACACATCACGAAAGCAGGGGTGGAAGAAACGCTTCTTGCTTTCATGGGTCGAATAGAACAAATTCCTCCGGCTTTTTCCGCGTGCAAAATCCGTGGCGATAGGGCTTACGAGCTGGCGCGGAAAGGATTGGAAGTAAAGTTAGAACCCAAAATATTAATTATTGATGTAATAGAATTATTATCGTTCAACCCGCCAGAATTGACTATCCGAGTTGTTTGCAGCAAAGGAACTTATATTCGCGCTTTAGCCCGCGATATCGGCGCGGCGCTGCATTCCGGCGCTCATTTAATCCGGTTGGAACGAACGAGAGTAGGTACTATTGCGTTGAATGATTGTATGGATGTTGAATCATTAGACTACTTTTTAAAAACAATTAACATATAGACACATGAAACTCTCGAGATTTAAATTTACGCTTCCTTCTGAATCCATTGCTTTGTATCCTGCTAAAAACAGAGATGAATCGAGATTAATGGTGGTTCATCGCCAAACAGGAGAAATAGAACACAAAATATTCAAAGATATTCTTCACTATTTCGGCGATGGGGATGTCCTCATTTTCAACGATACGCTGGTTTTTCCGGCGCGTCTATACGGAAACAAAGAAAAGACGGGAGCGAAAATTGAAGTGTTCTTATTGCGTGAATTAAACAAGGAACTCCGTTTGTGGGATGTTTTGGTCGATCCCGCGCGAAAAATCAGAATTGGCAACAAATTGTATTTTGGGGAAGACGATTCGATGGTAGCGGAAGTGATCGACAATACGACCTCGAGAGGACGAACTTTGCGTTTTCTGTACGACGGTTCGCACGACGAATTCAAATTGTCTTTGTTTTCGCTGGGCGAAATGCCGATTCCAAGTTATATCCAACGGAAAGTGGTTCCGGAAGATACGGAGCGCTATCAAACAATCTTTGCCAAAAACGAAGGAGCTGTCATTGCGCCGGCCGCCGGTTTGCATTTCAGTCGCGAATTGATGAAACGCCTTGAAATCAAAGGATGTCAATTTGCTTTTATTACGATTCATTCGGGATTGGGAAATTTCCGCGACATCGACGTGGAAGATTTGACTAAACATAAAATGGATTCCGAACAGGTTATCATCCCATTAGAAGCCACAAAAATCGTCAATAAAGCCAAAGACGAAAACCGGCAGATTTGTTCGGTCGGCTCGTCTGTCCTTCGCGCCTTAGAAACGACCGTAACGACCGGAGGACACTTGAAAGAATTCGAAGGATGGACTAATAAATTTATTTTTCCTCCTTACGATTTTTCTGTGGCTACGAGTTTGATTACGAATTTCCACATGCCTCTCTCTACGATGTTGATGCAAACGACCGCTTTCGGCGGTTTCGAATTGATCATGGACGCTTACAAGGAAGCTATTGCCGAAGATTACCGCTTTGGAGCGTATGGCGACGCCATGCTTATTATTTAACAGGCAGAAAAGATGGAGGCGCATACGGTATATTTGTCTTTGGGTTCCAATCTGGGAGACAAAAATCTGAATTTATTGCGAGCAATCGGGTTGATAGCCGAGAGGATAGGAATTTTCTCGGCTATTTCTTCGGTTTACGAAACAGCGCCTTGGGGATTCGAATCGCCCCATTCGTTTTTAAATTTAGTTGTTCGAGTAGAAACCGCTTATCTTCCCTTGGATTTACTGGAAATCACCCAGCAAATCGAAAAGGACATAGGACGAACAGAAAAAACCGTTTCCGGCTATCAGGATCGGGTCATCGATATTGATATTATTTTCTATGATGATTGGGTTTACCAGTCCGAACAATTGACGCTTCCCCATCCTCGCTATAAGGAACGACCGTTCGTTTTGGAACCCTTGAAAGAGATTATTTCGAATGAAACGGCGCAAAGATAACGATAAAGAAAATAGCGCAAATCCATAGAATCGAAATGAATAGCCGTCTTTACCTGTTCCGTAGAATAACGATAAACGCATAAGCGCGATGCACTTTTAAATGGGAAGAATTCCGTACAAAATTTCTTTTTTTTCGTAAATCTTGCTAACTTTGCGAATCGAAAGGAAGTTTTATGGCAAATAAAAAGACAAAAAAACGATCTTCTCAAAAATTATCTCCTGAAAAATATATTCGGGTAAAAGCCCAGTCGTTTCCAAGAGAGGAATGCTTTGAAGCGCACAATAGGATTGAGGGAGTGCTTGCATACGCAGAAGATTGAGGGCGAGAACCTCATCCCGATGGTGAGGCTGCTTAATACTTATGGGAAGAAGAAAGAGAGAAGATCCCTATGTTGAATATTTATGAATGATATAAAGAATTTAATAAATGTTGGAATATCACGGATAATGAAATGAAATAGAAGTGATTTGATTTTGAAAAAAATGTTGTATTTTTAAACACTAAAATTTATGGGAGAAAAAAGTATCAAAGGAACTCGAACAGAACAAAATTTATTGAAAGCTTTTGCGGGTGAAAGTCAGGCAAGAACGCGCTATACCTTTTTTGCGAGCATAGCTAAAAAAGCAGGTTATGATCAAATAGCCTCTATTTTTCTCGAAACGGCAGAACAGGAAAAAGAGCATGCAGAACGGTTTTTCAAATTTTTGGAAGGTGGAATGGTCGAAATAACGGCAAGTTATCCAGCAGGAAAAATTGGCGATACCGCGCAAAATTTAGCGGCGGCCGCTGAAGGAGAAAATGAAGAATGGCGCATTCTGTATCCTGAATATGCTAAAGTAGCGCTGGAAGAAGATTTTGTCCAAGTGGCTATTGCCTTTGAAATGATAACGAAAGTAGAGGAACAGCACGAAATCCGCTACCGAAAACTATTGGCCAACGTAGAAAAAGAAATGGTATTCAAACGGTCGGAGACAGTAAAATGGCAATGTCGTAATTGCGGATATGTGCATGAAGGAACGAGCGCTCCCAAAGAGTGCCCTGCTTGCTTGCATGCGCAAGCTTACTTCGAAATCATGAAGGATAATTATTAAAAAGAAAGTTGTTCACAAAAGTTTTTTAGCCGTCTTTGCTTCGAGGTCTTCTCCTCGCGCAAGGACGGCGTCGTAACTTTTAGGGCGGAGCGAAACCAATTAGCAGCATTTAAAATTGGAATTTTGATCTACCTCCTTCTTAATTCATAATCGTTTCTTACCCTGCATTATTATATTGTTTTTTTATTGGACACATTACTTAGCATCTAATATTGTGAAAATTGTTATATGTTGACTATCAAATTTATATATCGAGAGTGAGTAATGATTTATAATTGTTAAACACGCATTAATCCTATCGTAAATTATTATTTTATAGCACCTTAGATAAGCATGCTTTTTATATCGCCATCGAAATTATGTACCCTGCATTTTCAGTCTTCGCCGAGTTAAGGGATTTTACGGCCATTTTGTATTTTCATCAAATATGCAATCCATCAATACAGCTCTATCCTTGCTAAAATCTCTACAATATTGTAAATTAGCTCCCCTTAAATTAGCTCCCCTTAAATCAGCTCCACTTAAATTAGCTCCCCTTAAATTAGCTCCACTTAAATCAGCTTCCCTTAAATCAGCGTTCCTTAAATCAGCGTTCCTTGAATCAGCGTTCCTTAAATCAGCTCCCCTTAAATAATGAGCTCCCCTTAAATCAGCTTTCCTTAAATTAGCTTCTTCTAAATAAGCTTTTGTAAGATTTACTTCACATAAGTCTTTCGCACGTAGAATTGCTTTATTTAGATTCAAATGATTACAAAATTGCAAAATAAAAATTTTCTGATATGTTCTTTGCCCCGCCAATCGGCCTATAAATTCGCTAAAGGAATAAGGTTGGGGCCATTGAATATCCGAAATCCTCCCAGTAATATCGGCTATTAAGCCATGCAGGATCAACAGCGCCTTTTCGGCCTTAATGGCTTGTTCGTTCTCTTCTTTTAATGTTAATGTCTGCGACCGTAAAGGTAGCTGTTCCATGGGCATACCTTTATCCAATACATGCTCCCATAGCTTTACAACGGCGTCCTGCCAAGCATTTAAAATATTTGTTTCTCTAAGCTTCAATTCATTCCAGATGTATTTGACCAAATCTTCATCCGGAACCTGCAATCCGAATACCTTGAGCCACTCAACTAAACAGCCATAGATGTCCCATCCTTCTTTATGCGCTCTATCCTTTTCATTTATGGATAATTGTTCATGAATAGTATCCAAAACATCAATAATCTTTAATGCCGCCAAATATTCGCTAAAACTCTTATGCGTAAATTCAAAGGTTTCTACTCCTTCAATCAATTTACCCGCATGGCGAAAATAGAAAGTAGATAATAAAGAAACAACCCCTTTTTCAACCGTCGGAACAAAAGCTTCGAATAATTTTTTATTGCTAATATATTTATTAATCTCAGCCACCGTAGCAGTTCTCCCATTTCCATGCCAAGTGCATAACGCGATTTCTTTCAATACCAAAACAAAATCGTCCCACTCCAAATTGAAGGCTATTTTTCGGAAAGAATATTCTCTATCATAAACTCCTTTCAAAAGAAGCGAATAGATTGTATTCAAATTTTCAAAGTCGACTTGTAGATTCTCTTTTGCCCTATATTCCAATGCTAATGCAATTAAGTAGTTGAGTAATGGCTGCGCTGTAACCTCTTCTATTTCTTTTTCTTTTTCTTTCTTGTTTTGTAATTCCGCAGGAAAACCAAGATATGGTTTATTCTTCAATTCTCCGTATTTTATCCACCATCTCTGCCGCTGGTCTGTATCATATAACTGCTGGTTATCAATAAACTTTTCTTTATCTTCTTGAATCAAATAAGGCAACAATCGTAGAACTTCGCATGGATGTTCAAATTCCCTTTTGTTGTCTTGTACAATCACATCCCGTCCGACAATAATCACTTGTATCCGAAGTTCATTTTTATTTGATAGGGTATTAACAACGTCCTTCACAAAACCGCTGGCAACATCCTCAAGCGCTTTTCCTTGCATGAAGAGTTCATCCAAACCATCGAACAGAATAACGATCTTGTCTCTTTCCTCATCGCTTATCAAATCATAAGAAAAGGACTAAGTAGAGGTATGGAAGTACTGATTCACGGCTGCAATAAAATCAATATTCACATCGTATTCGTACAACGGAATATATAAGACCTTTTGTTTTCTATCGGCTAACTTTGCAGCGAACATTTTCAGGAAAGAGGATTTACCGGAACCCGGACCTCCATGAATGATGCGGATACAATCGTCCCCCTTGCTCCTTTCGATCCAATCCGAAATGTAACTTTCGAGGTCTATAATGAATTCTTTCTCATTTTGTGTCTCGTTCCTGTTTTTTCCCCAGACATTCTCCCTCGTACTTTTCGATTGCTTATAACAAGCTCGGAGGGGAATATAGATCTGTTCGAGGCAAAAATATTCGTTAAACACACAGGCGGCTGTTTGTTTTTTCAGCGTGATGTAATATCGTTCCCATTCAGCCTCTCTTTTTACAGCCGTATCAAAAGGAGATTGGATCGTTTTTTCTAATGGCTTATAATAATCAACATTATTAACCCACTCCTCTCGCAATGCCAGAACAAAGAAGGTTTTGAAGCGAATAAGAATGTTTGTAATTTCGTCTTCTTCCAAACCAAAGCATCCTAAGTAATCCTTCAATATGGGTTGTATATCTTTTAAAAAAGAAATCTTGTCCGGATGCTGAAAGAAGTCGGGTGGCAGGCAATAGTCGTTCCTTTCCAACGCTGCATTTAATTGCTTGTCAAGCTCTTTTGTATCAATGTCTTTTTCTTCATACCTGTATCTTGTTTCGAACAAAAGCGTCATCATGGCTTTCACCAAAGCTCGGTCGATTAGCCGCCATCCGCGTTTTCCTGGAGTATCTTTAAATTCGAAAGAATCGAATACGGCGTCTATGATATTGTTGGGTAGTGTGGAATAATTTTCTAATGAAGCGTTAGTGACTGTCTTAGCAATCCCTTTCAAAATAGCCAGCTCTTTGACTTTTACCTTTGCCGCGGAATGATCCAACCGGACCCCTCCTGAATTTATTTCAGCGTTTTCCATGACTATCAGTCCTATTTAATTTGCATGAATCTCCTTTTAGGTGATATAATCCAGATAATTGTCCCTGTTTACAACTTTGTATTCGACATGCGGATAGATTTCGTTGAATGATTTGGGCATAATCGACGATTTATTACCCCAGTTGAATTGCAAAGCAAATAAAGGATTGGAAGATTCTTCCACCAAATCTACCTCCTGTTTGTCATAGGTTCTCCAGAAATAAAATTCCTTTCCTAAGCATTCGTTGTAATTGGCTTTCAAGCGTTCGCTGATCAGGTAATTTTTCCACAGGATGTCGACATCTTTCCGGATGACCAGCGGGTCGAAATTTCCCACGAGGGCGTTTCGTATTCCATTGTCGTAGAAATACCATTTGCCTACTTTGGTTACTTCTTTCCGGTGATTGTTGGAATAAGCTCCCAAACGGTGAATAATGAATAACTTGGATAAAAGTTCCAAATATTTCTCGACTGTATTCTTGCTTTTCTTTAATTGCCGTCCCAATTCGTCCAGCGAAATGTCGGTTCCTATTTGCGCGGCGATTAATCGAAGCAATTCCATCATATAGTTTGCATTCTTGATGCTTTCGACGGTCAAAAGATCTTTGAAAAGAAAGGCGCCGGTAATGTCGCGCAGATAATCTATTTTCCGTACAGGATCGTCGATGTAAACCACTTCCGGATAAGAACCGTAGATGAGGCGCGCTTCCAAATGTTGATTGGTTTGTTGCAGCGTTTCGATCTGAGACAATTCTTTTTGAGAAAAAGGCGAAACATAAAACTGAGCGCTTTTTTCTACTAAAGCTTCTCCCCGTTGATTGACCAGATCAAAAGAAGAAGATCCGGACAAAATGATTCGGATATTTTTTACTTCGTCGAGTATCCATTTAATTTTTGAACCGATATTGGGTATGTGTTGAGCTTCGTCGATCGCCAGCAAATCGACGCCCACCAAAAAACTGAGGTAATTGTTCGTTCGGTGATTCTCAAAAATTGATAACGTATCGTAATCTTCGCCATTCAATAATAGAGTTTGTCCGCGAAAATTATTTACTACTTGCCGCAACAATACCGTTTTTCCGCTTCGTCGCGCGCCAAAAATCAATAGGACCTTGTTAGGTTCAATCTTCTTTGATATTCTGTCTTGAAGAATTCGTTTAATGTGTTCCATACATTGACTTAATTTGCCGCAAAGATATAAAAAATCGCATAATTATTTGATTTTTCGCTGTAATATTTACAAAAAGGATAATTTCGGGAAAAAATGTTTCGTGCGAATAAACATATGTAACAGATCGCTTCAACTTAAGACATAATTCATACTGCATGATGAAAAAATCGACAAAAAAGTTTGCTTGTCGAATTTTTTTTCATTCCTTGGAACGTAAATAACGCAGATCACTGTAGATTATTATATTATTTTATCTGCCGTGATCTGCGTTATCCTATGTTTTTGTTACAATTAACAGTCGAATTTATTCAGGAACGAATAAATATCTTCTGAAAAATCTTCTCCCTTATCGTTGAAAACGCCGATGAGGTATCGTCCTTTCCAGAGAAGAGGAATATTGCCGTTGTAACGATCTTGGATCAAGAAGCGTTCTCCAGAAAAGTCTGCTTCCTGTTTCGTAAAATTGAGATAATCCTGAAGGATTTGCTTAGCTCCTTCCGGAGTTTGTCCATCAATAACAAAGGCTTGCACCGTTTTTCCGTCCAGATTGTATGCGGCGGTATAGGCCGGTTTCAGGAACTGGTGGCCAATGTAATTTTGCGTGATATACGATTCGCTATGCGGAACTAAATTTTCCGTAGGAAAAGAACGGAAAAGAGCCGGATAATTGGCTTGCGGATCTATCTTTTCGGCTAACCCGCGGGCTATTTCCTGCATGATTAGACGAATGGTATCCCCTTCGATACTTGCATTTATTTTTACGTAGATATTGCCGGCAAAAAAATACAAACCGGAATCGTCGCCTTGCGCTTCTCCGCCAATGCCGTCATAAAAATTCATATCCGCCGAACGTTCAGAAGCATACATTCCAAAAGCGTCTTCCGGCGTGGCATGACGGTAGGCTTGGATGGTAATATAATCGTCGCCCCGATCATATTCCATGCTGGTCATTTCCTGAAAATTGTTTTCGAGAAAGAGCGGCGCCGCTCCATCGATTCGTTCATACAGATTGTCGCGATTGAAAATTTCAATATCGGACGAGATGCTCCATCCTTCGACCGCAGGCAAAGCGGCCTGCAATTCCTGGGGCGTCTGAGCAATAACCTGTTCCGCCATACAGAACAGACTTGCAAGAAGTAAATAATTCAAGTGTTTCATTTTTAGGATAAAAAATAAGAGGGAACATTTATGATTGGAGTAATGGCGGCTATTTTTTCGGCCACTTTAAATTTTGACGGGCATTGAACGGAGCAGGAAGTACATCCGGAACATTCGTTTCCGGTCAAATTCAATTCCATTAAAGTATCTTTCGACAAAGAAGCTTGTTTGTAACCGTAACTGTACATGTAAGCGCGCATGATAGCCGGTATGGGAAGGTGTTTTTTGCAATCGTTTACGCATTTTTCACAATTCTGGCAATACAATAATTCCTTGTTTTTCAAGTTGCTTAAATACTGAATATCGGAAGCTTTCAGTTTAGGAGAATAAGCGGCTTCCAAACAATTGTCCAGCAAATCGAAACGGGTAAATCCGGGAATGGCTGTGGTGATGTTCGGATTTTGCCAGACCCAGCGCAAGCAGGCCGCGCCATCCACGTTTTTCTGACCATCGGGATCTTCTGTTCCGCCGGCCATGGTTTTCATGGCTACAAAACCCATTCCGGCGTCTACGCCCCGTTGGAGAGCAGCGTTTAATTCCGGGAGAGCAGTCAATGCGAAATTATAGCTGAGCAAACATACTTCGTAAATGCCCGTTGCTATTGCATCATCAATTAGCTCCGGTTTGTTGGCATGCGAAGAAAATCCGATGTGCCTGATTTTACCGTCTTCCTTGAATTTTTTCAGCATCCCGATCAAACGCGGATCATGCAAAGAATCCGTATCATCGATAGCGTGCGTATAGAAAATGTCGACATAATCTACTTGCAAGCGGCGGAGGCTTATATTCAGCAATTCTTCGTATTCCGCTTCGAAGTTTTCGGATTTCAGATTGGCTTTGCCTTTGGTAGCGATTATAAAGGAGTTTCTATCCTTATCCTTGAAAAAATCGCCCAACATTTCTTCATTTTTTCCATTTTGATAACCATGCGCAGTATCGAAAAGGAACAAGCCCGAATTGTAGGCTGCTCGAACTACTGCCGGATTATCGGCTCTCATGACTCCCATACTTAAAATGGGGATTTTCAAACCTGTTTTACCCAACATACGGGTAGGGATTACTACTTTTTTCTTTTTTTTGCCTTGTACGGAAGCGGCTGTTATTTGTGGAGCCACGATTGTGCCGGCGCCGGCAAGGACAGAAAGACCTAAAAATTTTCTACGATTCATTGTTCATTTCTGTTTAGTTAATAAATTTATTTTTGCTCTTCGTTTCTAAACAAAATAATTTCGCCGATGCAAAGATCGTTGTTTTTTGTGCCGAGGTAAATGTCGTCGATTACGAGTTCTATTTTTGTCACTTTAAACAAATCCAAAGGGTAGGCCAATAAGACAGAAGAAACGTCTGGATGCAATTTCAGATTTTCGAAGTCGAGAGGTAGATACGAGTCGTCGGGTGATGAATCGAAAAAAAGATGCAAATTACGTTCTTCCTTATTTGTTTTGTTTTTCCGATCCATGAGGCCTTCCGCATCTATTTCGATCGATTTAGCCCGACTGTTTTCCCGATACGTTTTTTCATTTTTATGATAACCGTTTACCAATACCAAATCGCTTACGGCCGTTGGTTGCTTAAATTGAATGATGATTTTTTCGTTGACCCCTCCATTAATCGGCGGTATCCACACAGTCGACAAGTCCATATCGGCGAGATTAGACGCAGGATATTTCATTTGTTCGCTGGAGACCGTAATTGTATATTCTTCATTGGGTATTCTTTTGTTCAACCAGTCGGACAAAGGAATATTGTTCATCAATTGATAATTCAAGGACAATACCGCGGCGTTTTTAAATGCAAAATTTTGCGCGGCGTAAGAATATAAGTTTCCCCTTCGCGAAAAAGGCAGGCCTTCGAGGGTTATGTCGGAAGAATTTTCGAAAGAGTCAGGAACAAGCGCCAGTTCGGAAGCATCGATTTGAACAGAAAAATCCCAAGCGGAGCTATCGCCCCAATATTCGGCAGAAGAAAAATCGTACTTCACTTCGCACGCATGGCCTTTGCGTTCGGAAAAGGAAGAATAAGCGCTTTTGGATGGCAGATTCCGAAGCGCATAGTGGACTTCTACGTTGATCGCTTGATAGGCTTTGATATCGAAGCGAATATAGAACCACTGACGGCCCAGTACCGGAGCTTTACTCTCTCTCAAAGCCTCTTCGTACTCTTCCTGAGCGGTTTTCAAAATAGCTTGCCGGTCTTTTTCGCTGTATTGCCGTAATATTTCATCATTAGGAAAAAAATCCTTTTTATCGACCGATTCCCGTTTTCCCGTAGTAAGTTCCTCGTCCGATGTTTTGAAAGGGACTTCCTCTCCATTGACATAAAAGGAAATCCCCTTTATGTAATTTTTAGACCAAGCGGAAGTATCGGAACTCTGCGCATTGTCGAAATCTGATCCTGTATTCCCATAATCTGCTTTTCCGCTCGGATAATTGACAGGAACGGCATAATCAATATCTATGTAATCCCGATTGGAATTGTTCCACAATACATATTTGACAGTGAATTCGTTGTAGCAGCCTAAACGAATATAGAGCTTTTCGCTCGCCACCTGTATAAGGGTTGCTTTGCGCGGCGAAGGATTGCCCGCGCCCAACGAGGCGGATATTGGATTCACTGAATCGCCGTATGCCTGAATGACAGGCAGTAAACAGAATACCAAGAAACAAAGGATGAATTTTTTCATTTTTCTAAGGACTAATCCGTTATTCCAAGATGGTCGTCCAACCATACGGATCTTCTTCTTCTCCGTACTGAATGGCTCTCAGTTTGTTATATAATTTAACACAGATAGGGCCTGGTTTTCCGTCGTGCGAAAAGATGTACGATTTATTTTCATCCAAGTCGTCGATCCGTAGAATAGGGCTGATGACAGCCGCCGTTCCGCAGGCTCCAGCTTCTTCGAGCGTTTCCAATTCTTCTACGGCAATGGGACGGCATTCGACTTTCATTCCCATATCTTCCGCCAAGACCATTAAGCTTTTATTGGTAATGGATGGCAAAATGGAAGAAGATTGCGGAGTGAGGTAGGTATTATTTTTAATTCCGAAGAAATTGGCCGGGCCGCATTCATCAATGTATTTTTTTTCTTTGGAATCGAGATACAAAACAGCCGAATATCCTTTTTCGTGGGCAATTTCTCCGGCAACCAGGCTGGCGGCGTAATTTCCTCCGACTTTGATCGTGCCGGTTCCATGCGGAGCCGCTCGGTCGTATCCTCGAAGAATGGCGTAGGGAGTGGGCCTGAATCCCAATTTGAAGTACGGACCTACCGGAGTGGCAAATACAATGAAAAGATATTCGCTGGCTGGATTTACGCCGACTTGCGCTGAAGTTCCGATTAATAAAGGGCGAATATACAGTGAAGCGCCGCTTTCGTAAGGCGGAATGAAGCGTTTGTTTCGTTCGACAACTTCCACTACTGCTTTTTCGAATAACTCAATGGGAAGTTCAGCCATCAAGATTCCTCTCGAAGAGGATTGCATGCGCAAAGCATTTTCGCGCATTCGGAAAATCCGGATTTTTCCGTCTTTTCCCCTGAATGCCTTCAAGCCTTCGAACGCTTCCTGTCCGTAATGCAGGCAGGTAGCTGCTATATGCAAGCTTATTTGCTCTGAATCGGAAACTTCCAAGTCGCCCCATTTTCCTTCACGATAATACATCCGGACATTGTAGTCGGTTTTTATATAACCAAATGTCAACTTCGACCAATTGATATTTTCCATGCGAATATGATTTTTTGTTTTTTTAAGTTTGAACAAAGATAGATATTTTTTTTCGGAATATAATGATTCATCTCCTTTTATGAAATTTGAAGGTTCTCTTTATTGATTCCGTATTTTTCTTCCCTGTGTTTGTTTCCAATCGGTTCGACATGAACAACGATATCATATACATTGTCGATTGATTTTTTAATACTGTCTTCTACTTTTTGGGCGATCTGATGCGCTTCGGTAAGGGTAATATGGCCGTTGCTTTCAATGTCTAATACAATATTGTACATATTGCCGATTTGGCTGGAACGAATGCGGTGGGGATTATAGGCTCCGGGTACTTTTTCTACGGCCTTAATAATCTTGTTATAAATAGAAACGTCTGAAACTCCATCCATCAATACAAGATTGGCGTCCTTGAATATTCCGATAGAGGAATAAATAATGTATAGACTGATAAGCAGAGCGATGATGGGATCCAGTATCGGCATTTTCAAAACAAAAGTGAAGGCAAGTCCCAATAGCACGCCCACCGAAATAATCACATCGTTCCGCATATTGATCGCATTGGCTCTCAGTAAGGACGATTCAATTTTTTTCCCTTGCCGGAATTGGTAAAGAGCGAGCAGCAGCTTTCCAAAAATGGAAACGATCGTGACAACAATGGCGAGAGACGAAGGCAACTCGGCGCTTTCGGGGCGAATAACATGCCGTACGGATGTGACCAGCATCTGGCATCCCATAAAGAAAATGGCAAAGGAAAGAACTGTTGAAGCGATGTTTTCCGCTTTTTCCCGTCCGTAGGCAAACTTGGAGTTGGGCGGACGGGAAATAATCGGAGCGACGACCAAAATCACGAAGGAAGTAATCACATCGGAAGCAGAGTCCAGACCATCGCTTAATACGGCTAAACTTCCTGCAAAAAATCCGATGGCTATTTTTGCTAACGATAAAAAGGCATTTCCCAGTATACTAATCCAGGAAGTGCGCAACATGACTTTCTCTTTGCGTTCCATTCGTGAAAAAATTTGAAAAACAAAAATACTAAATTTTGGGCGACTTCCTCTATTTTCATCAAATATTTATTTTGCTACGGTTTCATTCCCAAAGCTTGGATGTATCCTTCGTTTTTCTGGCTATTGGCGAATTTCATATTTTCCAGCAATTCAGTCATAGCTTCTTGCACCAACTCCCTGTTCGGACGCGCTTTGTATATTTTGTCGAAACTGCTTCGGTCTTGTTTGGTATATTCTACAATCAAATCCCAATTTTCGGGTTTTGGAATAATCATCATGCAAGCCTTGGGAACCATTTTTTTGTAGGGCCAGTAATGCCACCCTATGTTATTCGATTCCATCAGGCGAGTCCAGGCAGCTATCCATTCGTTGGTATTTTCACCCGTTTCGCCCATATAAATCGGCAATTGCATTTTTTCTCTGAAATCAATAAAATCTTGAATATTAGTTTGTAAAGTGTCTGACCAATAGCGGTGACAAGTGTACATCATTTGCTTGTCGAACTTTCCGTCGGCGAACATCTCGAAATTGCCGTTCCATTGCGCGCCTCCCAGCATGACGATATGATTTTTATCCACTTCCCGAATCGCATGAATGCATCGTTTGTAAAAAGGCTCCAAATAAGCGTTGAGCGATTTAAAATCGGGCGCAATCGGTTCGTTCAGCAAATCGTATCCAAGAACAATCGTATCGTTGGCGTACCGTTGAGCAATCCGTTTCCAGATATCGCAGCAAAGTTGTTGACTCTCTTCATTTTCAAATAAATACGGATAACCGTAACTATCGTCAATATTGGCTCCCGTTTGTCCGCTCGGCGCATCGTGCATGTCCAGCACGACATACAAACCTTCTTCCCGACACCAATCCAACAGGCGGTCAAAAATTTCAAATCCGTCTTGTCCGGAAGATAATCCCATGTAATCTTCATCTGTAAATAGCTTATAATGAAACGGTAGTCGAATAGAATTCATTCCCGTTTGCTTAATGTAAGCAATATCCTCTTTTGTAATGTAACGGTTTTTAAATTCTTTCCAGAAATTCCGGGTAAAATCGGGACCCGCCATTTCGCAAAAAGCATCGTTAATCAGACGGTAAGAGTTGGTATTTGTGAAAAAGAACATATAGCCTTCCGGATTCAGCCAATTGCCCAGATTGATTCCCCGCATCCGGAATTTCTCGCCGTCGGGAGTTCTCAAATCTTGACCCTCGATATGGATAAATCGGTCTGAATGAGAAGTTTTTGCAAGATTGCACGCAGATAATACCCCTGCAAAAAAAATAAGTGCAAGAACATTTTTTGTTTTCATGATCTGTAATTTTTATAGGCTAAAGTTATGCTCATAGAACCTCAAATAGTTTGGTTAATCTCTTTTGCAAATGTAATGAATATTTGGCAATTATTGGTTTTTTTGTCTAAAAAATCAATAATTTTGAGTCTTGCGATTTGGAAGTTAAAAGACAACGGCGCTTCTTCGGCTAACCGAAGAAGCGCCGTTGTCTTTTTTTAGTTTCCACAACTTTTGCACATGAACCTATAATTCTACTTTCTCTTTATTTATTTGGGAATTTTATCACTACCTCTTTCATTTTTTCATTTTAATGTTTTACCATTAACTTTTTCTGTTGGGTTGTTACCCCATCGGAAACGATTATGTTGTAAATACCGTTTGGGAAAGAAGAAACCGACACGTCAAATACCTTTCCCAGCTTTTCTCCCGTATAAACCACAGAACCATATACATCGACTATCCTCACAGTATAGACTGGTTCTGTTGTTCTTATTGTGGTGGATGGCAACGACAAGGCGCTTGTTAAATCACCCTTGGTATCGTTCGTCATATCGATGGTTACTTGCGCGGAGGCAGGATTGGGGTAAACAGAAACAAATGTACTGGAACTCCCCCCTACGGAAACATCCAACGAATCGCTTTCCGATTCGTTGGGTAACTGTAAAGAAAGCTGGATAGGAAGCTGGCAATTGGTACAGGTAATGCCCGTAACGGTTATATTTTTACTCAACGAATAACTGCCACAAGTATTGTTTGTAGTAGCCTTAACCGTATAAGTCCCGTTTTTTGAAATATTAAGCTGATATCCTTCCTGACCATTGGCCCAAATAGACGCATAGGTATTGGGGGTTACTGACCAGCTGATACTACTGATATTATTGTTAGGAACAGATGTTTGTATGCTGCCGTACAATATAATTGCTCCTCCTGTTGACGAAGCGGTTGCAGGCAAATTGAAATCACTGATATACAAACTATTGGTAGTGAATTCTTTTTCGACGGCAATAGAGGTTCCCGGAATTTCTGCCCGTATCCGAACGGTTGGATATGCATAGGGTATAGTGATTGAAGGTGTTTTAAGCATATTATCAAAAGAATCGGAAGGCGAGTTGAAGGATGCAACTAAAACGTCGTTGTTTTGAGACGAAATATTAGCCGAAGAACTGCTTGCATTTAGTGGTAAACTGTTGGTTACAGTGGCGGTGTTTCCATTGACAGACAAATTCAGTCCTCCAGTACAGGTCCATGTGACTGTACTCGGAAAACCCTGAGCTGTAAAGGTACCTGATGAACCCGGGCATACGCTGGAAGGGCCGGAGATAGTGGGATTGTAATTACAAGTTGAATAGAGTTTCTTGCGAACAGTGGCGCTATTGTTTTTACAGGTCAATATTCCCGTTTGCGTATTCAGTGGAGAAGTGATTGAAGCGCTTGTATTAGTAGAACTTTTAATAAGAAATCCAGACGAAACGGACCAAGTTAATGCGTAATTAGATGGATTTTTGACTATCGAACTACTTGTACCACAAAACGATGAAACATTCGGGTTGAAATAAAACACAGGGCAAGTTAAATGAGTATATAAAAATGGAGCAGATGAATTTAAACGCGTGTGCAATTCATTGGAAGAAGACGTAAAATATTGATCAAAATCAGAAGTTCCGCTTGCATAAAAATCTTCATTTTGCAAGTTGGCGCTAAGCTTATCTTTCCAATTCGACAACCCTAAAGCGCTTACCGTTGGAACAAAACAAAATTGCGGTTGCACGATATATTGCGTCATATTGTTGGGTAATCCCATCATCGCTGTGATATTGTATAAACCGCCCGGCGCGCCATCTATTGGGAGCATGTCGCTTGCACTATTCAGACTTTTCTTGGTGATATCTACATTGACAGGAATAAGGAAAAGTAATTTTTTCTTAATGAAAATTCTTCCTTCATAAATTTTACTGTTTTTTTTATCTGGTAAGGCATTGGCAAATACAGTCGCATTTAATTGTGTTGTGCCCGGAATAATATTGATGGCCAATTGAGGATAGTTGGTTATTAGAGACAAGGCGCTAAGTCCGCCAAATATTGCATTCAAAGCTTCCATCCACCCTTTTAGCGTATAAGTCTCGCTCATGGTAATCAGTCGGCTTTCCGGAGCAAATGTCTTGGAACCTTGTCCGTTGCCGTCTGCAATGGCTATATTTTGGCATTGTTGCGGAAGCCCCAGCGCATCGTATTCCTGCATAAATGCGGTGTATTCTGAATTGTCATAGCTTAGATTTTTTGTTACCTGATAGATTAACATCTGTTTGGCCGCTTTGCTATTCAGCAGGTTAATAGCTCCTTTCAAATCATTGAAGGCGCCAGCTGCGGACCATACTTTGACAAAAAATACTTTCAAATCCAAGTCTTGAAGATGGCGAACCATCGCCTGCACGCTTACCGGTACGTTTGCTCCTTTGTGGGGAGCATCCACTGAAATGGATTTCCATACTTGGTGGTCTTTCCCTGCTAATTCCATTTTGCGTAAGGCATAACGGGCTACCAAACCACCCATGCTCAACCCCATTACTACATTGGGTTGCCCGCCTGTTTTGTGTGCATTGACCCAGTCGATAGCCTCTTCAAACAGTTTTGCATTGCGGCGAATATCGTCTGTGCCATTATTGTAATCGACATAGACCAGATCGTATTGACTGAGATCAATCTTGTCTTTCAGGTTACCTCCGGAATAGTTCAGATTGATTGTGCCATAGTCTCGACTTGTTAAAAAACTATGTATATCTGTATTATCTGCTCCTTGCATTATACCATATATATCGAATCCTTCGGCAATGATTAACGGTTTGCGCAACTGTCCGCTTGAATTGGATGAGGAGTAAGCAATTTGCATTTTACCACCCGAATGCAAAGACGAAGCGGCTATGGGAACTTCATTGATTACGCCATAGGAACCGTCGCTTCGAAATGTAGAGCCTTCAACACAGACATTGGTCCGGCTGGTATGACTGCTCCCGTCGGTGTAAGTCAGGCGGAAATAAATGGTTTTTTGTTCTTTCGAGCTGAATGTATAACTGACGGCGGCATCCCAAGCTGCTGTTTTATAACCGCTTTCGTTGTTGAAATTTATCTCTAACTTTTGAACTGTTTTACCGCTGTTTGAAAACCATAGCGATTGCTTGAAAACAAAGGATGCGGTAGGGGTAGAGAAATAAAGCGATTGAGGCGCCACCGCAAACAGTTGGCGGGTAAGGTAAGGCGAAGCAGCTCCAGATACCTCTACAATTTGGTTGTTTACCACTTGAAGCAATCCCAACGATACGGCATTGTCGTTCAGCTTATTGTACTGGAAGTGCATCATTGCTAACGGAACCGCGCTTCCGCTTGGCGAGGTATTGTCGATAGCGGCGAATACCGTTTCGGGCAAAGTTAGATTTGCATTCGTATTGATCTTCGAAGTGTAGAGGCCGCCATAAAGCATCTTCCATGTGTCCATGCTGACGTAGTTGCTGTCGGCCGGAATTCCGTTGAAAGCTTCGGGATCAACCGCCTGTACCCCATAGTCGATAAGCAGACCTGTCGTGATTTTACTTTTGTTTATCTTCTGAAAAATAGCATTCATGACATCCGTATAGACCTGATCGGCATCTTGTGCCATAACATTTCCAACTGCAATTGCCAGAAATAAAGAAATAAGGGTTAATTTTGTTTTCATTTTTTTGTTTTTTTAATTGTTATCTATATTCAATTTAAGATCGAAACGTCCTTGTGTAATTTGTTTTGTATTAGCGCTGTCATCATTGCTGCAATAGCCTGTAAATTGGAATCGTCCACTCACAATTTTATTTACAGTATCAAGCTTTGTAATAAAAACTTCTCTATTAGTTGAAGTAAGGTATCGTACGCATGTACTTGATTCCGAAGTTGAATAATAAAACATTAAGGCATTTGTTTGTATGTTATTTTGTATTGGGTGATATATCTCCATATCTATGCATCCACTATTATTAACATTCACTTTTCCATAGGAGCTTAAATATAATTTATCAGATACAGTATTATATAGAGCATTAAATGGTGGAGTCATCCAAGGGGTACAACAACCTCCTACGAACAGTTCTCCGTCAATCAAACACCCCAAGGTGTTTGCTCCGGTTTGCGTTTCGGGCGGCATTTCATTGAGAACTTCCTTGTTGCAGGAAGAAAAATCCAAAAAAGCGAATATATACAATAAAGCCGTTAGTAATAAAGTTTTCATAATATTGTTTTTAAAATTGTTAAATAATAAAGTTTATTTGAATTTATTTTTAATAGAGTTTATGTAAATCCTTAAATCCGCAAGCAAAAAATTTGGATTATTGAGATTCCGTCTTAATCGCCTTATCGGGAAAAAACAGGCATAGAATTATGTAAAATTGGCAGA
>JGI24699J35502_11134063_pt1 | contig 27932 bp, 28 predicted proteins | sample TergutMp193P4_FD_35502 | JGI IMG/M metagenome (IMG submission 35502)
ATACTCATCATTTTCTCAGGATTGATTTCTGCCACGCTGAAAGGGCAAATGCCATGACGATGACTCTGGACGAGGTGCGCAAAACAAGGTTCCATGTCTCACCTCGCAAAGGTGGATATGTGGTTTCCGACGTTGATTTGTTCGTCGACAAAATCGAAGCGACAGTCGAAGCTATAACGTTGGAAAACGAGAATCTGCGACGCCAGCTCAACGAGTCCACCTCAGCCGGGAACAACGATCAGGAAGTTGAGAATCTGCGTTACCAGATCTCGCGTCTGCAGGAAGACCGCAATGGGTACAAGTCCCAGGTGGTACGCCTCCAGTCCGAGTTGGATCAGGCTCGCATGCAGGCCCAAGCCTCCTTGTCCGGCACCGCCGATGAGGCTCTCAGCCGTCAGGCTGACCAGTTGAGGGCTCAACTGGCCGACGCCACCGCACAGCTGGATCAGACCCGCGCACAACTGGACCAGACCCGCAGCCAGTTGGTGGAGGCCCAGCGCAATTCGGTCGGACAAGACCAGGTCATGAAGCTCACAGGCGAGAACCACCAGTTGCGCGAACAACTCGACCGGTTGATGTCGGCGGAGAAGTTGAACGAGTCGATGCCCATCGCCGTCACCACGAGTCCGGAGGCGAGCTCCGCGGTCGTACGACTGGTCCAGCTGGCCACGGAACAAGCCGACAACCTGGTCAGCGAAGCCACCACAGAGGCTCTGAAGCGCAAGCAGTCCGTCGAAGACGAGATTCGTACCGTCAAAGAACAAGCGGACGCCTATGTCACCAGGGTCAAGGCGGAGGCCGACGCGCACGCCGCCCAGGTCAAGTCCGAGGCCCAGTTCTCCGCGGAGGAGATGCTGCGCTCGGCCACGGATTCCTCAGCCCAGATGACCGCGGAAGCCCAGGAAAGGGCCGATCGCACCGACCGGGACGCCCGTACCAATGCTGAGAGGCTGGTTCAGGAAGCCCAGCAGCGGGCCGCCACCATCGACGGGGAGATCGCAGCCCGCCGCGCCGAGGTGTTCGGCGCCCTGGAGTCGGAGAGAGATGTCCTGTTCGCCAAGGTGGAGAAACTGCGCACCTATGAGAAGAGCTTCCGCCAGACGATGACCGGGTACCTCAAGAGCCAGATCGAGCGGCTGGACTCCTCCCAGTTCGCCCCAGACGAGGTCCCGGAGTTGCTGCAAACCCCGGCGAGGACCGCGAATGAGTGGAATTCTGAGGCGACGACGAGCGCGACACCTCGTCTGGACGCCCTGCTTGAGGGCTGAACTTCCTCTTTTGGCTTCTGACCGCTACAGTATCCGTACGGTGAGTAACCCAATTTTGCAAGGAGGTTCCAATGGGGACGCCAACAGAAAACCCACATCCGGTGCCTATGTCTATTCCAGTAGCCGACGGAGAAGAGCCGTGGACGCCTGAGGAATTGGCTGAGGTGAGAGAACAGTTGCATGATGACGTGGCCTCATTCGAGCAAAAATATTTGGCTGCCCAGGCAGGGTTGACCCAGTTGCTCACAGAGGGCTCCGACATGGCTGGCCGTGATCCGGCGGATGTGGGTTCCACGAACTTCGAGAGGGACCAGGAAATGTCTCTCGTCGCCAACGCGCGCGAAATGTACGAGCAGTCAGAACTGGCGCTCAAACTCTTCGACGAGGGCAGTTACGGGATCTGCGAATCCTGTGGCAAACCAATCGGAAAAGCCCGCCTCCAAGCCTTCCCGCGGGCCACCATGTGCGTGGCGTGCAAACAGCGCCTGGAACGGCGTCCATGACATCTTCCAGGGCGGTGATGATCGCAATCATCGTGGCTGGGATCGGGCTCGACCAAGCCACGAAAGCTCTCGCCATCACTGATCTGGCACCCAATGAGCCCGTCCATATCATTTCCGACTATTTCCAGCTCCAGCTTCTGCGCAACCCCGGTGCGGCGTTCAGCACAGGCACCAGCCTCACATGGGTCTTTTCCATTCTGGCCCTGGTGGTGTTGGTCGCGGTGAGCATCTGGGTGGTCCCCAAGGTCCAGTCGATTTTCTGGGCGGTGACGATCGGTATGGGAATGGCCGGGGTGGCCGGCAATTTCATCGACCGGCTGGTCAGATCCCCCGGACCATTCATGGGCCATGTCATCGACTTTTTCGCAGTGAAACATTTCGCGGTGTTCAACGTCGCCGACATTCTCTTGGTCTGTACGGCGATCCTCATCGTTCTCGACGCCTTCGTGTTCAGGATCGATCTCAAAGGCACGAGGGCCTCCCACAACGTCCAGAGCAGGTGATCATGCCAGTCGCCATCGTTCCTGACGGGCTCGCTGATTGCAGGGCGGACGTGGGCACCGCCCGACTGTTCGGGATCTCCCGTTCCCGGATCGAACAGGCAGCTGACGGGGGGCATTTGTTGATGGACGGGGTACCGATCCACAAGTCCGAGAAACTCAAAGCGGGGGCGATGGTGGAAGTCGAGATCGAGGAACGTGTCGTCACCATACGCCCGGCTCTGGTAGAAGGAATGAAAATTGTCTATGACGACGCGGATCTTGTCGTCGTCGACAAACCCGCCGGGATCGCCGCCCATCCCTCATTGGGGTGGCAGGGCCCCTCGGTCATGGAGCATCTGGCCGCTGCGGGTTTTGAGTTGTGCCCGGCGGGTCCGCCCGACCGCAAGGGAATCGTGTCGCGGCTGGATGTGGGCACCTCCGGGCTCATGGTGGTCGCCAAGTCTGAACTGGCGTACACAACGTTGAAGAAAGCTTTCAGCGACCGTGCGGTGCACAAGGTGTACCATGCGTTGGTGCAGGGCTATCCCAACCCTGAGAACGGTACGATCGACGCGCCCATCGGGCATGCGAGGACCGGTGAGTGGAAGATGGCGATCGATCAGACCGGACGAGCCGCCGTCACCCACTATTCGACACTGAGGACCGTGTTCAAAGCAACGTTGTTGAAAGTCGTCCTGGAGACGGGCCGTACCCATCAGATCAGGGTCCATATGGCTGCGATCCACCATCCGTGCGTGGGGGATCTGCTGTACGGTGCCGATCCCGTTTTGGCCAACCATGTCGGGCTTCGTCGGCAGTGGCTGCACGCTGTGGAGCTGGGTTTCGACCATCCGCGCTCGGGAGAGAAAATGTTCTTCACCTCCGACTATCCTGAGGATCTGTCCCATTGCCTTGACGTCCTCGGGTAGGAAGTTCGTTTTGGAGGGATTCGTGGCGTAGGGTTGACAGGTGCGAAGAGCGAAAATTATAGCAACGCTGGGACCAGCCTCCGCGGACGTGGACGTGCTCGTCGACCTCATCAATGCGGGAATGGATGTGGCCCGGCTCAACATGAGCCATGGGGACTATTCCACCCATGAACACACCTTGGCCAATTTGAGGACCGCGTGTGAGCGCACCGGTAAGACGGTGACGGTTTTCATCGATTTACAGGGGCCGAAGATCCGGTTGGGCACCTTCGCCCAATCCGGGGTGACCCTGGTCGCGGGCCAGAGGTTCACCATCACCACACGCGATGTCGCAGGAGACGAGAATTGTTGCTCCACGACATTCCTCGGGCTGCCCCAGGACGTGGGTGAGGGGGATGCCGTCTTGATCGACGACGGGCGGATCTCGCTGACGGTGGTCAGCGTGTCAGACACGGATGTGGAGTGCGAGGTCCAGGTGGGCGGAGTGGTCTGCGACCATAAGGGCATCAATCTTCCCGGGGTTCCCGTCAACGTGCCAGCCCTGTCCGAGAAGGACGAACAGGATCTTCGCTGGGGATTGGCCCAGGGTGTGGACCTGGTCGCCCTGTCGTTCGTACGCTCCGCGAAGGATGTCAAGCGTGTCCATGCCATCATGGACGAGGTGGGGGTGCGTACCCCTGTCATCGCCAAGATCGAAAAGCCTCAGGCGCTGGACAACCTGAAATCGATCATCGACGCCTTCGACGCGCTCATGGTCGCCCGGGGAGATCTGGGGGTTGAGCTGCCCTTCGAGGATGTGCCGCTGGCCCAGAAGCGGATCATCAACGCGGCCCGTACGTGGGCCAAACCGGTCATCGTCGCCACTCAGATGCTGGAGTCCATGATTTCGACCCCACGCCCGACCAGAGCCGAGGCGTCCGATGTGGCCCACGCGGTCATGGACGGAGCCGACGCCGTGATGTTGTCGGGGGAGACCTCCATGGGCGCCTATCCGGTCGAGGCCGTCTCGGCGATGTCCAGGATCATTTGTGCCGTGGAAGAACATGGCTTCTTCGAGATCGACACCCTTCCGTGGGATCCGCACACCACCTCGGGAGTGGTCACATGGGGCGCGGCCGCAGTCGCGAGACAGCTCAACGCCCGCTATATCGTGGGGTTCTCCCTGACGGGTGACACGGCCAGACGCTTGTCGCGTCTGCGCACCCAGATCCCGATCTTGTGCTTCACGCCGGTCGAGAAGACGAAGAGAGAATTGGGCATCGCCTGGGGTTTGACAACCTTCGTGTCCAAATCCCATGAGACCCAGGAGATGATCGCAGAAATGGACCAGGTGCTTCTGGACCAGCAGATGGTCAAGCCGGGGGACAAGATCGTGGTCGTCTATGGGATTCCCATGGGCGTGTCGGGCAAGACGAACACAGTGTACGTCCACAAGATCCGCAAGCGCCGCTCACGGTAGGGGGAATGATGCGGATCGCACAACTGGCGAATTTCGTCGGACCCACGTCCGGGGGGCTGAGAAGGGCGGTCGACCAATTGGGACGCGGATATGTCCGCGCCGGGCATGACCGTCTGCTCATCATTCCCGGCCCCTCCGATTCGGTCACAACCTCGCCCGAGGTGGGCACCATCGTGACCATCTCGTCGCCCGCGTTGAGCTCGGGGTACCGGTTGGTGCTCAACACGAGGAAAGTACGCAAGGTGCTGGACCGGTTCAAGCCGACCAGCGTCGAGGTGTCTGATAAATGGACAATGTCCACAGCAGGATTGTGGGCCCGCAAAAGGGGAGTCGGATCGGTCCTGTTCTCCCATGAACGCCTGGATGACCAGGCGTCGATGTTCCTCGAACTCGAAGTCGCCAAGCCCATCCGCGCGCTGAACAAATGGCTCGCCAAGCACTATGACCGCGTCGTCGTCACCACTCGGTACAGTGCCGGCGAATGGATCAACACGCGCGCGAATCTCGTGGTCGTGCCCCTGGGCGTCGATCTGGACGAATTCACCCCCACTCCACGTGAGCCTCGGACGTCCCCCACGTTGAGACTGATCTACTCCGGACGGTTGTCACGGGAGAAGAGCCCACACCTGGGCGTGGCCACGGCGGTGGAACTGGACAGGCGAGGAGTCGACGTCCAACTCAACGTGTACGGGACCGGTCCCATCATCGAGGAACTGCGCACCCTGGCCGGAGACGCCCCAGTCTTCTTCCATGGCTATCTGGACTCCCGTTCCGCTTTGGCCCAGGCGTACCGTTCCGCCGACATCGACCTGTCGGTGTGCCCCGCGGAGACGTTCGGGCTGGCCGTCCTGGAATCCCTGGCCTGCGGGACCCCCGCGGTGACCGCCGACAGGGGAGGCGCGAAGGAACTCGTGGACTCCTCGTGTGCGCAGTGGGCGTCCCCGGATCCGGTCTTCCTCGCCGACGCTGTGCTGCGGATGTACGAGCGTCTCAAAGCCGACGAGGAGGCCATCCATCGCTCGGCGAGGGCCTGTGCCGAGCGGTACCCCTGGGACACGGCGATCGCGGCGATGCTGGACATCCACGAAGAGTTGGCCTAGTCGGTGGTCTCGTCCCTCACCCGGGCAACGAGCTGGGTGGGATTCACAAACCGCAGGGCGATCACCAGGATGACAAGCATGGACACCATGTACACCACGGCCATCGCGTCAACGGACTGTTGGGCACGGATCCCTGCGGCGTTCATCGCGTAATACAGTTTCACGACCAGGGTGTTGGAATCCGGTCCGGAGTTCAGGAAGGTCAACTCGAACATCCCGACCGTGCGCACCAGCACCAGGACACAACTGGCAAGAATCCCTGGCACGAGCAGGGGAGCGAGGATCCGCGTGAAAATGGACCCCGTCCCGGCCCCGCTCATCCGGGCAGCCGACTCGATCGAGGGGTTGATCTGCTCGATGAAGGGTGTCATGGTCATGATCACGAAGGGCACGGCGGGCACCAGGTTCGCCGCGATGACGCCCCAGATCGTACCTCCCAGTCGCGAGATGTACAGCACTGTCGCCAGCGGGATGCCGTACGTGATGGGCGGCATGAGCACAGGCAGGAGGAACAGTCCGTACACGATCTGTTTGCCGGGGAAGTTCTTGCGCGCCAGGATGTACGACGCGGGGACCCCCAGCAGCACGGAGATCACGATGACGGACAAGGCGACCTCCAGGGTCACCAGGATGACCTGTCCGAGCTGGAATTCTTTCCAGGCGTCGGCGTACCAATGGGTGGTGAACCCGTTCGGCCACCAGGAGTTGAACCAGCTCGTGCCGAAGGAGTTGACCACCACGGAGACGATCACCCCCGCGAGGAAGATGAAGAACAGGCCCACGCACCCCCACACGATCCATTGGGAGGGGGTGCCGACGATGCGGAAACGACGCTTGGCGCCTTCCGATTCGGGAATGCGTTGGATGACGGACATTATCCCTTGCCTCCTGTCGATCCACGGTACAGGGTGGAGCGCCACACCATGACCAGACCCAGGATGACCAGTTCAATCAGCCCCATGATGATGGCGATGGCCGACGCGAGAGAGTAGTCGAACTGTTCGGCGTACGCCTGGTAGGCGGCCAGTGAGATGACTCTCGTCGACCCGGCCGGGTTGCCGACCAGGGTGGCCGACGGGAACACGGAGAAAGCCAGGACGAAGGTCAGCATGAACGTCGTGGCCAGACCGGGCGCCAGCAGGGGCAGGATGATCCGGGTGAAGCGTTTGCCCCATCCGGCTCCCATGAGCGCCGCCGCTTTCTCCAGCGAGGGGTCGATCCCCGACAGGTAGGAGGAGATGAGCAGATAGGCGAAGGGGAACCCCGTGATGATCAGGGAAAACAGTACGCCCCAATAGTTGTTCACCAGGGCGACGGGTTCTTTGATCACATGGATGGCCAGCAGGAAACGGTTGATCCATCCTGCCCGCCCGGCGAAGTTCAACAGGCCCTCGGCCACCAGAACGGTGCCCAGGGAGATGGGGACGACCAGAAGGGTGGACAACAACCTCTTGCCCCGGAATTTGCCCCGCAGTTTGTACGAGATGGGGATGGAGGCCAACACGTTGAACAGGGCGGCCGGCAGGGCGAGCCTCAGTGTTTTCCAGATGGTGCCAGCCTGGTAGGAGTCCGAGAAGAATTTGATGTACGACCCGAACCCGATCCCGCCCTCTTTGGGCTGGAAGCTCAATCCGATCCCGTACAAGAAGGGGTAGATGAACAACAGGATGACGAAAATGGCCGCGGGTAGCAGAAACAGAAGCGAGGTGTCGATTCCCCGGTCAGCCAGTCTGTGCTTCAGCGACGGTGTGGTGGACTCGCTCATAGCTCGTCCTCGTCGGGTGTGGGCAAGATCCCGTCATCAGGCAATGATTCCGGGTACACCAACACCCGTTCCGGATTGACATGGACGTATACAGTCTGTCCCGGTGCGATCGCCTGGTCATGGATCAGGTGGAGGAGTTTGCCGCTGGACGTGGAGGCGTCCAACGCGACAGACGACCCGCGGTACTCGCTGACCTCCACCGTCACGGGGAAGGAGTCCGGCCCGGCTTGGTCGAGGATGGTGACGTCCTCGGGACGGATGGCCACTTTGACCGAGTCGTCTTGTGCCACCTGGCTGTGGTAGGCGGTGCCCGTGAGGGTGATCCCCTCACCCTGGGCGCTCACCGACTGTCCCGAAACCCTGGTGGCGGACATTTCAAGGATGTTGCGGTACCCCATGAAATCGGCCACATAGTAGTTGGCCGGGTTGGAGTGCAACTCCTGTGGGGTGCCGATTTGTTGGACGTGGCCCAGGCGCAGCACGACCAGGCGGTCTGCCATGGACAAGGCTTCTTCCTGGTCGTGGGTCACATAGACCGTCGTCAGGCCCAGGGATTGATGCAGCCGGCGGATCTCGCCTCGCATGTCGAGCCTCAGTTTTGCGTCCAGGTTGGACAGGGGCTCGTCCATGAGGACCAGGCGCGGCTCAGTCACGATCGCGCGGGCGATGGCGACACGCTGCTGCTGGCCCCCGGAGAGTTGCCCCGGGAGCCTCGCAGCGTAGTCAGTCAGCTTGACGATGTCGAGGGCTTCGGTGACCCGACGTCGCATCTCCTCTTTGGGGACCCTACGCATCTGGAGTCCGAAGGAGATATTCTTCGCCACTGACATGTGGGGGAAGAGCGCGTAATTCTGGAACACCATCCCGAAGTCCCTTTTCTCGGGGGGCACGGTGTCGATGCGCGTACCGTCGATCCACAGGGATCCTGTGGTCAGCGGGAGCAGTCCAGCCAGGCAATTCAGTGCTGTGGACTTGCCGCATCCCGAGGGACCGAGCAGAGCGATGAACTCGCCCGCGTGGATGTCCATCGTCAAATCGACCAGAGCTTGTTGACCAGCGAAACTGCGACCGACGTGGTCCAGTCTCAGGGTCTCGAATTTGCTTGTCACGGGACTCTTCCCTTTCTCAGTCACTCGATGGTCACTGTGTCTTGTTCGCACCGATTTCGCGGTCCCAGATGTCGTACGCCTTGACCATGGTGTCAGCGTCGAGCGGGAGGGCGGTCGGGTTGTCGGCGATCATCGCCTCATACTCGGGACGCCCGAATTGTTCGATGACGTCCTGGGACTCTTGAGGGGCCTTGTCCAGGGTCGCGCCCTCGACGCACGGTCCGGGATAGAAATAGCCCTTGTCGTACGCCTTGGCGTTCTGGTCGGGGGTCAGCATGTCGTTGATCAACGCAATGATGGCGGCCTGCGTGTCGGCGTCGACCCCCTTGGGGATGACGGCGTAATGGGCGTCGGTCACCCACGTGAAGCCGGTGAAGTTCGTCACCTTGAAGTCAGCGGGCACGGTCCCCAGGGCGCGGGGGTTGATGTCCCACCCGGTTGTGGAGGCGATCATGTCCCAGGTTCCGTTGCCGAGGTTCTGCATGGTGGGCGAGGTGCCTGTCGGATAGTAGTCGATGTACTGGTCGAGTTGCTTGAGGTAGTCCCAGGTCTTGTCCCAGCCGTTTTCGGGGTCCTTGGGGTTGGAGTCGCCCAGGATGTACGGCAGGCCCATGATGAAGGTACGTGCCGGGCCGGAGTTGGCGGGACGGGCGTACCCGAACTTCTTGGGGTTGGCCTGGGCCCACGCCAGCAGTTCGTCAGGGGTGGTCGGAGGGTTGCTCACCGCGGAGGGGTTGTACTCCAGAAGCGGGCCCGAGGGATAGTACGTGATGACCACGCCCTGGTCCTGTGCCAGGGTTTGCATGTCGGCGGCCGGCTGGAGGTAGTTCGCCATGTTCGTCAACCGGTCCTTGAAGGTGGACGCGATGGGCAGGTACAGCCCCTGGGAGATCCCGGAGGCCAAGCCGTCGGTGCCTGTGAGCACCAGGTCGATGGAAACACGTCCTGCGTCTTGCTGGGCCTTGATCTTACCCGGCAGGTCGGGAGCGGTGCCCGTGTCGTAGGTCACCGATGAAATGATGTCAGGGTTCTTCGCGACGAAATCATCGATCATGGACTGGGTGAGTTGGAGGTCGCCGGCGACGTCCAAGACGTTGAGGCTCACCGGTGCGGAGGGCTTGTCGGGCACCTCGCCAGCTGAGTCGTTACTTGTTGGGGTGGATGGGGGGGAGCATGAAGCGAGCAGCCCGAGCGCCAAAAGCGCAGCTGCCGCTGTGATACCTGTGCGATGATTGAACCGCATTGTGTTCTTCCTTATCTGTCTGGCCCTGAGGTGCTCAGGACTAATGGGTTGCCCGCGCGCGGGCGGGACTGGCCTGACTCTGGTGGAGCTTCGGCGGTGGAGGCCCGTACGATCAGATCGACGGGCAGAAGTCTTTCGGTTGGTTCCGTGCCCGGGTTGACCAGCTCGTCGACGGCGGTGCTGGCCAGTTGGTGGAGGGAACCGGCGACGGTGGTGATCGCGGGGGAGAAGAAGGAGGCTTGTGCGATCCCGTCGATGCCGACAACGGATATGTCAGCTGGCACGTGGATCTCGCGCATGATGAGACGTTGGACCAGACCGATGGCGATGAGATCGTTGTAGGCCAGCACGGCGGTCGCACCCGACGCAAGGGCGAGGTCACCGGCGGCCATCCCTCCGTGGTGGACGGGTTGGAAGAATCCGAGGTTGACCCCTTTCATGCCCAGTTCCTCCACGGTTGTGAAGAAGCATTCGCGGCGCACTTTGTCCGACCAGGACGCCCGCGGTCCTCCCGCGTAGCCGATGATCCTGTGTCCCAGGGCCCACAGATGCCGGATGGCCTGGTGGACTCCGTCCGCGTTGTCGAAGCTGACCGACGACAGGGATTCGACGGGACGGTTCAGCAGAACCAGAGGTGTGGCTTCGGCCAGGGCCAGGACCTGGTCGGGATCGCACCTGGGCGAGCACAGAAGGACTCCGTCGACCTGGGGCGCCAATTGGTGGACGAGTTCGGCTTCCAGGGTCATGTTCTCGTCGGTGTCGGCGATGAAGACCGAATAACCGAGTTGCCTGGCGTACGCCTGGACTCTTTTGGCGATCGCGGAGAAGAAGGGGTTCTCCAGATCGGGGACCACCAATCCCACATGGTGGGTCCTGCCGGTGGACAGGGAACGAGCCATGGAGTTGGGATGATAATTGAGTTCCTGGGCGACTGTTTCGATTCTCACCCGGGTTTCTTCGGAAACCAGGTCGGGATGAGTCAGGGCGCGGGAAACAGTCGAGACGGAAACTCCTGCTCGTATCGCGACATCGCGTGCAGTGACAGCCATGCTGTTCCCCCTATTGGGCCACGGGTTGTAGGCATCACTCTAGATGGAATGAAAATGCAATGCAAGCGATTGTGGGATTGTGGCCAAATTGTTACCTTTGTTGGGGGCGTGGGCCAGGACAAGGAATTGTCACCGCTGTCATCCTGCCGTGGGCAGGATCTCTGGGGAAGCACGGTGTCATCCTGATGGAGTCGGGATCTTCGTCACTCATGTCGTTGGCGCTGATAGGATGATGTTTTCATGCACGCGGTTTCAGCAAGGAGGAGACAATGGACGCGATTGTGGACGCTCGGGTGCTGGTGAGTTGTCCGGGGAGGAATTTCGTCACGTTGAAGGTGACGACAGCCGACGGGGTCGTCGGGTGGGGGGACGCCACCCTGAACGGTCGCGAACTTGCGGTCGCGGCGTACCTGAAAGAGCATGTGGCGCCGTTGTTGATCGGGCGAGACCCTGCCCGGATCGAGGACATGTGGAATTACCTGTTCAGGGGGGTGTACTGGCGCAAGGGGCCGGTCACGATGACAGCCATCGCCGCCGTGGACATGGCGTTGTGGGACATCAAGGGGAAGGTGGCGGGGCTTCCCGTCTACCAGTTGCTGGGCGGCGCGGCCCGCGACGCAGTTTTGGTGTACACACATGCCTCAGGGGTCGACGTACCGTCGCTGTTGGACGACATCGCCGCAGTCAAACAGCGGGGTTTCAAGGCCATTCGCGCGCAAGCTGCCGTACCCGGGGTGGAGGGGACCTATGGGGTCAGGCACGGCGCGTACTATGAGCCCGCGAATGCGACTCTCCCTCAAGAGCAGAGCTGGAGCACAGAGGCGTACCTCGCTTTCGCGCCGACCTATCTTGGAAAAGTACGCGAGGCATTCGGGTTCGACTTCCATCTGCTCCATGACGTCCATCATCGCCTGACCCCCATGGAGGCGGCACGTTTCGGGCGCAGCGTGGAAGATCTGAAACTGTTCTGGATGGAGGATCCCACCCCGGCTGACAACCAGGAATCCTTCCGTCTGATCCGCTCGCACACAACAACGCCTATTGCGGTTGGGGAGGTGCTGAGCTCGATCTGGGACATGCAGACTCTCATCAGCGAGCAGCTGATCGACTACATACGGATGTCGGTGACCCATGCCGGCGGGATCACACACATGAAGAAGGTCTTCTCCTTCGCCGAGCTCTATCAGGTCAGGTCGGGCTCCCACGGCCCCTCGGACATCTCCCCGATCGGGCAGGCCGCCGCCATCCATCTCGACATGGCCATCCCGAATTTCGGCATCCAGGAGTACATGGGTTACCCCGATCTCGTCGCCGAGGTCTTCCACGGCGGTCCCACGTACGCCGACGGCTATCTCCATCCCTGCGAGACTCCCGGTCTGGGCATCGACTACGACGAACATGCCGCTGCCCGCTTCGAGTACTCCCCGAAGTACCTCCCGGTGGCCCGCCGCCTCGACGGTACCGTCCACGACTGGTAAACGGGGACGGTTCTTCTGTCTCACCTTGTCAGGCTATAAAAAACGTGAATTCCCACAATGGAAGAGAATTGTTGTGGGACATGACAAAACCCGGGTTCAACCCCGGGCTTTGTCATCAGGATCAGATCAGACCAATGGTTTGTGCACGAGCCCTGTCGTACCGAGCGGCAACGTCGGCCCAATTGACCACATTCCACCAAGCAGAGACGTAATCAGCCTTGACATTGCGGTACTGCAGGTAGAAGGCGTGCTCCCACATGTCGAGCTGCAACAGAGGGATCTGCGCGGCGGGGAGATTGGACTGCTGGTCGTACAACTGGTAGACGTTCAGCCGGGATCCCAGGCTGTCCCAGGCCAGCACGGACCACCCGGAACCCTGGATCGTCATCGCCGTTTCCGTGAAATGCTTCTGGAAGGCGGCGAACCCGGAGAAGGCCTCGTCGATGGCCTGCGACAGTACGCCTGTGGGTTCACCGCCGCCATCGGGGGACATGTTCTTCCAGAAGATTGAGTGGTTGATGTGTCCGCCGAGATTGAAAGCGAGGTCCTTCTCCAACTTGGGCAGAGCAGCAAAACTGCCAGTTGCACGAGCTTCGGCCAGCTTCTCCAACGCGGTGTTGGCGCCGGTCACGTACGCCTGGTGGTGTTTGGAATGGTGGAGTTCCATTATCTCTGGCGAAATATAGGGAGCCAGAGCTGAATAATCATAATCGAGGTCGGGTAATGTGTACATAGTTAACACCTTTCACATATGCTGGCTCCTCCGTCGCCGGAGTATGCCGCGTCTCACGTTCATCATGAGGCGATGAAGGGAAAACCTGGATCAGGATGCGGTCGAACCGGAGTCAGAGCCCTTGTCGTCGAACTTGTCTTTGGCCTTGTCGACCAGGTCTCCTGTGACGTCTTTGGCTTTGTCCACCAAATCGCCCGTCACATCCTTGGCCTTGTCAACCAAGTCCTCAGTGGCGTCTTTCGCCTTGTCGACCAGGGATTTAGCGACATCTGGGGCTTTGTCCGCCAAATCGCCGACTTTGTCTTGAGCCTTGTCAGCGATATCTTCGAGCTTGTCCTGAGCTTTGTCAAAGGCTTGTTTGGCGTCACCGAGCAAGTCAGAAGCTTTGGCCTTGAGGTTCCCGACGTCCATGGTTCTCCTTCTTTGGATGGATGTCGCAATTGCGACATACTCAGATTATCACCGAATCACGTGCGAAGATCCAAGACAGAAAACCCTGAAACCCTTAGACGAGCCGAGCTTGGCCACCCCCCAGCCCTGGGACTCCAGCCAGGAGCTCAGGGAGTCGGCTCCCAGGTTCTTGCCGACAACGAGTTTGGCGGTTCCGTCCGGCTTCAGGCGTGCCAACCACCTGGTGAGCAGGTTGTGGAGGTCGTGTTTCCCGATCCTGATGGGTGGGTTGGACCAGATTTCGTCGTACGTCACCGCGTCGGGGACCTCGTCCGGACGAAGGACGCTCATCCGCTCATCCACGCCCAGTCGTCGGGCGTTGTCGCGCGTGAGGGACAAGGCCCTGTCATTGACGTCGACGGCGTCGACGTGGGCGGACGGACACATCCTCGCCAGTGCGATCCCGATGGGCCCGAACCCGCATCCCAGGTCCAGGAACCGGGCGGCACGATCTGGCGGCGGGTCGGTCAGGCGGAAAAGGACCGAGGTGCCGGGGTCGAGACGGGATGAGGAGAAAACCCCCGCCGCGCTGAGGAACCGGTACTCGCGGCCCCAGATGTCAGCGGTGACTTCATGGCGGATCTCGGGGGAGGACGGGGTCTGGAAATAGTGTGTCATGGGGTGTTCCCGTCTCGCCGGGCACGTGCGCGGGCCGCGCGAAGGGCCAGCTCTGCGTCGGGAGGATAGGTGACCTCCTCCAGGGTGAGTCCATGGGCGGGCATGACGATGATGTCGTTGGCTCTTTTCTGTGCGCGCAGGTGGGAGGTCATCCATTCGAGGTCGCGTTGGCCGCGTCCGACGGCGGTCAGGGCCCCGACGAGGGATCGTACCATCGAGTGGCAGAAAGCGTCGGCCGCCACAGTGATCTCGATCCACCGCGGCAGTCGGCGCGGCTCGCATGTGAGAAGAGTACGAATGGTCGTTGCCCCCTCGCGCGGTTTGCTGAAAGCTGCAAAATCGTGGAGACCGATCAGGGGACGGGCAGCCTCACTCATGGCCAAAACATCCAGCCGGTGATGATAAGAGAGGATGAATCCCCTTGTCAAAGGGTCAATGTCAGTAGGCGAGTCACAAAGGCGGTAGACGTAACGCCTGGTGAGGGCAGAGAAGCGGGCATCGAATTCTTCTGGTACGGCGCTGACCTTGTGCACGGCGATGTCGTCCGGCAGAGCCCGAGGCAGCCATTGGAGGAGCGCGTCGGGGATCCCCATCGGGCACCTGGGCGACTCGTCGGGGCAATCGAGGTGGACCACTTGTCCCCGGGCATGGACTCCGGCGTCCGTACGTCCCGCGCAAACCGTTGTGACAGGTTCGGGCAGTCTCAACACCTGGGCGATGGTGGCTTCCAGAACCCCCTGGACGGTCCTCAACCCGGGTTGCCGGGCCCACCCGGAAAATCCGGCCCCGTCGTACGCCAGGTCGATCCGTACCCTCATCTTTCCATTCCCCCTGCCATCCTGACCAGGTCAGGATCGTCATCGCTCACCTTGTACGTGAAATCGCGGATCTCGCGCCCGGCCTCGATCCCTCTCGACTCGAATTTCGTCACCGGTCTGGTCGCGAACCTTTCCGTGCCCACCAACTCAAAACGATCATCGCCACCCAGCACCTCGCTCATGTGGTCGGCATAGGATTCCCAGTCGGTGGCGAGTCGCAGGATCCCGCCCCGCACCAGTTTTGCCGCCGCCAGATCGGCGAATTCGGGCGAGATCAACCGCCTCTTGTGGTGGCGTTTTTTCTGCCATGGATCAGGGAAAAAGACCCACAGTTCGTTGATCGTGTGGTCGGGGATGAGGTGTGTCAGCCCGCTGACGGCGTCCGCGCAGACCAGCCGTACATTCTGTGCCTCACAGGCGGCGATCTTTCCCAGCGTCGCGGCGACACAGGCTTCGAAAACCTCGAATCCCAGGAAGTTCACATCCGCGTGCAGTGTCGCGCCCGCGATGAGCGTTTCACCATGTCCGGAACCGATTTCCACGACCAGGGGGGCGGTACGGCCGAAGACCGCCGTCATGTCGAGGCAAGCCTGGGGGGCGACGGACGTGGCGAGGTCCCCATGGTCCACGCCGACGACCCACCGGGGGGCGTACATGTCCATCCACACCCGCTGGGAGGCCGTCATGCGCGGACTGCGCCGTACATAACTCACAACCGAGCGGCGGGGCCTGCCGTCCTGGTTCTCGCGTTCGTCCACACAGGAATCTTTCCACATCCGCACCGATCCCGCGAGATGAACCCGAATCGGTGGATTCGGGAGAGGACACCCCCCCGATGAACCCAGTAGGCTGGAGGGGTGGACCATGGCTACCTCTTCTTGTCGACTTTCGTCACCCTCTGGGTGATTCTCGACCCACCAGGATTATTGCCTGTGTTCATTGGACTGACCAAGTCGATGACCGCGCTCCAACGCCGGCAGGCGGCCCTGAGGGCCTCTTTGGTCGCGTTGGGGGTCATCGCCCTGTTCGCCGTCTTCGGCCAGGTGATACTGAAGTACCTCCAAATCTCCGTCGAGGCGCTACAGGTCTCCGGTGGTCTGCTGCTCCTGATCGTGGCTTTGCAATTGCTGATGGGGGAGCACGACGAGGTGGACGAGTCCAAATCACGGCCTGTGAATGTGGCGATCGTGCCGCTGGGTACCCCGCTGTTGGCCGGACCCGGAGCGATTGTGGCTATGATGGTTGCCGTTCAGGACGTACGGGGCGTGGACTATGCGGTGGTCGCGGCGTCGTTGATCTGCGCCATGGCCGCGGTTTTCCTCTTCCTGAGGTTCGCCACCGGGATCCGCAGGGTCCTCAAGGAGGCGGGTACGATCCTGCTCACCAGGATCGCCGGATTGCTGCTGGCTGCCATCGCCGTACAGATGATGGCGGACGGGGTACGGGGATTCATCGTTTGAGATAGCTGACAGGCGTACCATGGAATTCATGGACGACGTGCACGGTGATGATCTCGATATGGACATCCCATCAATCGGGGACGTACGAAAATCCCTGGGCACAGCACTGCGGCTGGCAAGACTGAGGATCGCCGTGATCATTGTGTGCAGAATCGTGGTGGCAATCGATGTTTGCGCCTTTTTTGGTTATTTTATGATCACCGGGGGAGAGCGTCCGCCGATGAAGTACTGTGTCCTCGCACTTGTCGTCTTCATTGTGAGCGCCGCCTTCGGTGAGATCCGTGGGCGTACCAACAATGCAAGATTAGGCTTGCGAAACGCCAGAGCCAGTTACAAAAGCCTCAAGGACGAGCTCAGTGGCGAGTGATTCGTGGATTCGCTTCTGGGGATCTCGCACCGTAGAATAATGGAGTTCATCGGGGCGTAGCGTAGTGGCTAGCGCGCCTGCTTTGGGAGCAGGAGACCGGAGGTTCGAGTCCTCTCGCCCCGACCAAAATCCCCCCCGTCAATCGGTAAATACCAGATGACAAGGAAGAAGGAATCAGAATTGATGGGTTGGCCAGGATGGCATAGAACCACTACACTATCTCATGCCCCTATAGCTCAGTGGTAGAGCTCCGGACTTTTAATCCGTAGGTCGTGGGTTCGAGCCCCACTGGGGGCACCAACGATTGAGCCGAGGACAATGAGAACTTGTTCTCATTGTCGAGGCGATTGAAGTTGGTTGACGAACGCAGACGACCGTAGGCCGGTCGATGCGAAGCATCGTTGGGCGCAGTCCCTGCGCGAGGAACACCGATGAGTGAGCCGAAAGCAGCGAGAGCACGCCGCTGAGAACGGCAATCAGGCGTACTGGTTCGTGTACGCCGCCTGCTCGTCGGTGCCGTCCGGGATCAGGCCGACGGATTCCATGGCACGGGCCATGGACGTCCATTGCGCGGGGTCCAGTGGAGGCGAAACGGTGCCGTCCACACCAGAGAAAAGAGCGGTTGTTGCTGGGAGGACGATTTTCGCGGTGTCGAAGGTGTCTCCCCTGAAACTCGGGATGTAGTCGCCTGCGATCGCCAAGGTGGTCTGTTCGTCGGTCAACGAGGTTTCCATGCCTTGTTTCATCCCTGCTATGACGGCGGAGACGACCTCGGGATGGCTTGCGGCATAGGACGCGGTGGTCGCCAGGCAGATGCTCACCAGCGGTACCGCGGGGTCGATCGCGGTGACCGGGAACCCGCTCGCCTGAAAACTGAGGAGGTCGGAGTTGGCGAACCCGATGACGGCATCGACCTTGCCAGTTGTCAAAGCGGCTTGCTGGGTGTACCCGATCTCGGCGATGGTGACGTCGGACTGCGTGAGCCCCGCCTGCTGCAACGCGATCAACAAGGCGAACCAGTTCTCCCCGAACTTGCCCGGGATCCCCACCGTACGCCCTTTCAGGTCGGCCACCGACGCGATGGGAGAATCCTGCGCCACGATGACCCGGGCGGGATAACTGGCATAGTACGACGCGACAGCGACAATGTCGATACCTTGGGTACGGGCCTGGAGGATCTCATCCCCACCCGCCACAACGAAATCTTCCTCGCCCGAGGCCAATGCGGTGAACAATCCTTCCGAGGCTCCGTGATGGCGCAGGCTCACCGACGCATCCGAGGTGTAGAAGTGCTCATGGTCGGCGACGTAGAAGGGCGCGAACTGGATGTTCGGGATGTACGTCAGTCCCACCACCGCCGTCGGGGTGTCACTGTCGGCGTCGCCGGGCGTCGTGTTCGCGCATCCGGTGAGTACGGCCATCAGCGCAACAGCGACGACGAGTGGACGGATTCGACCAGGGATTGTCATTTTTCTCCTTCAGGTAGGGGACCGGTGATCGACGACCAGCGCCGTTCGATGAAAGCAACGAGAGAATAGATGATGGCGGCCATCACGGCGAGGATGATGATCGAGGCGAACATGCCGGCCGTGTCGAACCCGTCACGCTGGATGGTGAGCAAGGCGCCGAGCCCGGATCCGCCCATCACCATTTCTCCAACCACCGCACCGGTCACTGACAAGGTAAAACCGTTACGCACACCGGCGAGGATGGAATGGAGGGCCAAGGGGATCTCGATCTCGACGAGCATCGGGAACGACCCGGCCCCGTCCACCTGGGCGGCGGCCAGGATCTCCGGGTCGATATGGCGAAATCCCACCACCGAACTCACCAGGATGGGGAAGAACACCATGAGGGCGCACAACACCGTGATCGCGCTCAGTCCGTACCCGATCCACAAGACGAGCAGTTGGGCCAGGGCTATGGCCGGGATGGCCTGGGTGGCCCCCAGGAAGGGCACTGTGGCCGCGGCGACGATCCGTACTCGATAGATGAGGACTGCCAGGGGCACGGCGATGACCAGCCCGAGCAGGCATCCTCCCAAAGCCTCCAACAGGGTTGTGCCGGTGTAGGCCCACATGTCACCGTAGACGACGAGCCCGTCCCACAGTTCGCGTGCGACAGCGCCCGGTGAGGGAAGAAAGTACGCGGAGACACCCCCGGATACCGTTGTCAGCCACCATATCACCACCAGGAGCACACCCAGGCAGCACGGTGCGAGCACCGGCATCCACGACCGTCGTGACGCCAAGGTTCCCTCCTTTTTGGCGGGGAGCCGGACGAAGCAGCCAGCGCTTCAGGGCTCCGCTCAAGCGTTGGTGTGCCGATTGCCGGGTGGGGGGATGCCGTGGCGAGGGCGCACGCTCAATGCAGCGCGCCTGCCGTGCCATTCCTCCCATCCAGACTTTCACTGTCGGTTCTGGATTCTCACCAGATCGGCCTTGGGACATGTGTCGAAAGGTTCGCGGACTTGGGACTTGGTTTTCTTCGGTCCATCACCGCCGGTTCGGATTTGCACCGACCCCGGAATTAGCACTGCCCAGCCTACTACATCACGCGGGGGCGAAAGACCCGGGTCGGGCAGGGGGCGTGCACCCAACCCGGGTCGGCTTTGAAAGGGCCCCATTCTGGTCAGGACCAGGAATCGGGCAGGGAAGGCTCATTCCAAGCGGATGTCGAAATCGCCACCCTGTCCGTACTATAACATGATTCCATCAGAAATGATAGCGAAGTTCACAACAATTGATAGCCGCCTGGCACGGCGATTCGGGAAAAGGTCAGTCGAAAACGACGGTACGCACCCCGTCGAGGAGGATGCGGTGCTGGGCGAACAGTTTGACGGCATGGGTGAGGGTCACCGACTCGATGTCTTTGCCCATCTCGCGAAGGTCGTCCACAGATTTGGAATGGTCCACCCTGACGACCGACTGTTCGATGATCGGACCCTCGTCGAGGTCCGCGGTCACGAAATGAGCCGTCGCCCCGATGAGCTTGACGCCTCGGGCATGGGCTTGGCGGTAGGGATTGGCGCCCTTGAAACCCGGTAAGAACGAATGATGGATGTTGATGGCCCTTTCGGAGAGGAATTCACACAGCCCGGGGGAGAGGATCTGCATGAACCGGGCCAGGACCACCAATTCGATGTTGTGCTCGACGACCACCTCTCGTACACGTTGTTCGAATTGGGCCTTGGTTTCCTCCCCGATGTAGTGGTCTTCGAACTGTACCCCGTAGAATGAGGCCAGGTGGGCCAGATCAGGATGGTTGGCCAGCACCAGAGGCACAGTGATGGGCAGGGCGCCGGTGCGTACATGGGACAACAAAGCGTTCAAACAATGCCCGGCGGTGGAGACCAGCACCAGGGTGGGGATCGCGCGTCCGACGTCGTCCACGTTGACGGTTCCCGAGAACTGCTCGGCGACGGGCGTCAGGCTCGCAGCCAGATCCGCGGGGCTGGAATCGGACTCGATCTGGACGCGCATGAAGAACATCCCGGTGTCGGGCGAGGAATACTGCTGCAGTTCGGTGATGTTGCCGTCCATGCCCACGATGACCCCTGTGATGGCGTAGACGATTCCCGGCCGGTCGGGGCAGCTGAACGTGATGACACTGTGGTTGGACATGAACCTACCTTAACCCAGTGCTCCGGGTTTCGCGCGTTGGGGTGCCACGCGGTTCCCGCCTTGGTAATCTTGGATTTATGTTCGACACTCTCCAAGACAGCCTCAGCAAAGCCTTCCGTACGCTGCGAGGCAAGGGCAGACTATCCGACGCCGACATCGAAGCGACATTGCGTGAGATCCGTGTGGCCCTGTTGGAGGCCGACGTCAATGTCGATGTCGTCAAGGCGTTCATTTCAAACGTACGGGACCGCGCGAAGGAAGTCGAGCTGTCCAAGGCCATCAATCCGGCCCAACAGATCGTCAAGATCGTCAACGAACAATTGGTGGAGATCCTGGGGGGCCAGACCCGCAACCTGCGATTCGCGAAGAACCCGCCGACGATCATCATGCTCGCCGGTCTGCAAGGTTCCGGCAAGACGACATTGGCGGGCAAACTCGCGTACTGGCTCAAGGACAAGGGGAATTCTCCTTTGCTGGTCGCGGCCGACCTGCAAAGGCCCAATGCCGTGACCCAGTTGCAGGTCATCGGCGGCCAGGCGAAGGTTGCGGTGTACGCCCCGGAGCCCGGCAACGGCGTCGGCGACCCGGTGGACGTGGCACGGCGCAGCCTCGACATCGCCAAGCGTCACCTGCATGACGTGGTCATCGTCGACACGGCGGGGCGTCTCGGCGTGGATGAGGAGATGCTCGCCCAGGCGGCTGACATCCGCGAGGCGATATCCCCGGACGACACCTTGTTCGTTGTGGACGCCATGATCGGACAGGACGCTGTGAACACCGCCAAATCCTTTGCTGACAAGGTTGGTTTCGACGGGGTTGTCCTGACCAAACTGGACGGCGACGCCCGGGGCGGTGCGGCACTGTCGATCGCCACTGTCACCGGCGAGCCGATCATGTTCGCCTCCACCGGTGAGAAACTGACGGATTTCGAGGTCTTCCACCCCGACCGCATGGCGAGCCGGATCCTGGACATGGGCGACATCCTCACCCTGATCGAGCAGGCGGAACGCCATTTCGACCAGCAGCAGGCCGCTGAGGCGGCGACCAAACTCCTGGGCGGCAAGGGTGGTTTCACCCTGCAGGATTTCCTCACCCAGATGCAGGCCGTACGAAAGATGGGCCCGATCGGGAAGATCATGGGTATGCTGCCGGGGATGGGCGCGATGTCGGACAAGCTGAATTCGGTGGACGACAAGCAGATCGATCATATCGAGGCGATCATCTACTCCATGACCCCGGCCGAGAGGGCGGATGTGGCAATTTTGAATGGTTCTCGCCGAGCCCGGATCGCCAAGGGTGCCGGAGTTGAGGTCTTTGAGGTAAATGGCCTTGTCAATCGTTTCATCGAGGCTCGCAAGATGATGCAGCAGATGGGGTCCGGCATGATGGGCGGCATGGGAGGGATGCCCGGCGCGGGCGGATTCCCGTCGATGCGCAAGCCGAAGCAGACGGGGAAAAAGAAGAAGTCAGGCTCGAAGGTGTCCGGCAATCCGGCTAAGAGAGCCGGTGTGGTGGTGGAAACCCCCAAAGCTGAACCGTCCGGGGCCGCTTTCGGGATCCAGCAGAGTCCTGAGGAGATGGCGAAGGCCATGGAGGAGTTCCAGCTCCCGCCTGACCTCGCCCGGATGTTGGGCAACAAGTGACCAGTGGCGGGGGGGCGGCGTACGGGGTGTGCGGCGTCATGGTCTCCTCGGGTCAGGAGATTGAGTTCTGGGTCGTGGACGGGCGGGTGACGTACGACAGAGTCGCTGGCGCTCCCATGCTGGGCGGAGGGTGGATCCTGCCGGGATTGGTGGACGCCCACTGCCATGTGGGATTGGACGCCCATGGGGGAGTGGATCCGATGATAGCCGAGGCGCAAGCGCGGCTCGACCTGTCGACTGGGGTGACTCTCATTCGTGACGCCGGATCGCCCATCGACACCCATTGGATGGATGGGCGCCCGGAATTTCCGCGGATCATCCGGGCCGGGCGTCACATCGCGCGTCCACGAAGGTACATTCGTGGTTTCGCTGTGGAGGTCGAGCCCGGGGATCTGGTCGAAGAGGTACGCCGTCAGGCGAGGGCAGGGGACGGATGGGTGAAACTGGTGGGGGATTGGATCGATCGGGATCTGGGGGATCTGGCGCCCCTGTGGCCCCAGAATGTGGCGGAGCAGGCGATCATCGCCGCCCACGGGGAAGGGGCAAGGGTCACGGCCCATTGTTTCGGTGAGGAATCCGTCAGCGAGCTTGTCAGGGCGGGGATCGACTGCATCGAGCATGGGTGCGGGCTGGATACAGAAACCATCAATGAGATGGCACGGCGGGGTGTGGCCCTTGTGCCCACCTTGGACAATCTGAAAATCTTTCCGGGGATCGCCGACCAGGCTGAAGACCGGTACCCACGCTACGCTGCTCACATGCGTCACCTGTTCGGGCGCCGTACTCAGGTGGTGAAAGCGGCAGTCGGGGCCGGGGTGGAGGTCTATGCCGGGACCGACGCCGGAGGCACCCGCCCGCACGGCACAATCCTTGCCGAAATCCAGGCGTTGGCTGATGTTTTGGGACCCGAGTACGCTCTCGGAGCCGCATCGTGGAAAGCCAGGACGTGGTTGGGGGCGGCAGGAATTCAGGAGGGCTCTGCCGCAGACTTCATCCTCCTGTGGGGTGACCCTCGCCAGGATCTGACCAGTTTGGCAGCCCCTGATGTGATTGTGGAGTACCAGGCGGACACGCCAGGATGACAATGAGTGTCGGCGAGGCGGTATGATCTCATATCACGGGCAGGATGGGAAACGATCAGAACAAGGAGCACATATGAAGACAAAACTGTTTCGAGCCGCCGCAGCGGGGGTGGCGCTGGCTGTGCTGGCCGGCCTCAGTGCTTGCGGGGGGCAAACCGGCGACCAGGACACGGTCCACATCGGGATCGCACAGATCGTCTCCCACCCGTCGCTGGATGCCATCCGGCAGGGCTTCAAAGATTGCATGGGCACCCTGGGGTACGACAATGTGAGTTACGACGAACAGAATCCTGAGGGGGATCAGGCGGCATTGACGTCCATCGCCAACAACTTCAAATCGGCTGACCTGGACCTCGTTGTGGCCATCACAACCCCGGTTGCCCAGGCGATGGCCCAGGCCATGCCAGACCGGCCCATCGTCTTCGCCGGTGTCACCGACCCAGTCGGGGCGGGGCTTGTGACCTCCTTCGAATCCCCTGGCGGCAACCTCACCGGCACATCGGACTATCCGCCGATCGACGCCCAGATCCAACTGATCAAGGACATCAAACCCGACGTGAAAACAATCGGGGTCGTCTACTCGTCCTCCGAGGTCAACGCCGAGATCCAGCTGAATCTGGCCAAGGACGCCGCCGCCAAGCTGGGCATCGACGTACGCGCCGCGGCGATCACCAACTCCTCCGAGGTCCAACAAGCCGCCGCCTCCCTTCAGGGAGTCGACGCCTTCTACGTGGGCAACGACAATTCTGTGGTCTCCGCGATCGAGGGCCTCATCCAGGCCGCCGAACAACAGAAAGTACCTGTGATCACCGCGGATCCCGATTCGGTCTCCAAGGGAGCAACAGCGTCGTACGCGGTCGACCAGCATGAGATGGGATGCCAAACCGCCACCCTGGCTGACAAGGTGCTCAAAGGCGACAAACCCAGCGAACTTCCCGTGGTGAGGATGGCCGACCTGCAGGACTCCCTGGTCCTGACCCTCAACCCCACAGCCGCGGAGCGCCAAGGTGTGACCATCCCCGACTCGGTCTTTTCCCGCCCGGGTGCAGTCATTGTCGGAAATTGAGATTTTCCCCATCTGACAAGCTGGGACGCGGGGACGGTTCTCGTGGCTCATCCGTGGGACGCGGGGACGGTTCTCGTGGCTCTTCCCTGGCTCAGCGGTAGGAGATGGAGGCGGCGAGGCGTCCGAGGAGTCCCAGGGGCACAAGGTGTGACAAGGCGTCTGTCAGACGCCCGAACTTCCGGTACCCCAGGTTGAACAGCAGGTACGCCCGTCGCCGTCCCTTCTGAGGCAGACGCTTCCAGATGTTGCGGAAGGAGTACAGCTGGCGGTAGAACCCGAGGTACCCCTCGTACAACTCAGTCGGCGTCATGGAGTCGGGTTGGAAGACGACATGCGCCGTGTTGTAGTGCGACAGATCCTCGTCGATGATCCGGGATTCGTCGAGTAATCTGCGGTGAAGCGCGGTGCCCGGATAGGGGGTCAGGATGTGGGCTGTGACGGTCTCCACCTTGTGCCGGACCATCCACTCGAGGGTCTCGGGGAAGACGCTCACGTCGTCGCCGGGCATGCCGAACACGATGCTCGCGTTGACCATGATGCCCCGGCGGTGCAACTCACGTACGATCGCGGCATAACGGTCGGTGTGGTTCTGCCGTTTGTGCATCTGGTCGATCGAGGCCTGTCGCAGGGTCTCGAATCCGATGAACAGGCTCCTGCATCCGCTGCGCGCCATCAGGTCAAGCAAATCAGGGTAGTCGATGATGTTCGCTGTGACAGCGGCGCTCCATTTCACATGGTACGGAAGGAGGGCCTCCAACAACTCGGCGGTACGGCGCGGGTTGGCGATGAAATTGTCGTCAATGAACAAGATGTGAGTACGTTTGACTGCCCGGATGTCGCGCAGGACGTCCGCGACCGGCCTGGCGATGAACGGTGTGGAACCCCGCGAACTGTTGTAGCAGAAGTCGCAGTGGAACGGACAACCCCGGCTCGTGGAGACGACGTTGGTGTAGATGTACCTGTCGTCGAGGGGCACGTCATAATCGGGCGGGCAGATCCTGCGATCCGCGAGGTCGTCCGCGTACACGGCCTTGAGACAGCCTGTTTCAGTGTCGTGGAGAAGTCTGCGCCATGTGGCTTCGGCCCGCCCGGTGCAAATCGCGTCGAAGTACGGCCTCGCGCTCGTGGGATCCGCCGTGATGTGGATGCCGCCAGCCACAACGGTGACACCCCGGCGCCGGAACCGCTCTGCGATGGCCGCCGCCCGGGGAAGGGTGTCGACCGTCACCGTGATCCCCACCAGATCGGCGTCCACGTCGTACGCCAGTTTTTCGACATTCTCATTGACGATCGTGACATCGTGTACGGGCCCGGTGAGATTTTTCAGCGTCAACAGGGCCAAAGAAGGTGCCATTTTCGCTTTCAACGCCGAATCCATCGGGCGTCGGCCCATCTTGGGCTGGACCAGCAGGATCTTCATTTCCCCTCGGCTTACTCAACTCAGGAGGGTACGGTCGGAAACGGCCCCCGAGGTACGTTGGTTGAACTGTTCCAACAGGGAGTCCACACTGGAACGAGCTTTCTCCTCCCCGCTCAGTTCCAGTTCGATGCGTCCCTCGTGCATGAGGATGAGGCGATTGCCCAAGCGCAAGGCTTGTTCCATGTTGTGGGTCACCATGAGGGTGGTGAGCCTGTGGGCGGCGACCTCTTGGGCGGTGATCCGGGTGATGAGCTCGGCGCGGGCGGGATCCAACGCTGCGGTGTGCTCGTCCAATAAAAGGATCGAGGGACGCGAGAAGACCGCCATGATCAGGGAGAGCGCCTGTCGTTGGCCTCCCGAGAGGTACCCCACTTTCGTGGTCAGCCGGTTTTCCAGGCCCAGCCCCATGACAGCCAGTTCGGACTGGAAACGCTTTTTCTTGGCGGTGGTGACGCCACGGCCCAAACCACGGGTTTGTCCCCGATGTAGGGCGACGGCCAGATTCTCTTCGATTGTCAGGTCGGGGGCCGTGCCGGCCATGGGATCCTGGAAAACCCGTCCCACAAATCGAGCCATAGAATGCTCAGGCAGTCGGGTCACGTCCATCCCGTCGATGAAAATCCCGCCGCGCTCAGGTCGGTACACTCCAGCGACCACAGACAACAGTGTTGATTTTCCAGCGCCATTCGAACCGATGATGGTGACGAAATCCCCATCGGCGAGGGTCAGGGAGAAGTCGTCCAGGGCGACACGTTCGTTGACGGAGTACGGGAAAAAAGTCTTTGTGACGTGGACGATGTTCAGTTTCGGCGGAGTGTGGAGGGGAAGTTCCTGAGAGTCGATGGGGGTGGTCGCAAGATCAGCCGTGGGGAATCCCTCAAGGGAACCATAGGAGTCGTACTGGCTCATCTGAGGTCTCCCGTCTCGCTGCGTTCGACCGCGGCCATGTCAGCGGCCAATACCTGTTTCGCGATCTCCTTCTCACGCCGGTTGCGGGTCAACTGCTGGACGAACGTGAGCTTGGGGATCAGCAGGGCGGCAAGCACCAACACCGCTGAGATGATCTTCATGTCCGAGGTTTTGAGCCCGATGTTGAGGCTCAGGGCGAGCTGGATGACGTACCTGTAGATCACCGAGCCCAGGATGACGGCGATCACCGCGCGCCACACTGGCCGCGAGCCGAAGATGGCCTGCCCGATGATGACCGACGCCAATCCGACGACGATGGTGCCGATGCCCATGGAGATGTCGGCGAAACCCTGGTACTGCGCCAACAGGGCGCCGGAGGTGGCGACCAGGCCGTTGGAGATCGCCAGGCCCAGGATCACCATTCCGGAGGTGTGGACTCCCTGCGCCCGGGCCATGAAGGAGTTGTTGCCCGTTGCCTGCATGCCCAGGCCCACGTTGGTGGTGAGGAACCATGTCAGCACAGCTCCGAACACGAGCGCCACAAGGGCGAACACGACGATCGACTTCCACGTGGCGAACATGTTGGCGTCCCTCATCCATGACAAGAGGGTACGGGTGTTCAACAACCCGAGGTTAGCCTTGCCCATGATGCGCAGATTGATGGAGTACAACGCGATCTGGGTGAGGATCCCCGACAGGAGGGGATTGATCTTGCCGAAGGTGTTGAGCATCCCCGTGATCGCACCAGCCGCGCATCCGCAGACGAAGCCCAGCACCGTACTCAAAAGAGGGGACCATCCGGAAAGGATGCCCATCGACGCGACGGCGCCGCCTGTGACGAGGCTTCCGTCGACTGTCAGGTCTGCGAAGTCCAGGATTCGAAAAGTGATGTAGACGCCCAGGGACATGAGGGCGTAAATCAAGCCCAAATCAACGGCAGCAAGCATTCTTGCTCCACTCCTGTTTCATTGTGCTCAAAAGCCTTCCTCACTCGACGTTCACTGTTGCCAGGTCGCGCAGTTAGTTTAGCCTAGGTTCACCCGTGACGGGCGCGCCGGGGGTGTCGAATGGAAAAATGAGGTGCTTTCTGGCAAAATATAGGCCGCGTATCTATGTCGGGTGGTGCCCTCTAACTCCACGTGCCATAGGTCCCCAGGATCCTTGGGATGAGGCCCCCACCTTCGCCCATGCTCCATCAACCTGCCCGACACGGGCATATGTACAACAGGAGATAACACACTAGTGGCTGTCAAGATTCGTCTGAAGAGGCTCGGCAAGATTCGTTCGCCTCACTATCGTATCGTGGTCATGGACGCTCGTCAGAAGCGTGATGGCCGTGCAATTGAAGAGATCGGCCT
>JGI24699J35502_11134062_pt1 | contig 27882 bp, 30 predicted proteins | sample TergutMp193P4_FD_35502 | JGI IMG/M metagenome (IMG submission 35502)
AGTCCGGCTCCGACGACTTCCAGTCCGGCTCCGACGGCTCCGGCTCCGACGACCTCGGCTCCGACGACTTCCAGTCCGGCTCCGACGACCTCGGCTCCGACGACATCGAGTCCGGCTCCCACCTCGTCGGCTCCGGTACCGCCCGTGACTCATAGTGTGTACTATGGCGTGTCGGTTGGCCTGGACGGCCATCCTGCGGGCGGGGTACCGAATGTTGTCGGGTTCACTGCGATGGATGTGGATTCCCTGACGTTGACGGCGACTCCAGTTTCTGGTGTTCGTGTCGATTTCACGATTGACTCGGGTTCTGGAACTTTGGTCCAGTCGTGGTGTCAGACCGATGAGACCGGGACCTGTGCGGTTCCGGTGGTGAGTCCAGCCGCTGGGACTGTCGTGGTGAGAGCATTCGTGGACGGCCAAGAGGTCACCGGTGTTCCTGGCGTGGGCACGTATGCCTCTCCGGTCACGCTGACCTTCGCCAATCCTGCACCCTTGTCCAGTCCTCAGATCGCTGTGGACACATCCTCGTTCGCGGCTGGCACGTTGATCGTGTCAGGCGCCGGATGGATCCCCGGCGAGAGCGTGCATATCGTGATCACTTCGAACATCTACGATCTGGGTGCGGTGACGGCGAACCCCGACGGGACGATTCCGGACGTGACCTTCTCCGTACCGGCTGACTTCGAGGCGGGTTCGCACACGATCACAGCCGTCGGCTCACAATCGGGGAGTGCGATGAGCACCTTCGTCGTGCCGGGATCGGCGCCGCAGGGTTCCGTACCTCAGAATGGAACATCTATTCGCACGGGTGGGACTGCGGCTGTGATGCCGGATCTTGCCTGGCTGTTGATCGCTGTCATTGGTGTTTCCGCCGGATTGTTCTTGGTTCGCAGACGCAATGGCAGGGCTTAGAGGTCATCACCCGGTTCACGGGTGAGACACGGGGGAGCGATGGCCTCATTCATTCACGCAAGTGAGTGAATGAGGTCATCGTCCATGAAGTTGGCGAAACAAACCCTGAAGAGGGCCGATCAGGAATGAGGAAGGCGTCCTCGGGACAAAACCTTTGTCAGGAACAGTGTTGTCAGGCTTGAAGTTCGGCTGCGTACGCCTGGACTTTGGCGCCTTTGGCCTCGGCGGCTACACGCAGGGAGTCTTGGAAGGCGAGGACCTTCCCGAGGAGATCCGGGTCCGAAGCGGCCAGGATTCGGGCGGCCAACAGCCCGGCATTGCGGGCGGCGCCCACGCCAACGGTGGCCACGGGGACTCCGGCAGGCATCTGGACGATGGAGAGCAGCGAGTCGAGTCCGTCGAGTTGGGCGAGGGGCACGGGCACGCCGATGACCGGCAGGGGAGTGACGGCTGCCAGAACTCCGGGAAGGTGGGCCGCACCTCCGGCGCCGGCGATGATGACGCGGATCCCCCGGGTGTGAGCCGTGCGTCCGTACTCGATCGTCGCGTCGGGCATCCGATGGGCCGAGATCGCGGTGGCCTCGAACGGGATGGAGAATTCGTTCAAAGCCTTGGCCGCTTCGGCCATGATCGGCCAGTCGGAATCGGATCCCATCAGGATGGAAACAAGGGCAGATGCGCTCATGCGAAGGCCTTTCTTGGATGGTCGGGGACTGACCCCATAAGTCTGCCATCAGCCTACCGTCTTCCCTGATCCGCCGGCGTCCGCGTCCACCCGCTCTGTGCCGGGGTTCTGTCCTCACACGCTGTGATATTAAGCTTGTTCCCATGAACCACAGATCCACGGCACTGCTGACCGATGAATACGAACTGACCATGGTACGTGCCGCACTGAAAGCCGGCACAGCCAACCGTACCTCTGTTTTCGAACTTTTCGCCCGGCGCTTGCCCTCAGGGCGGCGCTACGGCGTGGTTGCCGGCGTCGGACGCGCGTTGGAGGCCATAAACGACTTCCGATTCAGGGATGAGGAGATCGGCTTCCTGGAACGGGAGAAAATCGTCGACGCCCCCACAGCCGACTACTTGGCGGACTTCCGTTTCAACGGCTCGATATGGGGGTACGGCGAGGGCGACCTGTACTTTCCCGGCTCCCCGCTGGTCATCGTCCAGGGCACTTTCGCAGAGGCCGTCGTTCTGGAAACCCTGTTATTGTCTATTTACAACTATGATTCCGCGGTCGCTTCGGCGGCGTCGAGGATGACCCTGATGGCAGAGGACCGTCCCTGTATCGAGATGGGATCGCGCCGTGCCAACGAGTACGCGGCGGTCGCGGCTGCGCGGGCGGCTTATGTCGCCGGGTTCGCTTCGACGTCGAACCTGGAAGCGGGACGCTGTTATGGGGTTCCTACCACGGGTACGGCCGCCCACTCCTTCACCCTTCTGCACGACACCGAGGAGGAGGCTTTCCGTGCCCAGATCGCCACGCTGGGGGAAAGCACGACCCTGTTGGTGGACACCTACGACATCGAGGCGGCTGTGCGCCTGGGCGTCAAGCTCACCGGGGGCCGTCTGGGGGCGGTGCGCATCGATTCGGGGGACCTGACCGCCACGGCACGGGAGGTACGGGCCCTGCTGGATGAGTTGGGTGCGACCCAGACCCGCATCATCGTCACCTCTGACTTGGACGAATGGCAATTGGCTGCCCTGGCGGGAGCCCCGGTCAACGGGTACGGGGTGGGCACCTCGCTGGTGACCGGGTCGGGGGCGCCCACCTGCTCCATGGTGTACAAGCTGGTCGCCCGGGCCGGATCGGACGCCCCGGATGCCCCCCTGATCTCTGTGGCCAAACAATCGATGTCGAAAGCCACGATGGGGGGCCGGAAGTACGCCGTGCGCCGCCGGGACGACAGGGGGATCGCCGAGGCCGAACTGATCGGAGTCAATGAACCGCCGCTCACGGACAGCGATGACCGTCCCTTGCTTCGGGAGTTGATCCGCGACGGTGAGATCGTGGGCGCGGAGCCTCTCGCCGACGCCCGTGCCCGCCATGAGATGGCCCGGGGGGAGCTTCCCCGGGACGGGTGGAAGATGAGCCGCGGAGAGCCGGTGATCCCGACGTACTATCTGGATGAGACCGGTATGATCCTCCCCACGCCGTATGGGGGCTGAGATCTGGCCCCTTTCGGCGCGTCTGGTGTTGTTGGTACCCAGATTTGACCATACTTAGAGAGTGGCACGAATGACTGATGTGACGGGAATAGCCCATCGCAGCGAGGTGGTGAGCACCCGACGCGGATACACCTTGTTGGGATTGGGGCTGTTCCTGCCCGGATCGGCCCAGGCCATCCACGGGTCGAGGAAAGTCGGCCGTTTCGCTCTGAAACTATTGATCGTCATTGCTCTGCTAGCTGTCGTCGCCCTCATCGCGACTGCATGCTTCCGTAACGTCATGATCGGGATTTTCGCCAACGGATTGTTCCTCAAAGCCCTCGCCGTCCTCGTGTTCGCTCTGTGCGTGTTCTGGACTTGTCTGATGGTGAACACCTGGTGGATATCGTCGCCACGTGCGATGGGAGCGAAAAAAGGAGCGATCTTCTCAGTGGTCGCACTCATCCTGGCTGTGGTCATGACCCTGGGCACCCTGTGGGTGGGCCGTGCGGCGTGGGCGGCAGGCGGGGCATTCACCAACATCTTCTCCGGGGGCGGCAACACCCAGCAGAACAAGGGCCGCTACAACATCCTTCTTCTGGGTTCAGACGCCGGACCCGATCGGGAGGGCGTGCGTCCGGACTCCATCACTGTGGCCAGTGTGAGCGCGGACACCGGCCGTACTGTCCTGTTCAGTCTTCCCCGCAACCTCGAGTGGGTGCCGTTCCCCGACACCTCGCCTCTGCATGCCCTGTACCCGGATGGGTACGGATGCGAGTCGGAAGCGTGTATGCTCAATGCCGTCTACCTCTTGGGAACGGAGAACGCATCTTTGTACCCCGGGGTGGACGATCCGGGGCTCCAGGCGATGATCGACGCTGTCACAGGCATCACGGGACTGCCGATCAACTACTATGCCATGGTCGACATGCAGGGATTCATCGATCTGATCGACGCCATGGGCGGGTTGACCATCACCCTCAACGAACGTGTCGCGCTCAATCCGGCTGACGACGTCTGGCTCGAGGCGGGTGTGAACCGGCATTTGTCGGGGTACGAGACCCTCTGGTTCGCACGGTCGAGGGCGCTGGCGTCCGACTTCGTACGGATGCAGCGCCAGAAGTGTGTCATGGCGGCGATGCTCAATCAGCTCAACCCGACCACAGTCGCCGTGAAGTTCACTCAACTGGCGTCTGCGTCCGGGGAGACGGTACGGACCTCCGTACCCTCGTCTCAGATCGGTGAACTCACGGATCTGGCTCTGAAAGCCAGAGCGTTGCCCATCATCTCCGTGGCGTTCGTGCCCCCGTTGATCCATTCGGCCGACCCCGACTATGCGCTCATCCAATCCATGGTCACGGACACCATCGCCCAGTCTGAAGCCATGGATGCCGGAACCCCTGCGCCACCGCCTCCTGCCGACGAGGCGACTGAGGCACCCGAGGCGCCTGCCGGTTCGGGAGATTCCGGGACCGGCGCGCAAGGGGCTGCGGACGCCCCCACCGTCACCGAAGATTTGGACCAGGTCTGTTCCGTGGGTTGAAAGCAGGAGCCAACTGAAGAATCATGTTCGGTTGCGGCGTTTTCAGCATATCCCCAGTGCGTCGCGTACCTGTTCCCATTGGTTGGCCGGAATGACGGACAGGGGAGCGGCCGAGATTCCCGGCCGGTAACTTTGGCCGGTCCGGATGGCTGTACGCCCGCCCATCTCGGCGACCATGAGAGCACCGGGCAGATGGTCCCAAGGTTTTCCCTCACGGTAGAGGAGGAAGTCGATCTCACCTTCCGCAAGCTTCGGATAGTCGATTCCGCAGGAACTCCAACTGCGCCTCAGATCCAGCGAACAGGGAAGAGGGTCGAAGCGCAGATAGGCGGCACCGAGGAGACGCGTCCGCTCAGCATGGCGGCGTATGGGCTGGTCGTTGCGGCGAACCCCCGCCCCTTTTTCGGTGTGGTACATCGCATCGTGCATGGGCTGATAGATCCATGACTCGATCACTTCGCCGGAGAGCACATGGGCGACCATGATCGCGAAATCAGGGGATGACTTGGCGAAATTCTTCGTCCCATCGATGGGGTCGATCACCCAAGCCTCATCCGCACCGGCCAGGCCGTCCACGATCTCAGGGACGGCGAAGGCATGTTCCTCACCCACGATCAATGCCTGCGGAGTGAGCATCCTCAGCGCGGTTTCGATCTCCTTTTCGGCTTGTTTGTCGGCGATTGTGACCAGATCCCCCGGTTTCTTCTCTTCCACATCTTCTTTTGTGAGGGCTCCGAACCGGGGAACGACGATTCTCTCAGCGACCTCCATGAGGATGACAGGTACCTGACTGGATATGGTCTCATCACTGGATCTCATCCATCCATCCTATAACGTGCCGTTGTACAGGCATCCTCCTGATGCTGCGTCGTTGTTATCCTCATTTCAACAAGGTCGATCCTGTTTCCGGGCGGGGAAACCTGTCATGGTGACGGTATTCCACACCTTGGAGGATGATTCTGTCCGACTGTCCTCCTGACAGGGGTCAGGATCTCGTTGGCGGGCGGAGGAACCTGTCACGATGACGGGGTTTCCTGCCGTGGGGATTCGTCAGGTCATCCGGAGACAAGGACGGTTCGTAGTTCTCCAATGTGGATGGCGGGGTTGTCGGTGGAGGTCGTGGTGGTGGTGAAGGTGCCGTGTTGCCCGTCGGAGGAGGACCAGGCCACCGTCCAGGTGACCGTGGCGGTGACGGTGAACCGGGAGTTCTTGTCACCCAGGGTGTTGGTGTGCAAATAGGTGTATTCGCATCCGGAAGGGGAGTGGTGGGAGAGCAGGTCGTTGGGGTTCCACGGTCGGGGTGTGCCGGGGGTGCCGCAGGTGACGGGGGAATCCCCGTTGCCGGGGTTGAAGCTGATGGTGGTGGAGGTGACGGTGGCCGTCACCGACAATCCACCATCGGTGGCAGTGAGGGTGTGGGTTCCCCATTGGAGGTCGTCGTCGGTGTTGGTCCACAACCACAGGGGTGCCCCGACCCACCACGACAGTCCCCAGTCCTCATACTTGGGATAGACGTATGCTCCGACTCCGACCTCAGGCGGATGCAATCCGAGACTGGCCACGGCGGTACGAACCAGAGTCTGTGGATCGGTACCCGGGACAGCAGGAGTCACCGGAGTATCATCCGCCCACAAAACTATGGTTCTCAATACATCATAAATGGGATCCTCAGGATCGATGAGGCATGTATACAGGCTGCCTATGGGTCGTCCGGCACTATCTCGATGTTTATCCCAGTGCGTGTCTTCTGCGGGAATATTGGAAACCTGGCAATATCGGTCGAAGGTGGGACTCCACCAAGAATTCCCTGACCAACAAGCCACTTCTGTCCCATCAGACCGGAAACATCCTGTGGAGACCGGAGAACTGTTGGCTGACCCGTCGATGGGTTGAGACCCATCTTCAGTCGCTGCGTATGAAACGCTAACGCCGACGGGTTGGAATGGTCCGCCAATACTTGTCGAGGCTGAGCAGCCATCGGCTCTGCTTGATATGGGCTCAAATCCGATGAGTCCGACGATGATGACAAGGCATGAAAAGAGAACCGTTCTTTTTAGCATGGATTGTCCTCCATCGTGTCATCAAGCACATAGTAATCATCGTGAGGATTCAACTGGTGCATCACAAGGAAATTTGCAGTGCTTTGATCGGCGCCTTGTTTTGTTAACGGATTACCGTCTGCGTCTGATAAATGAGCATCAACAGTTATGTAACAACCGTGGACATGGTATCGAGTGCCTTGATAGTCGGTACCTCCTTGATCAACACGGTCAACGTTAAAAACAGGTTTTCCCACCAGATGCCAATGATTGTCGTTCCATTGGAACCACAGTGTTACTGCATTGTTCACGGCGGGGTCACTTGCCACATCATTTATGGCGTCCCAGTCTGCCGTCCCCAGGTTCTGGCTAATGTCGCTCCATACCTCCAGATACTTTTGTACTGCGTCGATCGCACCCTGTTCTTCCACAGTCCATTGGGGACTCGGCGTGGGCATGGGTGTGGACACCACGGGTTCCGGACCGGGTGTCTCTTTCCCATCCGGGCTGCATCCCGCCAGCGCAACAATCATCATCGCCGCGACCAGGGACATCGATCTTCGTGTCATGGATCCCTCCTCCGAAATCATCCATTAACGCTTATTCCACACCATGACAAGACCTTATGGACAGTTATCCACAGGAAATCTCGAAATAATCTGGAGGATCGGTCTCTGGCGGTATGGCAGTGCTATCGGGGGAGCGCGATGTACTGGCATTCGAGGTATTCCTCGATCCCTTCCGTACCTCCCTCGCGGCCCAACCCGGATTGTTTCATCCCGCCAAAGGGTGCCGCCGCATTGGAAATCGGTCCGGTGTTGACCGCCACCATCCCCACCTGCAGCTGAGCGGACACACGCACCACCCGGGACATGTCCGAGGTATGGAGGTAGCCGGCCAACCCGAAGTCCGTCCCATTGGCCCGCCGTACCGCCTCTTCCTCGGTCTCAAAGGTGGTGAGAGGCGCGACAGGACCGAAGATCTCATGGGAGAGGATCCGCGTGCCCTCGGGCACGTCCGACAGAACAGTGGGTGGATAGAAGAACCCTGTACCCTCTGGGATCACACCCCCGGTCCGCAACACGGCCCCGTGAGACAGGGCATCGTCGACTGCATCAGCCACCGACTGCCGCTGGACGCCGGAGACCAGAGGTCCCAGATCCACTCCGGGTTCCAATCCCGATCCGACGCGGAGAGCGGAGAAGGCCTCGGTCAGGCGGGCAGCGAATTCCTCGGCGATTCCCCGCTGGATATAAAAGGTGTTGGCGGCGTTGCACGCCTCCCCGTTGGAACGGGTCTTGGCAATCACAGCCGAGCGCACAGCCTGGTCGAGATCGGCGTCATCGAAGACAATGAACGGTGCGCACCCTCCTAGTTCCATGGAAGTACGGAGAACATTGCGGGAGGCCTGTTCCAGCAGAGTACGACCCACTTCCGTGGAACCGGTGAAGGATACTTTCCGCAGTCGCGGGTCGGCGAGGAGGGGAGTGGACACATCCGCCGCAGATGTGGAGGTGATCAGATTGACGACCCCTGCCGGTACTCCGGCCTGCTCCAGAAGGCGTACGAAAGCCAGCGCCGTCAACGGCGTCATGGAGGCGGCTTTGACAACGCATGTGCATCCTGCCGCCAACGCCGGCCCGATCTTACGGGTCAACATGGCCAGAGGGAAGTTCCACGGCGTGATCAGAAGACAGGGCCCCACCGGCCGGGCAGCGGTGAAAATGTGCAGATTGCCCTCTGGTGACAGGGCAGTACGCCCGCCGATCCGGGCCGTCTCCTCAGAGAACCACCGCAGGAACTCCGCTCCGTACGCCACCTCGGAGCGGGCATCGGCCAAAGGCTTCCCCATCTCCAGCGTGATCAGCGTGGCGATCTGCTCACTGTATCCGCTGACAAGGTCGAAAGCGCGACGCAGAATCTCCGCTCGCTGCCTCGGCGCCGTGTCCGCCCACCTCTCCTGGGCTTCGCACGCGGCATCCAGCGCAGCGAGCGAATCCGTCGGCCCGGCATCGGCCACCTCGGCCAACGTCTCTTCTGTCGCCGGGTTGAGTACGGGAAATGTCCGTCCAGACTCGGCAGGACGCCACAACCCGCCAATGAACAATTCAGTCGGCGCACACTGCAGAACGTCGGAAACTCGATCAGACATAGACTCGGACATCGGGACCTCCATCAAAGAATGGGAGTGGCAGAACTCACTGTGGCATTCGGGGTTTTCACCCCTCTATCTACTATCTTCTCACCCTGGAGAATCGATGGCCGAGTTTTCGATGAGTATTGAAAACTCCGATCAGGACTGGTGCAATTGATCATAGTTCGTCACTCTTCTCTGATTTTATTAAGGCTCTCATCATGTCAATCTTGTCTCGAGGAAGGTTGTTTTCTGCGACACTGCTCGCAAGGGATGACATGGGCGAGGCACGCCAACCCAAACAACGAGAAGGTGTGCTCACAAGGCGTGTATTTGAGTCCGGGGAACCGGATCGTGTATGATGTTCAGGTTGGTTTGGGCGAGGTGCCCATCGAAATCAAGGAGTACCAATGGCAGCCGTATGCGACATCTGTGCCAAGCGCCCGAGCTTTGGGCATAATGTGCCTTGGTCGAAGAAGAAGACCAATCGTCGGTGGGATCCCAACATCCAGCGCGTCCGCGCCGTCATCAACGGCACGCCTCAGCGCCTCAACGTTTGCACGGCCTGCTTGAAGGCTGGGAAGGTCACCCGCTGACCCCTTTCACCTGCGTGCGCAATTCACCAAAAGCGCCCGAGTTCTAGCAAGAACCCTTTGTGCGGCATGGGTTATGCCGCCAAAATCAAATCGGCGACGTAACATAGCAACCCTGGACACAAGTGTTTTCGGAGGCACGGTCAGGCATGAGTTGTGACCGTGGCACAGTGACCATCCTCAGGATTGCACAATGTTGTCACTCGGATGAGAGTTCATGAGAAGACAGACGCTCAAATGTCGTACTCCTGAGATAGTCTCTGTCATGGAGGTCAGATGACGAATTGGAACACTCGGGCGTTCGCTGAATTGGCGACCAGCCTGGACAAGGTGGTGGGGGCCGCCACCGCAAAAGCATTTGTGGGATTGAACTGCGAAACCCTGGGGGATCTGCTGCGCTTGCTGCCGCGCCATCTCATGTCTGGCACGGACGTCACTGACATCCGTGCGCTCATCGAACAAAACAGGGGCAGCGAAGAGTACGTCGCCATCATGGCCCATGTGTCCAAAGTCGAGCTCAAGGGCCAACCCCCGAAGCAACGTCTCGAGGTACGGCTGACCGACGGACGGGGATGGATCACCGCCACATTCTTCGGGCGCAGCTCCCTCATCTCGTACTGGCAACGCATCCTCTCCCAATCCAGCCGCGGAATCTTCGCGGGCAAACTGGGGTGGTTCAACGACAACCCCCAGTTGGCTCACCCGGCCTTCGTGATGATCACCGACCACGGTTTCGTGGGCTCGGCCCAGAACACGAAGATGGCCGAGAGGGTGTCCACAAGCTCTTTCATCGGTCTCTATCCGCAGACTGCCAAACTGCCGACTTGGACGGTGGCGGAGTGCATCGAGTTGGGATTGGCCAGGATCACCGGCATGGAGGATCCTCTGCCAGGGTGGGTACGAGACCTCGCCCAGGTCCCCGAATTGGAGCAGGCATTCCGTGACGTCCACGAACCGGTCAGCGAAGAGGCGTACGAACTGGGCAAGAAACGGCTGCTTTTCGACGAGGCCTTCGCCGCCCAGGCGGCCATGGCGTACCGCCGCGAGGATGCCTCCGCGCACACCGCCCATCCCCGTCCCCGCAAACCTGGAGGGCTGTTGGCGAGTTTCGATTCCCAACTTCCCTTCACCCTCACCGAAGAGCAGGTACGGGTGGGCGACGACATCGAAGCCGATCTCAACCGCACACGCCCCATGCAAAGACTCCTTCAGGGCGAGGTCGGTTCCGGGAAGACTGTGGTGGCGCTGAGGGCCATGCTCACCGTCGTCGACGACGGCGGACAGGCGGTGCTGATGGCTCCCACAGAGGTCTTGGCCCAGCAACATGCGTACACTGTGGCCAAGCTGATGGGGAATCTGGCCGCAGGGGGGCTGCTCTCCGGCGGGGAAGGAACCGATGTGGTCCTGCTCACAGGATCCATGACGGCCTCGGCGAAGGGGGAGGCTCTGGAGAGGATCGCCTCGGGCCAGGCCGGGATCATCATCGGCACCCATGCCCTGCTCGCCCACGGGGTGAGCTTCCGCGACCTGGGACTCGTCGTCATCGATGAGCAGCATCGCTTCGGTGTGGAACAGCGCAACGCCCTGATGGACCAGGGGACGGCACGCCCCCACGTCCTCGTCATGACGGCGACACCCATTCCCAGATCGGTGGCCATGACCGTCTTCGGCGACCTCGACGTGTCCACTCTCACCCAGATCCCTGCGGGCCGGGCCGAAGTGACGACAACGGTGGTGGACATCACAGCGCGTCCGGCCTGGGTGGACAGGGCGTGGGTCCGGGTACGCGAGGAGGTGGCCAAGGGCCGTCAGGCGTACATCGTGGCGCCCAGAATCGACCCGGCGGACGGCCATGAGGGGGCCTCGGTGGTCGACTTGGCTGCCATGCTGAGCAAAGGGCCGCTGTCAGGGCTGAGGATCGCCGTCCTGCACGGACGGCTGCCGGCCAGTGAGAAGACGGAGATCATGGCCCGGTTCGCCTCAGGCGAGGTGGACGTGCTGATCGCCACCTCTATGATCGAGGTGGGAGTGGACCAGCCCAACGCTTCCATGATGGTGATCTCGGACGCTGAGAGATTCGGGATATCCCAGCTCCACCAACTGCGCGGCCGGATCGGGCGAGGCGCCTATCCCGGGGTTTGTCTGCTGCTGACAAGCGCGGAAGAGGGGACGCCGGCCCGGGAGAGGCTGGAGACTGTCGCCGCGACACGGGATGGTTTCGAACTGGCCCAGGCTGATCTGGCCCAGCGCCGGGAGGGTGACGTCCTGGGGATGAGCCAGTCGGGGAGACGGAGTTCTTTGAGACTGCTGAGGGTCCTCGACCATGCGGACATCATCGAGTTGGCTCGGGGGATCGCCGAACAGGTCGTGGCGCGGGACCCGGGGATGACCGACCCGGGTGTGGCGGACTATGTGGCCGACATCGAGTCGAGGGCCGAGGCGGACCTGGACGAGTCGGCGTAGAGATCCTGCCTGCGGCGGGAAGACGATGCCGGTCAGGATGACGCCGGTCAGGATGACGATGCCGGAGCGGGATGACGGCGTTCAGCGGTATTTTTCGATGGGGTCCAGTCCGAAGTTGAATTTCCGGGCGGAGATCTCCGAGGCGACGATCCGTACGAAAATCGTTTTCACGGTCGGCACCCAGGGTCTCAGCTTCAGCGCTTCGGCCTGTGCGATTTCTTTCGGGTCGGTGATCGGGGTGGCGTGTCCTTTGATGATGACGGAGTAGCCTGCCTCTTCGGTCCAGGAATCGATTTCGAAAGTGACCAGACTGTACGCGATCAGGCTTGCCAACTTGGTGCCTTCAGCGGTACGGAACACGAGGGATTCGCCGTCGACTGCATAGTTGATGGGGAAGATGTCCAGTCCGACATCGGATTTGACGGCCAAACGACCAAGGCGTTGCCCGGCCAGCAGGTCCCAAGCCTTGTCTGTGTCGAGAATGGTGACGGGGGAGTCAATGTCTGTCATGAATAGATTCTTTCACGTAATCTTGAGTTGTGAGCAGGATTATCGCAGGCAAGTTGGCTTCTCGGCGTGTCGCCATGCCCCCGGGCGATTCCACACGCCCCACCACGGACCGGGTCAGGGAGTCGGTTTTCGCCCAGATCGCATCCAGATTGGGGGTTGTGGACCGTGACCCCGAAGAGCAGTTGTCAGGTCTTGCCTTCCTGGATCTGTACGCCGGCTCGGGTGCTGTGGGGCTGGAGGCGTATAGCAGGGGAGCGAGTGTCACGTGGGTCGAGAGCCACAGGGGCGCGGCGCGTGTCATCACAAAAAACCTGGAGGCCTTGAAAGCAGCCGGCTCGGTGAGGATAATGGATGTGGCTCGCTTCCTCGGGACTTCACCCGTACCCTTCGACATCGTGTGGATGGATCCTCCGTACACTGTTTCAAACGACGAAATTGAACAGGTACTCGGCTTGCTGGATGAGAAAGGCTGGGTGAGCCGCGACGGAATTGTTCTGGCGGAGCGCGCCGGACGCACATCTGCGATAGAGTTTCCTGAGAGTTTCCTGAATGTGGGACAACGACGATATGGGGACACTATCGTTTACAGCGCAGAGAGAGGACGCACGTGAAGGCTGTCGTGCCTGGATCTTTCGACCCGTTCACGCTGGGTCATTGGGATGTCGTGTCGCGTGCTGCGCGGCTTTTCGAGGAGATCGTCGTGGGCGTGGGGGTCAACATTGGCAAACAATCCATGTTCGATATGGATCTGCGGGTAGAGATGGCCCGCGAAGCTGTGAGCGACCTGGACAATGTCAGTGTGGTACCCATGGAAGGGCTGCTCGTCGACTTCTGCGCGTACCATGGTGCAACCGTGGTCGTGCGCGGGGCCAGGAGCGGGGCGGATTTTGAAGCAGAATGGGCAATGGCCGTGATGAACCACTCCCTTGGACGGGTCGAGACGATCGTCTTGCCCGCCTCTCCCGCAGTCGGGTTCATCTCCTCAACCCTGGTACGGTCGGTCGCCCTCGCGGGAGGGGACGTGACACCGTACGTTCCGCACAATGTCTCTATCTTTCTACAAAAGGAGTTGTAATGGGCGAAACTCAGACTGAACGACGTTTGAGAGACCTGAAAAGGACCGTCGTTGAAGCCAGATCCGTACCCATGTCTGCATCGTGCATGGTCAACCGTGCCGAAACCCTCTCGGTCATCGACACCATCATTGCCGGTTTGGAGGAAGACATCGAGTCGCGCGCGCGCGAGGAGGCGGCCAATTCGGACAGGCGCGGATGGGATATCGTGGACCAGACCGAGATCGTCCAGGAAGCCAGGACCCGTGCTGCCCGTATAGAAGCGAAGGCAAAAGCCGAGCAGGAAGAATTGCTCGCTGAGGCGGATCGGTACGTGGAGACCCGGCTCGCCTCCTTCGAAGCCGAACTGCAGGTCACATTGTCCCGGGTCGGCGTGATGAGGGACCGGTTGATGAGCAAACAGAAGACGGACGACCTCGACGAGACAACGATTCTGCCCCGGTGGGACGCGTGATGCACCCCACGGAATTCTCCCTCAGCCTCAGGAGTTTGAAGAAAACCCAGGGGGCCATCAAGGAGTTCTCTTTCCAGGCCGGATTCGACGAAACCATCGACAACGGGCTGATCGCTCTTCCCCGGGGCAGACAGATCAATGTCGAGGGTACGCTGGAATCCGTGGGCGACGGGGTCCTGGTGACCGCGACCGCCTCCGCCGAGCTCGATGCCCAATGTTCACGCTGCCTGACCCAGTTCACCCTGCCCGTCGAGGCGGACATCCAGGAATTGTTCGTCTACCCCGAACACGGCCGGGAGTACGAAGAGGAAGATGTGACCCCCATCCATGAGGAGGCGGTCGACCTGACCGAGGCCATCCATGACGCGATCATCCTCGAGCTGCCCCTGATCCCGCTGTGCAGCGAGGATTGTCTGGGCCTGTGTCCCACCTGCGGGGCCGATCTGAATGCCGATCCCGACCACAGTCACGGCGACGCCATCGATTCACGTTGGCTCGATCTCACTCAATGGGGTAAGATGTCCTAGTTGCCCGCATAAGAGTTGGGCGAGGAGTAAGGAGAAGACAAGTGGCTGTTCCGAAGAGGAGAATGTCGCGCGCGAACACCCATGCCCGCCGTTCACAGTGGAAGGCCGAAGCGCCTTCGTTGGTCACCTGTGCCAATCCTGCTTGCGGCGCCAAGCATCTGCCCCACACGGCCTGCCCGTCGTGCGGACAGTACGGTCCGCGCGGCGCCCGGCGCCAAGTGCTTCAGGCATAACGGGGTGTGAGCCGACTCACAGAACTATTGAATGAGTTGGGGATCCCGGTCGATCCCCCACTCATGGATCTGGCGTTCACTCATCGTTCCTGGGCGTATGAGAACGGCCGGGGGGCGACCAATGAGAGGCTCGAGTTTCTGGGCGATTCCGTCCTGGGTTTCATCGTCACCGAACACATCTACCGTAGCTATCCGGAACGTCCCGAGGGGCAGTTGGCGAAGGTACGGGCAGCAGTCGTGTCCGGACACACTCTCGCCCAGGTGGCCAGAAGCCTCGACATCGGCGAGGAGATGAAACTCGGGCGCGGGGAGATCGCCACGCATGGGGAAGCCAAGGAGTCCATACTCGCCGACGCGATGGAAGCCGTCATCGGGGCCGTCCATCTGACCGGTGGGATCGAGGCGTCATCGAGGTTCGTCCACCGCGTCCTCGATCCGGTCATCGCCGAGGCGGCCGAGATGGGTGCCGGGTTGGACTGGAAATCATCTCTGCAGGAATTGACGGCATCGTTGGAGATATCCGCCCCGGAGTACACCGATCAAGCCTCGGGCCCCGACCACGAACGTACCTTCGTCGCTGAAGTATGGGTGATGGGCCAGGTCCTCGGCACCGGGACGGCCACCAGCAGACGCGGCGCCGAACAGAAGGCCGCCGAAATGGCCTACGGGGCTCTGAGCAAGTCCGCGGAGGAACCGTCGTGACATCAAACCTCTTCGAGAGGTACCGGAAGAGTCTGGGCCAGCTCGTCAAATTCTCCCTCGTCGGCGCGTCGGGAGTGTTGGTCAACATGCTCGTCGCCTTCGCGGCGAAGAAGATCGCACCGTTGATCTGGCCGGAGGCCGGCGAGGTGTCGAATGTCATCCTGCCCGTCGCCGGAACACATTACAATATTCGTTGGTACATGGTTTTCTCGGTCGTCGCCTTCGTCGTCGCCAATGTTTCCAACTATGAACTCAACAGAATTTGGTCCTTCAAGAGCAAGCACCATGCGAGTTGGATGAAAGAGTTCCTGCCTTTCTTCACCGTCGGCCTGCTGGCACAGTTGATCGGGATGATTCTCGAGCGGGCGCTCATGAATGACGGTTCGCCGATCGAACTGCCGACGTCGATCTTCGACGATTCCACAGGATTTCGGACGAAATGGTACTGGGCGCACCTCATCATGATTGCCGTGACGATCCCCGTCTCCTTCATCTTGAACAAGTTCTGGACCTTCCGTGAGATCAGGAGACATCCGGAATCCGCCGAAGGGCCCGCTGACGAACAGCATTTCAGCGATGAACAGGAGTGAGCGGTGTACCTCAAGAAGCTTACCCTGCGCGGGTTCAAGTCCTTTGCCTCGGCGACCTCATTGAGGTTGGAACCGGGGATCACCTGCATCGTGGGACCCAACGGATCGGGGAAGTCCAATGTCGTCGACGCCCTGGCGTGGGTGATGGGCGAACAGGGGGCCAAGTCTCTGCGCGGGGCGAGCATGGAAGACGTCATCTTCGCCGGTACGAGTTCGCGCGCGCCTCTGGGCCGGGCCGAGGTCCAGCTCACCATCGACAATACCGATGGGGCCTTGCCGATCGATTACGCCGAGGTCACGATTTCGCGGACGAAGTTCCGCAATGGGAACTCTGAGTACGCCATCAATGGGACCGCTTGCCGGCTGTTGGACGTACGGGAACTGCTCTCCGACTCCGGCATCGGACGTGAGATGCATGTGATCGTGGGCCAAGGGGAATTGGACCAGATCCTGCAGGCCACCCCGGAGACCCGGCGCGGTTTCGTGGAGGAGGCCGCTGGGGTCCTCAAGCACCGGGAGCGCAAAGAGAAGGCCCTGCGCAAACTCGACGCGACCGAGGCCAACCTCAACCGTCTCACAGACCTGATCGCCGAGATCCGCCGTCAGCTCAAACCTCTGGGCCGGCAGGCCGAGGTCGCCAAGAGGGCATCTCTGGTTCAGGCAGACCTTCGCGATGCCAAGGCCCGGCTGTTGGCCGACGATTTGGTCCAGGCTCATGGGGTCCTGGCCACTGAAACTGAGGACGAGAATTCAGTTCGCGTCAAGCGTGCGCAGGTGGAGGCCGACCTCGCCCGCGCCCGCACTGCGGAGGATGAGTCCCGAACCGCCATGGCGGAGAAGGATTCGGCTTATCGGCGCATCCAGGAGACGTGGTTCTCCTTGTCAGGGATCGCTGAACGAGTACGGTCGATCGTCACTCTCGCGGATGAGAGGGTACGAAACGCGGAAGCAATGCCCCACCCCAATCCCAATCCGGCCCGGGATCCCGACACCTTGGTGGATCAGGCGGAGAAGATATCCGAGGGAGAAGCCAAACTGCGGGCCGAGATCTCCAATCGCGCGGCGGCCCTGGAACAGGCCTCCGTCGCCCGGGTGAATGCCGAGGCGGAGAACGTGGAGGCTGCCAAAGCGTTCGAGGCGACGGTACGAGCCAACGTGGACCGGCGGGAGGGGCTGGCCAGGCTATCCGGGCAGATGAGTTCGCTGTCGTCACGTGTCGAATCCGGGCAATCCCGGCTCGCTCAACTCCAGGAGTCGTGTGCCCAGGCGGGTCAGGAGGCTGAGGCCGCCGAGGAGCAACTGCAAACCGTCCAGGCCGATTTGCCCGAGACGGACCAAACTGATCTCGAATCCGCTTGTGAGAGTGCTGTTTCCACTCTGGAGGAGGCGCGGGCCGAAGTGGAGGCGCATCGGACCTCCATGCAGAATCTCACGCAGGCCAAAGCCGGGCTTTTGGCCCGTGCGGAGGCCTTGAAGCTGGCCCAGAGAAGCCAAGAGGACGGGGCGTCCTGGATCCAGGAGAACCAACACGGGTTGGGTGCGCTGGCATCCCTGGTCCGGGTTGAAGCCGGGTACGAGAAGGCTGTCGCGGCCGCTCTCGGTTCGGCGGCTGAGGCTGTCGTCCTGTCCGATCTATCCCATTCCGTCGAGGCTGTCGAGAAGTTGAAGACCGCCGACCGGGGCCGTGCATCCGTGGTGATCCCCAGACCGGGGGGACCGCGACCCGATGCGGCCATCCAGTCGGCGGAATCCCCATCCGGTCCTGCCGTCCTGCCGCAGACGGGATCTTCGTCTGTCCGCACCGTGATGTCCCTCCTGACGGGCGAAGACGCTGTCATGGGAGCTCTGTCGAAGATCGTGGGCCGGACACTGGTCGTGCAGTCGATGGCCCAGGCTGAAGCTCTCGTGGACGTGGATCCCGATGCCAGGGTTGTCACCAGGGACGGGGAATTCGTGAGTTCCTGGCTGGTCACCGGGGGGTCGGACGCTGGCCAGTCCGGGCTGGAAATCTCCTCCGCTCTGGCAGAGGCCGAGGATCGCTTGAGTGTCGTTTCAGGTGACGTGGAGAGGGAAGAAGCCGCTCTGGCGAGTGCACAGCAGCGTTGTTCCCAAGCCGAAGCGGAAGTTGATCAGGCTCAAAAAGCGTTGAACCAGGCCACTGCCGCCCGTACTCTCGCTTCCGAAAAGCTCTCCCGTGTGAGGCAAGCCTGCGTCTTGGCCCGTGCCGACGCCGATCGGCTGGCCGAGCAGGTCGCGAGGGCCGAACAGGACCTCGCAAACGACCGTCTCTCATTGAGCCAATTGGAAGAACGGCTCCAGCTCGCCGAAGCCTCCCAAGGAGTGGAGACTCCCGATCCTGCGATCCGCGATGCGTCGGCGGAGAAGGCCACAGCGGCCCGGGCCGCGGAGATGGAGGCCCGGCTGGGGCTGCGTACCCTGGAGGAAAGAGTCAGGTCTTTGTCCGGACAGGCGGAGTCCTTGCGCAAGCAGGCGGAGTCCGAACGTGCCTCCCGCGCCGAGGCCGAACGACGTCACGCAATTGTCGTGCGCCAAGCCGAGGTGGCCAGAAAAGCCAGGGATGCCGGACAATGGCTGTATGAGAAGGTGTGCGCCTCTCAGAGCCTGGCTGAAGCCAGCAGGGCCGAGATCGGTCAGGCGCGGGTCCAGGCGGAGGCGAGCGCGGAGAACGCCCGTATCCGTGTACGCGATTTGTCGTCCGAGTTGGAGGCGCTCGTCGATTCCGCGCACCGCGAAGAACTTGCCCGCGCCCAGCAGAAAATGAGGATCGACGCCCTGGCCGAGCGCGCGATGACCGAGGTCGGTCTGGACCAAGAAACCTTGATGACTCAATACGGGCCGGACAAGATGGTGCCTCACGGATTGCCTGATGAATCGGGTGCGGTTGAGACAGTGCCTTTCGTACGTGAAGAGCAGATGAAGAGACTGAGGACGGCTGAGCGGGACCTCCAACTGTTGGGGAAGATCAATCCGCTGGCCCTGGAGGAGTACGACGCCATGCAGGAGCGCCACGGGTTCCTGGCCTCGCAACTGGAGGATCTGAAGAAGACCAGGGCCGACCTGTTGAGCATCGTCGAGGATGTGGATGCCCGCGTCCAGGAAGTCTTCGCTTCAGCGTACGCAGATGTCGCCCGGGAATTCGCCGACACCTTCTCACGGCTCTTCCCCGGCGGCGAGGGCCGTCTGGTGCTGACCGAGCCCGGCGAATGGCTGACCACCGGAATCGACGTGGAGGCCCGTCCCGCCGGCAAGAAAGTGAAGCGCTTGTCTCTGCTGTCTGGTGGGGAAAGGTCTCTCGTCGCCGTGTGCTTCCTGGTGGCCCTGTTCAAGGCCCGTCCTTCGCCCTTCTATATCCTGGACGAGGTGGAAGCCGCCCTGGACGACACCAACCTTGGCCGTTTGTTGGACATCTACGAGGAGTTGCGTGCCACATCGCAGTTGTTGATCATCACCCATCAAAAACGGACAATGGAAATCGCCGACACCCTCTACGGGGTGACCATGGGCTCCGATGGCACCTCCGCCGTCGTGAGCCAACGACTTCGGGAAGAGTGAGTCACTCGGCCGAAGGTCAGATCTTCGTCACATCACCATCACCATGGACACCCAATCTTTGTTCTCGAGAAAGGCGCCCATCTCAGCCGCACCACGATTCAAGACTTCTTCACTACTCGATGGCTCACCCCATCCGTCTCAACCGTGTTTTATGGACAGAGGTGTTGCACATTTGGGTCGCTCATCCGAAACTCTCAGTGGTTGATGTGCACCTTTCCCGGAAGACGGATGTCAATCACGAAAATCCCTTGTACACCTTCGATTCGGAGATGGTGAACCAGCTGGACAACGCGTGCTCTGTTCCTGATCTCAACTAAATGATCCACTGGAAGTTAATGGCTTTAGCCGGTTGATGATCTCCACATTACGTGATGTAGCACTCCAGAAGATATTGTGGTAAAAGTGCTACACTCGTCGCATGGAGATGGTTGCGACACGCGATTTGCGAAATAGCACTGCACAGGTGATACAAAAAGTACGTGAGGGGCAATCCGTGGTGCTGGCTTCTCGGGGGCGCCCTGTTGCGAGGATTGTTCCGATCGAGAGTCAGCGCCGTCCGTATCTGACTCCTGCGGAGGTGTTGAATTTTCCAAAAGCTGATCCTGATTTGAAAAGAGATTTAGCACTGATGGGCGACGATGATACGGATGAACTGGGGCCGGTCCAGTGAGGGCGGGCGTACTCGATACGAGTGTGTTCATCGCCAATGAATCCGGAAGAGGTCTGGATCGGGAACTCCTGCCGGAGGAAGGTTATGTGACAATAATTACGCTGGCCGAGTTGGAAGCGGGTGCGTTGGCTGCTCAGACACCTGAAGTGCAAGCAATCCGATTGCGAACCCTGCAGGAGTTGGCAACAGTGGAACAATTCGACATTGACGAGAATGCTGCTCATGAGTGGGCGTTGTTGAGGTACAAGCTGGCTCGGGTGCATCAGAAGGTCAACGTCAACGACTTGTGGATCGCTGCCGTGGCTAAGTCACGAGGGCTTCCTATTGTCACACAAGGTAATGATTTTGATGCCATCGCCGATTTAGGCGGGCCAACAGTGATACATGTCTAGTACTTCTGAAGATCTTTTGGGGTCTCGATGAAGATGAACATGGTTGATGAGAAAGCTCAGACAACAGTTGGTGGAGCGTCGCTAAGCGGAGTTGATTGTACAGAGAAAGAGCTTGACAATGTATGTTCGCGTTGACAATGTGCAAGAGGATATACTTTCTCTTTGGTTGGCGTAGCCCGGAATACAAAGGAAGTTCGATGGATCAGTGGATTTATCAATGCCAGGGTGTGGGAATCGGCCGCGGTTTCTCATACAAAGCGACCAACGGGTTCATCGGGATCACCGCCAACCGGGAGATCGTACTGTTCGACAACCAGGGCAGGGAGTTCGAACGTGGACCTGTGGACACAGCCAAGGTCAAGGTGAATGGTGCTTTCGGCAATTCGATCCGTCTCAATGGGAAACGGTACGCCCTGAGCTTCATACCCGTGACGGCGGGCTACATCATGGGAAACGCTCTCAGCCACGGAGCGCACGGCTACGCCACGGGTGAAACGCAGCGGCAACGTGCACTAGCAGCCCAGTTCAAAGATGTCGTGACGAGGATCCAATCGGGACAACCGCTACAAGGGTAAGGGTAGGTGAAGCTCTGAACCGGCTGGAGACAACAGTCATTCCTGGGGATATGGGTGAAGTGTTGGATTTTGCACAGATCGGGGCAATCGGGGACTGAAAACGTGCAGAAGCCAACATTTGGGGGGTCGAGAGTCGTTAGAACGTTGTCTGTTGTTAGGAAATGGCACGAGCCAGGGGCGAGAGGGCCCAGTTCGGGGAATACGCTGGTAGGGAACAGGGGATGACATAGAACGTAGGAATTGAGGGCATCGCGTAGGATAGTACGTCGTGGATATGATCTTTTGGTACATCATGGGCGGAGTTCTGCTTGCCCTCATCATCGCGTCAGTCATCGTCATCGTCTCCAATCATCAGCATCGCCTGAAGAGCAGGGAGGCGACCCCCAAGATCGAGCAACGCGAGACAGAGGGAGTACGAGAGGCAGCGGTATCTGAGACGGGGCTTGAAAAAGCCGAGCCAGCAGGACAAACGCAGGCGGAGGCGATCGGGCCGGAAGCTCCTGAACCACCCTCGACAAGGCTCGCCCGGCTCCGGAAGAGGCTCGCATCGAGTAACAATGCTTTAGCGCGAGGGCTCGCCGAACTCCTTTCTTCTGACAAGATCTCACCCCAAACCTGGGAGGATTTCGAGACGACCCTGATCTCGTCGGATCTGGGCATCGGGCCGACCACACAATTGGTGGACGCACTGAAATCCCGGCTGGCCATCGACGGGGTCTCCGACCCCGACCAGGCGCGATCTGTTCTGCGCGAGGAGCTGGTGAAGTTGGTCGACCCGACCATGGACCGTACCCTCACAATAGACACCGATACCCCGCCCGCCGTCGTCATGCTCGTCGGGGTCAACGGGACGGGGAAGACCACCACTGTCGGCAAGCTCGCCAGAGACCTGGTCGCCTCAGGGAAAACGGTTCTATTGGGCGCCGCCGACACCTTCCGCGCGGCCGCGGCCGACCAACTCACCACATGGGGGGAGAGGATCGGGGTGGAAACCGTCCGGGGCGCCGAGGGCGCCGATCCTGCGTCTGTGGCCTTCGACGCGGTGCATACCGGGAAAGACAAGGGGGTGGACGTGGTCCTGGTGGACACCGCCGGCCGTCTTCACAACAAGACCAACTTGATGGACGAACTGGGCAAGGTCAAGAGGGTGATCGAGAAGATTTCCCCTGTCACCGAGGTATTGCTGGTCCTGGATGCGACAACTGGGCAGAATGGTCTGGTACAAGCGCGGGTCTTCGCCGAGGTGGTCGACATCACGGGCATCGTCCTGACCAAGCTGGACGGGTCTGCCAAGGGGGGGATCGTGGTCGCGGTACAGAAAGAACTCGGGGTGCCGGTGAAGTTCATCGGCCTGGGCGAGGGCGCAGACGATCTGGCGCCCTTCGACGCGGAAGAGTTCGTGGACGGATTGCTGGGGTTGTGATGGGTGAGGATTCGGTGCGAATCCGCTTCGCAGCCGACGAGGACCGTGCCGCGATGCAGGAGATCTTCAATCGTGAGGTCAAACACTCCACCGCGTCGTGGCAATGGTCGCCGCTGTCCAACGAGGATTGGAGCGCATGGTTCGTGGAACACACCAGGGATCATCATGTCCTGCTCGTCGCCGAGGCCGATTCCCATGTCGTCGGATTCGCAGGGTACGGCGCCTTCCGTACGAAGGACGGGTACGTCTCCACCGTGGAAGACTCGGTGTTTTTGGAGGAGGGCTATCGATCGAAAGGACTCGGCACACGTCTTCTGACACGTCTGATGGAGGAGGCCCAGACGCGCGGCGTCCATTCCATGGTCGCGGCGGTCACGAGTGACAACCAAGCGTCGATCCATCTGCACACCTCGGTCGGATTCCGTCAGGCGGGGTACCTTCCGCAAGTGGGCCACAAGTTCGGGCGCTGGCTGGACCTTGTCCTCCTGCAGGCGATCCTCGATGACCGGCCAGCGCCATGAGATGCCATCATGACGAGGATGTCCATACCCATTCCGAGAGCACGGGATAGACTATTGTTGTGAGAATCACCCCGAGCATTCTGAACGCCGATTTCGCCCGCCTGGGCGAGGAGATCGCGCGCGTGCCCTCGGCCGACGCCATCCACATCGATGTGATGGACAACCACTTCGTGCCCAATCTCACGATAGGCCTGCCCGTGGTCCAGTCTCTGCGCGCCGCGACTGACCAGATGCTGGACATCCATCTCATGATCGAGGACCCCGACCGCTGGGCGCCGGCCTATGCCGAGGCGGGAGCCGAATCAGTGACTTTCCACATGGAGGCGGCGCACGCTCCCGTACGCCTTGCCCGTGAGTTGCATGCCAGGGGGGTACGGGCGGCAGCCGCGCTCAATCCGGCCACACCCGCAGAGGCGGTGGCGGGGATTCTCGATGAACTTGACATGGTTCTTGTGATGAGCGTCGAACCCGGGTTCGGGGGCCAGGGATTCCTCGATCTCGTCCTGCCCAAGGTGACGGCTCTGCGCCGGCTCATCTCTGCAGCAAACTTGGACATCTGGGTACAGATGGACGGGGGAGTGTCTCTGGAGACGATCGAACGGTGCGCCGAGGCGGGGGCAGACACTTTTGTTGCCGGGTCCGCGGTCTTCCGGTCGTCTGATCCCGACCAGATGGTACGGCAGTTACGGGCTGCCGCTGAGGGGGCGGACCATCGTTGCGGCGCCGTCCGACCGCCGCTTGGCATTTCGGCGCAGGCAGGCAGGGAGTTATGAAGTACGTGTCGACAAGGGGGTACGGCCCCATGGGCTTTACCGACATCCTCTTGGAGGGGCTCGCCCCCGATGGAGGGCTGTACGTTCCGGAGACCTATCCCCAGTTGTCTGACAATGATCTTCACCGGCTCGGGCAGATCCTCCTCTACGAGGGGTACTCCAAGTTCGCGTCCACCATCATGGGGCTGTTCATCGACGACATCCCCATGGCCGATCTGGAGGGGATCACGCGCCGGGCGTACACCAAAGAAAAGTTCGGGACCGACCTGATCGCCCCGGTCACTCTGCTGGAGCCCGGACTGTGGCTCGCCCACCTCTCACAGGGCCCGACGGCGGCGTTCAAAGACATGGCCATGCAGGTCCTCGGGCAGTTCTTCGACTATGAACTGACCCGGCGCGACCAGACGATGACGATCCTGGGGGCGACGTCGGGCGACACTGGCTCTGCGGCGGAGTTCGCCCTGTTGGACGCGAGCAGGGTACAGGTGTTCATGCTCTCTCCGCTGGGGAGGATGACCCCCTTCCAGCGCGGGCAGATGTACGGGATCAATACCCCTCGGATCGTCAATGTCACGGTGCCAGGATCCTTCGACGACTGCCAGGACCTGGTCAAGGAGGTCAATTCGGACGCCGAGTTCAAGGCGCGCCACTCCATCGGCGCGGTGAATTCGATCAACTGGGCACGACTGGTCTCCCAGGTGGTGTACTACATTTCCAGTTGGTTCCAGGCGTCGAAGGGCAACGGCGAGGTTTCCTTCTGCGTGCCCTCGGGCAACTTCGGCAACATTTGCGCGGGACATGTGGCGAGGATGATGGGGGTGCCCATCAAACACCTGGTGTGCGCCACCAATGAGAACAATGTTCTGGCCGAATTTTTCACCACCGGGGTGTACAGGATCCGTACTTCCACTGAGACCTTCGTCACCTCCAGCCCCAGCATGGACATCTCCAAGGCCAGCAACTTCGAGCGCTTCTTCTTCGACCTGTGCGGGCGGGACTGTGCCGAGGTGGCCCATCTCTTCGGCGAGGAACTGAATCGGACGGGGGTCATCGACATTCGGAACAAGCCCTATGCCTCGGCCTCTCGAGACGTGTACGGATTCCGTACGGGAGTGTCCACCCATTCCGACCGTGTCGCGACTATAGCGGACGTCTTCCGGCGTGACGATTACCTCATCGACCCCCACACCGCCGACGGGGTCAAAGTGGCACGGGAACTCACATCGGACGAGCCGATGATCGCCATGGAGACCGCCCTGCCGGTGAAGTTCGGCTCCATCACCAGGGAAGCCATCGGCCGGGTCCCGCCGATGCCCGACCGTTTCTCCCAGGTCCTCGACGCGGAACAACACACGGTGTTGTGTGAGGGCGGGGCAGATCAGTTGAAGCAGATCATCGAGGCCCGATCCATCTTCGGATGACATTATTTTACCTTGTCAAACTCTATATGAATGTCGCTGCCGCGCTGAATTCGAGCTATAGTGGACCTGTTGAACAGGAGAACCCCTATGACTGGATTCAGATTGATGGGGGAGAACCCGTCCATTCCGAGGTCCTGCGATCTATTGATTCAGGACCATCCCAACCGGCCATATCCCGTCGTCCATCGTGTGCGGACGTCGGCGATTGTGAGGGCAGCGGTTTTCCTCGCCATTTTCTACGGCATTGGCATGGTGTGGACGTACGTCGACTTCGCACTGACCGGAGGAACGAGCGACGCACGGTACGCCCTGTCACAGATACTGAGCGCTGTGATCGCGTACGCCGTCGTGACGTTGGGAATTGAGGGCCGTCGATGGCCGTACGAGATCCAACCGCGCCGTCTTCTCGGCCTGGCCAAGGGCATGGTCCTCGGCGGTGGAATCATTGCCGCCTGTGTCGGGGTGTTGGCCCTGCTGGGCTCGTACTCGGTCACCGGGGTCAATCCGGACTACTCGCCCTGGATGGACATCCTCTCTCTGGGGATCTTGGCCGGGATCACCGAGGAGGTGCAGATACGCGGCGTCCTTTTCCGACTCATGGAGGAGGGCCTGGGCACCTGGGGCGCGGTCGCCGTCTCCGCGACCGTTTTCGGGTGGACGCACCTCGACAACCCGGACGCGAACCTGTGGGGTGCGATCGCCATCGCTCTCGAAGCCGGGATCCTGCTCGCGGCGGTGTATGCCCTCACCAGGTCCCTGTGGTGGTGCATCGGGGTACATTTCGCGTGGAACGTGGTCGAGGGGCCTGTCTTCGGCTCCATCGTCTCCGCCACGGGATCCCAGGACAGCTGGCTCATCGGTTCCTGGACGGGACCCCAGATTTTGACCGGCGGACGGTTCGGCATGGAGGCATCCATCGTGCCTGTGATTCTGTCAGGCGGGTTGGGCGTCGCTCTGCTGGTGTACGCCTGGCGCAGAGGGCTCATGGTGGACCCCATGTGGGTCCGGAAGAGGAAACTCACTGAGATGGGGAGGTAAACATATAAACATATCGATGATATGTTTATATGTATGAGAACCACATTCATCATCGATGACGATTTGTACATGAAGGTCAAGAAACTGGCTGTGGACCAGAGGCGTACTGCGACCTCTGTCGTGGAGGAAGCCCTGACGAGGTACATTGCGGAACACGTGCCGACTGTGTCTGAGAAGCCACGGATCAAGCTGCCCACGTTCTCATCCGCATTGGTGAATCCTGATTTGGATTTGAGGAGCAATGCCGCTGTGCAGGACTACTTGGACGACGTGGATCCGAGTGATCAGGTGGAGAGGGCGCGAGACCATGTATATGCCTGATGTCAATGTTTTAGTCGGTGCTTTGCACGAGGAATCTCCTGACCATGAACGGCTAGCAGAATGGATGGAAGATACTATCAACGGCGATTTTCCATTGTCATTGTCGAGCCTTGTTGTGGGCGGATTGGTACGTGTCGTCACAAACCCACGTATTTTCGCCCATCCGATGACGACAGACATGATACTGACAACCTGTGAAATGATGCTAGGGTCCGGAGGGGCAGTGATTGCTTATCCGGGACAGAGACACTTCAGCATTTTCTCCTCTCTGTGCCGTGCAGTCAGTGCCAGAGGAAACCTCGTGTCTGATGCCCAGTATGCTGCTCTCGCAATCGAAACCAATGCCACCTGGGTGTCATTCGATGAGGACTTTGCACGCTTTCCCGGGCTGAAATGGGAAAAGCCTCATGTATAGGACTCAGGCGCCGAAACCGACGGGGCGGGCGTGCTCCTGGCCGAACTCGATGTAGGCGATGGATGAGGCGGGAATCATCATCTGGCGGCCGGTGGCGTCGGTCAACGTCAACAGTCCGTTATTCGTACGGGCCTGAGAGTAGGCTTCGACGACTTGATTCATTGTGAGATCCACGTTCAATGTCGCTTCACGGGACACATTCTGGATTCCGATCTTGATTTCCATGATTCCTTCCTGTCAGGCCGGGGCCGTCAGTTCTTCCTCAATTGCGGGGCGTACGACGATGCGCGTCCACGCTCCGACATAAATACGCATGTCAGGGGTGATTTGGGTACGGGCGGTGATCGGGTCGTCCGGCAGCGAGGCAGTCGCCGGGGCGACGAAGGTGCCGTTGGACGACTCAAGGTCGTTGATGTACCAATAACCGTCGGCGGAGGTGAGGTATGCCTGTCGGCGGCTGCATCCTGTGTCGGGTTCGCAGTCGATGTCCGGGTTGATGTTCCGGCTGGCGGAATGCCGTCCGATCAAGGCCGATTCTTTCAGGGGGATGATCCGCGGCGGGCCCTGTGGGGGCATGGGATCGGTGGACTCCTGGAAGGCGTACCACTGGGGATCGACCCACACCTCGGCAACCCAGGGGATGTGCTGTTTCACCGGCGCAATGATGACGGGGGTTGAGGGGGCCGATGCGGTTTCCGGGGTGGAGGCATCGTACTCGGCGCTTCGCGCCTCAACCTCTTCCTTGGCCTCGGCAGAACGAGCGAGCTCGTTGGGCACGCGGGCCGCGTCGAGGTCCCCATGGCTCGGGTCGTTGGGCACGCGGGCCGCGTCGAGGTCTG
>JGI24699J35502_11134061_pt1 | contig 27775 bp, 18 predicted proteins | sample TergutMp193P4_FD_35502 | JGI IMG/M metagenome (IMG submission 35502)
CCGCCATGCCCGGCCCCAATGCGTCGTGGTGGGCCACGGCGATGTTGTCCTGCCAGGTTCTCAGCGTGTCCGCCACATGGCCCAGATCGGCGGGTTGGACGGCGCTGGCCGCCGACCCCAGCAGCAATAAGTCGATTTGCGCACGGGAATCGACGTACGACGTCCACAGGTCGGCCTGGGAACTCTGCGAGCCGGCAAGGGTGGCGAGTGCCGTGGCCTGCGCCTGTGCGGCCTCGGAGCGCAGATCACGGAGGTCCTGGGCATGGATCAATGCTCCTGCCGAGGCTTCCTGGTGGGACTGGGAGGCCAGAATGGAGGCCAGGCACAGCACAGTTGAGACCAGCGTCCACACCACCAGTCCGACTCGCATCACCTGGAAGAGACGCGGCCCCGACAGGTGGGGAGTCGGCAGCGGTGCCGTCTTCTTCACGGGCAGCGCCGCCCGTGCCGGCGCGGCAGCCACGGGGGGATTGGAGAGGCGAGTGGCGGGTGCGGGCATCAGGACACCTGATCGTCGAAGGCAATCGTGCCCTCCGCAGTGCCGTCCGTCTTCTCGCCGGGTGCGGACGGACGAGGTTCGGGATCGGGGGCGATGTCCTGGGGAAGAATCTCCTTCAATTGCTGCAGGGTAGGATCGGCGACGTCCTTCAGTCTCCAGGCCATTTTGCCGATCGCCGCCTCGAAAATATTTCGAGCAAAACGGCCATTGCCAAAGTTCTCATCGCGGATCTGGAGGGCCAGGACGGAACGGAAGGCCCGTACAGACTCTTCGGGAACATCGAAGTCCGCCGCTTTCGCCATGGAGACGAAGATGTCCGCCAACTCGTCGTCGGTGTAGTCGGGGAAGACGATGGTGGTCCGGAAACGGGATTCGAGCCCGGGGTTCTCGGAGATGAACTCGGCCATGGGGACGGGGTACCCGGCGACGATCACCACCAGATCGGCTCTGCGGTCCTCCATCTCCTTGACGAGGGTGTTGATGGATTCCTGCCCGTACTGATCTCCAGCCAGAGCGTACGCCTCGTCGATGAACAGGACCCCTCCGGCGGCCTTCTCGACGACTTCTGCGGTCTTGATGGCCGTCTGGCCGAGATAACCCGCGACCAGTTCCGAACGGTCCACCTCTGTCAGATGGCCCTTGGAGAGAAGGCCGAGGGCGCGGTATATCCCGCCCACCAGGCGTGCGACTGTCGTTTTGCCCGTGCCGGGGTTGCCGACGAAAACCAGGTGACGAGTCACAGTGGGATCCTTCAGACCGGCTTTCTGACGCAGTCCCTGGATCCTCAAGATGGCGGACTGGCGGTGGATTTCCTCTTTGACCGAGGCGAGCCCGATGAGCCCGTCCAATTCTGCGAGGAGTTCGTCGAGGGATTTGGGTTCCTCTTCCGGTTTCTCCTCGGGCTTGGCTTCGCCGACGGTAGCAGTCTGGGCAGGTTGGCCGGATGCGACGCCGGGAGTCCCGGCAGCGTCCAACTGGCTGGACGGCGTGCCGGCATCAGGGAGTGTGCCGCCGCCCGGTTGCATGCCGGGCAGCCCGAAAGCACCGGGAGCGTGGGGATCCACGCCGGTGAGGTCGAAAGGATCGAAGCCCAGATTCGAGATGGCTTTTCCCTGCTCGGCGCTCACCGCCCGCAACTTGGCGAGGACCTGGCTGAGAAGCTCGGGAGCCTTCTTGGTGAATTCGGACATGTCTGCTGTCGGGTCTTCCGGCATGGTCACCCCAGGTCCAACGTGGAGGTTTGGGCGGGGTGCGGTTGAGATTTGGGAGCGGCCGCCGGTTTGAGATTCATCCTTCCCGGCGCGAACTTCTCAGCCAGGAACCGGCCGTGGACGACCAGAGCTTCCGCATCCTTGGCGAGGACGGCATCGTAAATCTTGTCCACCGTCTCCGCGAGGAGGTCCAATTGGTCGATCAGGACCAGAAGGGAGGAGCGCCCGGCATCCACCGGACGGGCGTCCGCCCACTCACGCGGCAGCCGTACATAACTGCCCACCGTCTGCGGAAGATAGCTTGTTGCTGTCGCGATGAGGGAGTATTGATCGGCCGAAGTGAGTCCGGCGTTGCTCATGCGCGGAAGCGTCTCCCGCAATCTTGCGGTGATCCTCCTCACCCTGGCGAGGACGGCGGTCGACACCGCGGCCGAGACCACGCGGGCGTCCATGACGTCCAGTGCCGAGGCGATTTCCTCCGGAGTCGGAGGAGCGGGGACATCAGGAACTTGAGGCTCCTGATCATCTTTGAACCAATCCAACAAACCCATATGTTCTCCGTCAGACCCTTGTGTCCACGCTCAACTCATTGTTGAGGTTCGGAACCGATTGGTTCTGGACCCGGTCCAGATAACTTTTCGACTTGGCCACTTCCTGCTCGAGGACGGAAATCGTCTGAGACATGTTCGTCAACGCCTTGGCTTTGAAGGCGTCGATGGAATCCATGGTTTCGTAGATGTTCTTGAAAGCCTCCTGCAGTTGGGCGATGCCGATGGTGGAACTGGCGGCCTGTTCCTGGATGGAGGCCGAATTTTCCTTCAGCATCTCCGAGGTACGTTGGATCAGCCCGGATGTGGTCGTGTTGAGTGCCGTGATCTGTTCGAGGACCAGTTTCTGGTTGCCGAGGGCGGAGGCGACGATCACAGCGGTACGAAGGGCGGCGACGGTGGTGGTGGAGGCCCGGTCCACGCCCTTGATCAGCTCGATGTTGTTCTTGATGATGATGTCGATGCTGAGATAGTTCTGGATTGAGACGGCCAGCTGGGTGAGCAGATCCTGATGCTTCTGGCGTACATAGAACAAGACGTCCTCGCTCAAAGCTTTGGCCCTCTCGGGGTCTGTGGCGCTCAGTTCGGCCACTCTCTGAGTGAGTTGGTCGTCCAGGCGTTCGGCGATGTAGACGTACTGGTTGAGCCGTCCCATGGTCTGCCACAGGTTCTGTTTCTCCATGTTGAGAGAGACATTGTCACGGGTCAGTTCATCCTGGCCGGAACGCAGTGCGTGGAGGATGGCGTTGAGGTGGTCCTGAGAGGACTGGTACTTGCGGAAATAGTCTTGGACGTTGGTCCCGAAGGGAAGATTCCTCAGTCTCTTCTTGACAGATTTCTTGAGACTCGAGTCCTGTTGGGGGTCGAGATCCTCGACTGTGCGGCGCAGGTCCATCAGAGTCTTGCCCACAGTGGAACCCGCGGCGAGTCCACCCTCCCTCATCGCCTTGACGGGAGTGGTCAGCAGACGGTTGGAGGTCTCCGCGGCGCGGCGGATGTCCACATCGCCCATCGCCCGTACGGCGTCTGCCTGGGCGGAGAACTCCGGGGACTTCGTCTCAGCCTTGTCGATCTGCTGCATGAACGCCGCGACTTTTTCGTCGAGAATCGGCACCTGTGAAGCTTCGACCTGGGGTGCCATCTCGGGTGCCTGGGTGGTGGGCACGACCTCCATGGGGGCAGGGGCTTCCAGGGTGAGTATCGGGGACTGGACAGTGGGGGCAGGGGCGGCAAGGGGTGCAGCGGCTGATAAATCTGACATTGATTCCTCCATAGTGATTCGTCTATATAAATCTAGCGGCTGGAGGTGGATTGAGGTAGTTGACTCGGCCACTGTCCATAATTAGGGGGAAGAATCAGGGTTTGCCGGGGCGCCCAGGGAATATCCATCGATTTCCCGGGCACGATCTGGGTGGGGGAAGAAAAATGTCGGACGTCCGTGATGAGATAGAGCCATGACGATTTCGTACCGACTTGTGGCTCCCGAGGTGCGTGGCGACCGTGTGTTCACCTCCGCCCAGGAACGCGTCGTCGCGCATCGGCAGGGTGCATTGCTAATTCTCGGTGGGGTGCGGACGGGGAAGACCGCGGCGTTGGTCGAGGCTTCGGCGGCGAATCTGGATGCGGGTGCGTCGCAGGTGCTGTTTCTGACGGGATCTCGCGCCTCCCGGCTGGCGGTTCGCGCCCAAGTGGGGTCGAGGCATCCGCAGTTCGCCTCGCGGTTGAAGGTGACGACGTTTTATAGTTTCGCCCAATGGGTGGTGCAGAGGTTCGGCGACCAGTCCCAGATTCCGGCGGTGCTGACGGCGGCGAGACAGGACACCTACATCCGCCAGATCCTCGCCGGACAGTCGGAGGACGCCTGGCCGAGACGTTTCGCCCATGCGAGGGGGACGGTGAGGTTCGCGGCAGACGTACGGGAGGCGGTCGCGACCTGTCAGAGGGCGGGGCTGTCTCCCACGGACGTGATGGATGCCGGGATGAGTGCGGGGCGTGAGGAGTGGGTCTCGCTGGGCCGGTTCTTTGAGGAGTACCTCGACATTTTGGGGATGGCGGGGGTGTTGGACTACCCGGAATTCCTGATTCGGGCGGTGCGGCTGTTGGGTGATCCTGATGTGTTGGCTGAGGTTCGTCCGCCGGGGTCGGTTGTCGTGGTCGACGAGGTGGAGGATATGGACACTGCTCAGGAAGAGATTGTGAATTGCCTTGTGGACCCTGGATCGACCGTCATCATAGCCGCCAACCCTGATTGCCAGGTATACGGATTCCGGGGGGCCAAACCGAGATCTGTGGGCGAGATGGTCTCCTCGTGGGGCGAGCGCGGGATTTCCACCGCGACGGTGTGTCTCGATGCCGGGTTTGACGTGGCGGGTGCGGTGGAGGAGGGGTGCGCGGATCTGAAGAGACGGATACCCCTGCCGGCTGGTCTTGGCGTGGAGGATTTGACCGCCTATCGCCGTCTGAGTGCCGGCCGTGAGGGGGAGGTGGAGAAAATCCTGTTCACCGACGGCGACGGAGAACCGGATCATATCGCCCACATCCTTCTGCACGCCCATGTGGGTGAGGGGATCGCCTATGAGGACATGGCCATCCTGGTCAGGAGGCGGGGCGACTTTTCCCGCTATGCGTCGGCGTGCGAGGGGATGGGGGTGCCGGTGGCGGTCTCGGGGGACGAGATCCAATTGAACCGGGAGAAGATCGTGGATGTTCTGCTCGCCGGGCTGAGAATCGTCCGGGACCAGGATTCGTGCTCTGCGCTTGATCTGCGTACTGTCTCTGATTCCCCGTTGGCCGGGGCAGAGGTTCTCCATGCGGGGGCTGCGAAATTGACGGGTTCGGCAGCCGAGGTCCTGTGGGCGATGTGGGAGGCGTCCGGGTGGCAAGAGAGTCTCATAGCCGAGACGGAACGTGAAGGAGGTGACCAGTTACGGGCCAACAGGGCCCTCGACGCTGCGGTCGCCCTCTTCTCGCTGGCCTCCACCTTTTCGGATATGTCTGCTGACAGGGGGATCACGGCTCTGAATGAAGCTGTTGCTTCCCAAGAGGTGCCGGAGAACCTGCCGAGATCCTCGTCGTGGACCTCCTCGGCTGTACGGCTGACGACGGCCCATAGAGCCAAGGGGCACTGCTGGCCGATGGTGATCCTGGCTGGGATTGAGGAGGGGGTGTGGCCTCAAAGGGCGGCGCCTGCGCCGATCCTGAATGCGGAAGGGTTGTCTGCTCAGTTCTCATCCGTCAGTGAAAGGGAGAGTCTTGCAGCCGAGCGCAGACTGCTGTACACCGCGTGCTCCAGTTGCAGCCGGAGGCTCATTCTCACGGCGGTGGACGACGAGGACAGGAGTCCATCCCTTCTGTTCGAGCAGATCACCGCTCCATTGCATGTGGTTGGTGCGGGTGTGCCACCCCTCAGTCTATCGGCGGCGGGGATCGTGGGGAGGCTTCGTACTGTGGTTGCCGATGAGACCGCCCATCCAGGGTTGAGACAGGCTGCCAGTGACAGGCTCGCCCGATTGTGCGACGATCCCCATTTCCACGGAGCCCATCCGTCCCGATGGTGGGGGGCGTTCGGCGAGTCCCGACCCGATGGCTCGGATGGGCGCACTGCGCAGGTCACCCTGTCTGCGAGCCAGGTGGAATCCTTGTTTTCTTGTCCTCGTCGGTGGTACCTGGCGAGGAGGGCTCAGGCGGATCCGCCGCCCACGGCGCGGACCCGGATCGGATCGGTCATCCATGGGCTCGTCCAGGACCCGGCTGCAAGTCTGGAGGAGATGACCCGTAGCTTGGAAGAGGTGTGGGACCAACTGGAGTTCCCGGCGGCGTGGATGAGGGACACCGAGTTGGATGAGGCGAAGATTGCACTGGAGCGATTCGAAAGCTACCGGAAGGCGACGGGTAGGGAGGTGGTGGCCAGCGAGGCCGGTGTGGACTTCGACGTCGATTGTGCGGGGCCGGTCCGCGTCCAGGGGAGGATCGACCGAATCGAACGCGACGAGTCGGGGCGGGTGTGGATCGTGGACCTGAAGACTGGCAAGAGGGCGCCCACCGCCGTCGAAGCAAGCGCCAATGTACAGTTGGGACTGTACCAACTGGCCCTGATGATGAATGGTCTGCCACACTCGTCTGGCATCTTGCCCGGGGAAGGATCTGCGTGCTCGTGCGCCGGAGCCGAACTGGTGTACCTGCGCAAAGAAGACAAGAAGGGCTCATCTTTGCCGAAGATCCTCACCCAAGACTGTCTTCGGGACACCTCCCATCTGGCCAAAGAATCCCCATTGCCCATTTTGACAGGTGAGGTGGCCGAAGAGGTCGGCGACCAGTGGCAGTACCCCACCTGGGTCCATCATCGCATCGCACTGGCCGCCGCCCTGATCCGTCACGGTGACTATCCTGCCTTGTCAGGGAGCGGATGCCGATATTGCGCCTTCAAGCACGGCTGTCCCGTGATCGAATCAAGAGGAGGACGGCGATGATCGAACTGAACAGACCCGAGGACCTGATCGCCGCCATGGGCATCCCCTTCTCCGATGAACAGATAGAGGCGATCACTGCCCCCATGGCGCCCGTGGTGATCATCGCAGGAGCGGGAACCGGCAAGACCACCGTGATGGCTGCCAGAGTGGTGTGGCTGGTCGGACGCGGAGAAGTCGCACCGGAGAGAGTCCTCGGGTTGACTTTCACCCGGAAAGCCGCAGGGGAGCTCTCCAAGAGAGTACGGGCCGCTTTGCGCCTGGTGGACGAGGACCAGGAAAGGCACCCGGAGATCTCCACCTATGACTCTTTCGCGTCCCGGCTCGTCAACGAGTTCGGAGCATGGGAGGGGATCAGCCAGGATGTCAGACTTCTGAGCGATGCGGAACGGTATCTGCTGGCTGATTGTGTCGTCGCATCCCAGAGCGACCCGCCTGTTCACCTGCTCGACAAGGCGTTGTCCACCATCGAGACCGACCTGTTGAGTTTGGAGGAGAGGATTCAGTCCCATCTGGTCGCTGACAAGGCCATTGTCGACGACACCGCGAGATTCATCGAGGCTCTCGACCAGGCGCCACTCTACCGCGGGTCCCCCTATCGCAGTGTGACAGAGGCGAGGCAAACGGCGCTGGAACGGTTGGACCTGCTCCAGCTGTGCCGTAAATACCGAGGTTTGAAAGCCAGCCGGTCGGTGGTCGAATTCGGTGACCAGATGGCCCTCGCCGTCGATCTGGCCGGGCACCTTCCTCATCTGGGCCGCTCCATGAGAGCACGGTACGGGCTGGTCGTCGTCGACGAATATCAGGACACCTCCGCAGCACAGGCGAACTTGCTGAGCAGGCTGTTCGGGGCGGACGGCGGAATCGAGGGCTATCCGATCACGGCGGTCGGCGACCCCCTTCAGGCCATCTACACATGGAGGGGCGCTGCTGTCGACAACATCTATTCCTTCCATCGGCGATTCCCCTCATCGAGGCTGGGAACCGAGACTCGTAGCGCCGAGCACACCCTCACGATCAATCGACGAAGCGGGCCGGAGATCCTGGCCGGGGCCAACGCAGTGGCCGAGAAGGTGAGAGCCGATCCCTTGCTGGGGTCACGGATGGCCGTCGAACTCACCCCCGGTCCTGAGGCGGTCCCGGCTGAGTTGGAGGTACGGGAGTTCCTCACATGGGAGGAGGAGACCGAATGGATCGCCGATTCGTTGTTTCGTTCCCACCAGTCCGGAATGGCGTGGGAGAAGGCAGTTGTACTCGTGCGGCGCAATCGCGAGGTGGGAGCGGTGGTGGAGGCCTGTCAGAGCCGGGGGATCCCCGTGGCCATCCAGGATCTGGGGGGATTGCTGTCCGTAGAGGCTGTGTCCCAGGTCTACGCCATGATGAAACTGCTTGTCAACGAAGGGTCCAATCCTGAAGTGGCGGAGATCCTCATTGGTCCCCGTTTCCGGGTCGCCCGTGAAGATCTGGCCCTGTTGGGAAGAAGGGCGCGGGACATGGGCAGCGGGGACACGGATGAGGACCGGCCCGTACGACTGATCGATGCGCTCCGAGATCCCGGAGAGGAACGGTTCAGTCCGCATGCCCGAGCCAGTTTCTCCCGGCTGTCTTCGGATCTCGCCATCCTTTCCGCCTACCAGGGAAATCTTGTCGACCATGTCCGCCGTATCGTGAGCCGCATCGGGGTGGATGTGGAGATCCACGCCTCCCAGGAGGAGGCAGGCCCCCATGTGCGCAAGTTCTTGACCCATGTGGCTGAGTTCTCGTCGACCCGTCCCAACGTGTCACTCAACGCGTTGGTCGCCTATCTGAGAGCTGAGGAGGAGTACTCCGTCGGCTTGTCCCAAGCCAATCCAGTAGTCCAGGACGCCGTAGCGATCATGACCATCCATCGTGCCAAGGGATTGGAATGGGACCAGGTCTATCTTCCGTGCGTGGTGGACGGGGTCTTCCCCAGTCGACGGGTCACGGACAATCCTGTGACGTCGCCGTCGGCTTTGCCCACATCGGTACGCTCGGACGCCGCGGCGATGCCCCAGATCCGCCAGGTCACCAACCGGGGGCTGGCGTCGTACAAGGAAAAACTCAGTGGGGCTCTGGGTCTTTCCGAGGACCGTCTGGCGTACGTCGGTCTGACACGTGCCAAGAAACGGCTGGCGGTGACCGCTCATCGATGGGGGGACTCGACGAAGGAACGCGTCAGATCTCGGTACTTCGAGATCCTCGCCGGGTTGGCTGAGCGTGTTGGCACAGTGAGTCTGATCGATGAGGGGTCTGCGGAAACGATGTCTGCCCGTAAGGGGGCCGCCGCCGAACCCGTTCCCTGGCCTGCCAAAGACGATCCGAAATGGTGTCACGCTGCTCAGGCGGTCTATGCAGCCATCGACGGGCGCACCACGTGGGAGACCTCAGATATCCCCGAGGAAGTGAGGGAAGAGGTCGCCTCCTGGGATGATGCCATCGCGGCCTTGAGCAGGAAGGCCCCGCAAGTGGTGGACGTCCCGTTGCCCACACCCTTGTCGACCTCCCAATTGCTACGGCTGTCGGAAAGACAGGAGGAGTTCGCGGCCCGGTTGGCCCGCCCGCTTCCCTCCCCGCCCTCGCGCGTATCGGGAATCGGCGCTCAATTCCATGCCTGGGTGGAACAGTACTTTGCCGCTTCGCCTCTGGTCGAGGAACGCGTCGCATCTGGGAGGCTCGAACGGCTGTGCCGGGGTTTCATAGAAAGCCCGTTCGCCTCGGGGCGCCCGTGCGCAGTGGAGGAGAGTTTCGTCACCGAGGTTGACGGTCATGCCGTCTCAGGCCGGATCGATGCGGTGTTCCGGGCTGGGGAGAACCCCTCACTCGTCCCCGCAGGCAAACAGGTTCTGATCGTTGACTGGAAAACAGGTCGTCAAAGTGGCAATCCCCGCCAACTCGCCGTGTATGCCCGTGCGTGGGCTGCTCGGACCGGATTGTCCCTGGACAAGATCGCAGCCGGATTCTTCTACATCCTCACCGGCGAATTCGCTGAGGTCGATGTCACGGAGATCCCCATCCCCGTCATCCAACTGTCGGCAGAGACCATCGGGCGGGATTTCCCATCGTGATGGCGGGGTTTCCCGCCCTGAGGCATCACCCTGACACAGGGGAGCGGGTGGGAGACACATGGTGGCTAAACTTGGAACATGAGCATGTGGGAGGCGGCAAGCCTTATTGATTTCTCTGCGGATCCCCAATGGATGACGGTCTGGGAACGGGGGGATGCACAGATTTTCCAGGCTTCTCCCCGAGGAGTTGAGGTCAATCAGGATTCGGATGGAACCAGATTGGCGATGACATCGTCTCTGGGAGTGGAGTACGATCCTCAATTCCATCTCTATCTTGGGAGGGTGCCCAGAGCTTCGCTCATCAATCCGTTTCCCGGGTCAAGGCGCCTGCGATCTTCGGGTACGATGCCCTCGGCCTGCGTGGAGGCGGACTGGGTTCCTGTTTTTGCGTCGATGGCGGAGGGTGACCGCAGTCTCCGGGAAGTCATGACCGTCCTGCCCGAGGCGGAGGTCGAACTTGCAGTACGGGCGGTGGCTCTGGTCCAGTACCACACCAGCCATCCGTACTGTTCCCAATGCGGGCATCTGACGTCTATGGGGGATCTGGGCCGCACCCGTTTGTGCGGTTCCTGCGGAACCGTCCATTTCCCGCGTACCGATCCCGCCGTCATCGTCGCCATCACTGATGAGGACGACTGTCTCCTCCTGGGTCACCACGAGGGATGGGAGCGGAGCAGGTACTCGGTTTTCGCCGGATTCGTCGAGGCGGGCGAATCCCTCGAACAGGCCCTGTGCCGCGAGGTGATGGAAGAAGTCGATGTGAACGTCTCCGACATCCGATACCAGGGCAGCCAGCCTTGGCCGATGCCCCGTTCCCTGATGCTCGGTTTCACCGCCACAGCTTTCCGGGAAGACCCCTGCCCCGACGGGGAAGAAATCACGTCGGCGAGGTGGTTCAGCCGGGAGGAACTGCGTGCCGCCATTGAAAACGGAGAAGTTGTCCTACCCGTCTCCGCTTCGATCGCCTATCGCCTTATCACAGCATGGTACGGGGAACCCCTGCCGTCTTGATCGAGAATGCGATCGCCGGATCATCCTGGCAGGGTGATGGCGGACAGTTTGGCGGCCAGACCCGAGGCGCGAAGGGCAGGGGACTCGATGGCGTGGCGGATGGCGTCGGGACTGCCGATGACCCGGAGGAAAGATTTCGCCCGAGTGACGGCGGTGTAGAGCAGTTCTCGTGTGAGCAGGGCAGTGGCGGGCGGGGGCAGGATGAGACTGACCGTGTCGTACTGACTGCCCTGGGATTTGTGGATCGTGGACGCGTAGAGGGGTTCCCAGGCTTGAATCATGTCTGGGGTGATCAGGCGTATCGCGGCACCCTCGCCCAGGGCCAGGCGCAGCCCGACCGGCGAGGAAACGATCACCCCCGAGTCTCCGTTGAAGATTCCCATGAGGTCGTCGTTGCGGGTGATGAGGACGGGCATCCCCGGATACCAAGCGCTGCGCGCTCTCATTCCCTCCCTGGTCTCGGCATGACGAGCACGCTCGTTCTGCTCTCGGTCTGTGCCGGCATGCCAGGGGGAGTTCAGCGCTTCGATCTGCGGGGCGTGGGAGAGCCACTGCCGCACGACCGATGTCCAATGGGAGACCCCCGAGATTCCATGGCGATGGGCGAGCAGCAGGCGATGGGAATCCAGCAGACGAAGAGCTTCGGCGGTTTCACCCGTGCTCCCGGCCTGGATCATGGACGCACCCTGGCGGATGATGTCCTCACGCAGCGTTGTCAGCGAATCGGGGGAGAACTCGGGTGAGTCGAGGTCGGCGCGGATCCACTCGATCTGGTCCGAGGGCTGGTCCAGGATCGACAGGGCCTCGTCGGCGTCTCCCCGCCGGATCGTCTCCGCCAAGCTGGCGATTGATCCTGAGAAACGGTACGTGTGGGAGAGCCGGGCCACGGGGATGGTCCCGCTATTGGACACGACATCGGCGAGGACCGCTCCAGCCTCGACTGAGGCGAGTTGATCGGGGTCGCCGACGAGGATCAGGCGGGTCGAATCGGGGATGGCATCCAGCAGCAGGGCCATCAGATGCAGGGAGAGCATGGAAGCCTCATCCACCACGATGAGGTCCGCAGGCAGAGGATGGCTCGAATCGTGGTCCACCCCACCCCAGGGTTTGATTCCAAGGACACGATGAATGGTCCCTGATTCATAGCGTACGTCGATGTTGGCTCCAGGCAGGGATTCGCAGATGGCAAGGTTTTCGCGCACGGACTGTTCCAGGCGGGCGGCCGCCCGGCCGGTGGGCGCTGTGAGGATGACTCGCAGCGGGTCGGGTTTCGACTGGCTGATAACAGCAAGGATTCGTGCGACAGCAGTTGTTTTTCCGGTGCCGGGGCCCCCCGCGATCACGCAGACCGGGGATCGGGCCGCCAGTATGGCAGCCTGTTTCTGATCGGAGGGGTCGGGGAAGAAGAGATCGAGGGGCTCGGAAGAGGGCGGAGTGATTGGGGTGAGCCGCGAGGAGAACCAGTTCACGATTTTTTCCTGTTCGGCCCAATATCGGGTCAGGTACACGGATCTACGATCGAGGAGAAGGGGACGGTCGCGTACCTCGGGATCGGTTGAGACCATGGGAGATGAGGTGAGCAGTGAGAGCCATGTGTCCGCATCGGGCCAGTCGATGGGACGGTCGGATTGCCATTGTCCAGCCCTGTCCACGTCGAAGCAAACCGACCCTGCTGCCAGAGCGGTGATCGTACAAGCTGCGGCCATGATGACAGGGTCGCGGTCCTCTGAGTACAGATATCCCAGATGCCGGGCGAGCCGGATGGTCCCGGCGGAGAGGATTCCGGCTTCTTCAAGGGTATGCAGGTTCATCTCATCACCCCCGAGAGCAGGTCTGAGAGATCTTCGATCAGTGACGCGGGGGGTTTCCATGGGAAGACCCCGCAGGGGGTGCCAAACCGGACGGGGGTGTCGGGACCAGCCATGCCGCGAACGAAAAGGTACGCGATTCCGCCCAGGTGGTGCTCGGGATCATACCCGGGAAGCCGCCATCGCAGGAAACGGTGAAGGGCGACGGCATAGAGGAGGGCTTGGAGCGGATAGTGGGAAGAGATCATGGCAGTCGCCATTGCGGGGAGTGTGTAATGATGCAATGTCAGCGGCGTGTCGTGGGTTCCCAGACGGTTGGTCTTGTAGTCCACGATGAGATAACGGCCGTCGATTCTCAACACTGCGTCGATGGAGCCGGACAGGAATCCTCTCAACGCCCGGGGATCCACCTCCGACGAACGCAGATACTCGGGGTAGTCGGCGAGCGGATCTCCAGAAGGGATGTGGCGTTTCAGCAAGTCAGCGAGGGAATCCAAGGTGGCCGCCTGGTCGGTGTGGGACAAGGGCAGCTCAAAGTTCATCTCAGCCAGCCGGTTTTCCAAGCCGATTTCGGCCAAGCAGAGGTTGTCCGCGATCGGACCGAGGGGGGTGACCAGTCCGGGGGCCAGAGCAGCGGCCAACGACTCAGGAGTGAATCCCTCGAATCCTGCCATGGTTTTTTCAACCAGCGGGGTCAGGTCCTCGGAGGGATCCGCGTACTCGAAAACGGAATGGACCAGGCTCCCGAAACTCGTTCCTCCCGGCAGGTCGGCCATGGGAGAGAGGCGATCCAGTTCCAGATCGCGGTCTTCGCCCACCGCGACATCGATGGAGTTGGTGGGTTCGTCAGCTTCCGGCGCATCCTGGTGGGCGGCCGCAGTCAAAGCTGAGAAGGAGGTTCGGCGCCAGGTGAGGTCGATCTCACGTGTGAAAGGAGATCCTGAATTCAGGGCCCCCGATGGGTTCGGAGCGGATCCGAGGAGGACTTTTTCCCTGTTTTCGGCATACCCGTGGCCTGCCGGAAGAGGGTGGGGCGCATCGATGGTTTCGATCGACACTCCGGGCAGAGACAGGCGGTGCGGGTCGCAGCCGGTCAGAGACACATAGGGGGCGGGGTCGGGGGAGGTACGGAAGAGGAGACGGTGCAGGGGAGAGGCATGGGTGTGGTCGCGCGTGGGGACCCACCAGGTGGTGATGTGGGCGATGGAACGGGTCAGGGCCACATAGCAGGTACGCAGAGATTCCCCAGCTTCTTCGTTGGCCGCTTCGCGCCAGAAATTGTCCGGGGAGATGCCCAGATCCACGATCCTCGTCCCGGACGCGTCCCGGGAGATGGTCGGCTCCCCGATTTGAGGGGTGATGACGTGCCGGTCGGCTAGCTGGGGCAGGTACACGATGGGGAACTGGAGACCCTTGGCCTGGTGGACGGTCATGATTCGTACAGCGTCATTGTGGGTGGGAAGACGGCGGGTGGATTCGTCGGGGGCCGTGGCAGATGAACGCCGCGCCAGCAGCCAGTCGGCGGGTGAGACCAGCGGGGGACGGGGTTCGCTCAGCAACTGGCCCAAATGTCTGAGATCCATGAGTATCCGCTGCCCGTCGAGGTCGGCTGTGAGCCGTGCAACCAGATCCGTGCGATCCATGAGCCATTCGAAGACGCTGATTGGACTGAATCGGTCCATCAACGCACTCAATCGGCGAATGTCGGAGGCGAGGCGGGAGAATTCTTCGGCGTCGGCGCGGACCAGTCTTTCCATGTCCCATCCGATCAGACTCGTCAAGCTGGCAGCCTTGATCCAGGATGGGGAACCGGTTTCGAGAGCCTTCAGGAAAGTCCACCAATCATGGGCCGCGGGCGTTGAGAAGACCGAACCAGACCCTGTGAAAACTGCGGGGATCCCGACGGAATGCAGGTGGTCGAGCAGATCGTTGCCCCGGCTGTTCGTGGACACGATGATAGCAATGTCCTCCGGGCGGAGCGCTCGTGACGGCGAGCCCGGACCGAGCTGGTAACGGGGTCCGTGGGTCAACAGGTCGGTGAGGTCGGAGACCAGATCGGCGTCGATGATCCGGCGGGCTTGGTCGGTACCGAGAGGGTGGATGTCTGCGGGCACCCGGATGCGGAAAGAGCGATCCCATGCCATGGGCTCGTCGAGGACCAATCGAGGTGTGTCGGGAGAGGTTTTGACGGGAAGCACCCGGATGCGCGGATCGCCCAGTTCGGCGCCGTTCATCAGTGCCCCGACAGCGTCGACGACCAGGGGCGAACTGCGATAGTTGGTGTCGAGGGTCGCCGTGCTCCCGAGGTCCACGGCTTGGAGGTACGCGCCCACATCGGCGCCGCGGAAACCATAGATGGATTGTTTGGGATCGCCGATGAGGACGACTGCGGAGGATCCCACGAAACCTCGGTGAATGATCTCCCACTGGATGGCGTCGGTGTCCTGGAACTCATCAACCAGCACGACGGGATAAGTGCTGCTCAATCGTGCGCGGGCCTGGGCGGATGTGCCCGGATCGATGAGGGCGTTCCGGCAGCGCAGGAGCATGTCGTCGAAGGTGTACCTCCCGGCAAGCCTTTTGCGGGCTTCGACAGTCTCCCGTACCGACTCAACAAATAACGCCTCATCAGTACCCTGGGGGATGACAGGCGCCGCGGGGGCGAAGAGAGCCTTTCGTACCCAGGCCAATCCCTGTTCGAAGGAGAACCGCACCTGCGATGTTTGTCTCAGGCGAAGATACCGGTCGGAGGCGGCTTCACGAATCAGGTCCGACAAATCCGTGACGAGACGATCGTAGGTGTCATGATCGGCGAGGATGCCCAGGCGTGACAAGAGCCGGTCGCAGAAGCCGTGGGTGGTCATGATCGGGGCCAGGTCGAAATCATCCAGGCCTTGGAGCAGCCGGTCACGTCGCGAGTCGCGCACGGCGGGATCTGGGGACCACAGGCGGGACAAACCCTCATCCGATTCAGCGGGCGGCCAGGGCGCCGACAGTGCGTCCGCGCATTGTTGAAGGCGGGTACGGGTGCGGGCTCTGACCTCAGCCGCCGACGCGGAGGAGAAAGTGACAATAGCCATCTGCGAAACGACAATGTTCTGTTCCGCGATGAAACGGGCGGCGAGGGTGGAGATGGTCCACGTCTTCCCCGTGCCCGCACTCGCCTCGATGGCGAGGGTTTCTCCCAGGCGGGGAAGAGGATCGGATTGGATCATGACACACCCCCCGCCTTCATCAATGGGACGTACACCCCATGGGTCAAGGCTATGAAACGGCTTGTGAAACTCTCGGTGGGCGAAGTTTCGCCAGCGTGCGGCGGTTCCGCCAACATTTCGTGTGCACTGGGCCAGAGCAGCGGCCATGAGGGTTCCCTGGACCATGTGTCGCTCAGACGTTTTTCCACTTCGGCCATGTTCCATGTGAGGTTGCGGGCCATGAATTTCGCCAGATGGGCGCTCGCCGAGGGGGGGAGGGGCAGAGCGGAGCTGAGTCCTGTGAAATGAATCCTGCGCAGATAGTCCAGATGGTGGCGCGCCTGGACCGGATCGGGCGCAGCAAGGGTGACCGTACCCCTATTGCCCACGAGGACCGCCTTCCATGCCTGATCGGGGTGGGCGGTTTGAAGCGCGAGTATCTTCGCCCATGCCCCGATCTCCTGGCGGGGTTGGACTCTGCCCGCCTGAATCTCCACGACGGCCGTTCCATGCACGGGTATCTGGCCGACCAGATCGGGAACGCCGTCCGAACTCAGGGAAATGGGACGCCACGACAATGGCTGGTCGAGGACGGGTTTCGCCTGCGCCACAATGGTGCCTGCCTGTTTCAAACAGTCCTGGACGAGGGTTGTCCCCATGTGTCCGGGCGGCAGTGTGCCTCGGCGGAGTTCTGCCTGGATGATGGATTCTGAGGATTTCTGAGCCAGGAGCAGGCGGATCATCCGGGTCACGACCTGCCATTTTTCAAGGGGAGACAAGGCCATGGGAAGAGCAGTTCCGATGGGATCCGTCTGTTTGAGGACCGATGGGAGCAGTCCGGCATTCCTTCTCAGCCAGTACGCGGCGGGGTTGGCATACATGTCGCCAAGGTCGTCGATCTCAACTTCGGCGGGGGGCGGCACCGAAACCTGGGGCGGCTGGGATCGGGGCCGGGCATGGGCAGGGGATCCTCCCTGAACGGGAAGGTGAACATGGATGAGTTCTTGTTCCGATCCGGCGCCGGACGCGCAGAATTTGGACAAAGACACCAGATTGAGCAGAGGTGCCGGCATGGGGGTGGGAGCGGCTGTGGCAGGGTCGAAACCGGCATAGACGGCGATGAACTTCTCCCTCGCAGCCGTCAATGCGTCGTAGAAGACCTGGTGGTCCGTGAGCCGGGAATCCTCCATGGTGGACTCCGCCAGGTCGTCGCCGTCGGCAGCAGGCTGATGCGGGAAGGAGCCGGCGTCGAGACCGAAAACCACGACGACCTTGTGGGGGACCAGCGACATCGTCCCCAGCTCGGCCAAGCCCAGGTCACCGTTGAGAAAGGAGGGCCGCCGTACTTGGTGTGTCCACAGTCTGAGGAACAAGGACTCGGCCTCTGCCAGATTGAGCGGCGGGGAGGATTCGGCGCCGAAGTCGGTGAGGACTCTTCCCGCAGCAGTCGTCTCCCAGGCGGTTCCGGTGAGGCAGTCCAATGCGGCCCGGAACCGGGAGGCCCATTCACCGGGTTCAGCTGGCACAGTCCAGGTCTCGCAGCATGTTCGGACGTGGGCGATGATCTGGCCCAGAGCCTCAACGAGGCGTACGGTGTCGGAATCGACGGCATCCAGCGGCAAGACTGTACCTTTGAAGGCCAGGTCGTCCTCGCTCAGTCCGACGCCGAGTACCATGCGCCCCAATCCGGCCATCCAGGTGTTCTGGGCGAAGGATTCCATGTGCTGGCTGGCCCGGTGGGCGGCGTTGAGGCCCCATCGAATTCCTGAGGAAGAAATCAATGTCGAGATTCTGTCCAGATCTGAACCGGAGAAGCCGAATTGGCTCATCACAGACGGGAGGCTCGTCAGCCGGAGGAGGTCTTCCGCGGTCGCCCGGCCCTGGACGAGTCCGGCGAGGAAGACCAGCAGGTCCTTTGCTGCGGCGCTCTCGGGTTCGCCGGCGGAAACCGAGGCACGAATCCTGTGCCGCCCGCTGGAATCGATGGAGTCATCGGGACGGAAGAAGGCCTCGAGCAGGCGGTGGTGTTGGTCCATCTGGTGGACGAGAACCAGGATGTCGCGCGGTTCGAGACGCGGATCTTCCGTGAGGAGTCCCATGAGCAGATCAGCAAGGATATCCGCCTGCTGGTCGCCGTATCCGGAGTGGATCTGAACCGAACCGTCCATCCCGGCTGGAATGGACTGCCCTGTGGCGAGACGGCGCTGCACCGATCCCAGCAGGGTAGGGGGACCGGGCGGATCCGGCAGGACTCGATCGTCGGACACCAATGGGTCGAGAACGGAGATGGTGAATCTTTGTTGCTGAGTCATTTTTCGCGAGATCCGGTCGAAAGCCAACTCATCCGGCGAGTCCGAGGCCACGGGAGGGGGTGAGGCGCATCGCAGTGAATAGGCGAGGACGGGTCGGGCCGAGTCGAGGGCGTGCAAGAGTTTCGCGTCGAAGGGATGCAACAGATCTGGGCAGAACACGGCGATCCGTGAATACTGGGAGGCAGAGGCGGCGGCTTGCTCGCAGATCCGATCGGCGTCTTCCCAGGGAGTCCCTCCCATTCGTGCGCACAGGCGATTCCACAAGTGAACCTGCCACATCTGGGAGGAATCAATCACGGAGCCGTCCGGTCCGGCCAGGCTGCCGCGGTTCCAGGACTGGAGCATCGCCATGTTCCACCCGATATAGGAGGAGAACCGGTTCGCAGCCGCTCGCGAGAACCCGACTCGCCGCCTGGGCCTGCTGACCGGGTCGCCAAGATAAGCGCGTACCTGAGCGAATGATTCTTTGTCCATCATCTCGTCTGCCGCAGCCATCACCTGGGGCAGAAGGGAATCCGCCGACCAGGGGTCATCCCCGCCCCGGATGAGGCAGGCGTACTGAGTCAGGGTGAGGAATCGGACACGTGCACAGACCCCGTCCTCATGTCCGGAGGAACCCAGATTCAGACTGAGTCGCTGCGCGAGCCAACGCCCGATCGCGCCCGAACGGGTCAGGATGAGGTCCTCGGCGAATGGATCCGCGGGCGCGCACGACAGTTCCTGGCCGAGAGCGTCGGCCAGGGTTTCCACCTTGCTTGCACGGTAGCGAATCATAGGGAACACGTTAGGGCATGGCTCCGACATTTTCATCCTGATCATCGTCATCCCTTGTCAATCCGCTAAAACAGAAGCGAGTCCGGTAGGGGATGAAAAATGTCGGTCCTTCATGGCACAGTTGAGTCCATGGATTCTTCCCCGATTCTGGATCAACTCGACCCCGACCAACGCACGGTGGCCGAGACTTTCGGCGTGCCGGTGGGTGTCATCGCCGGCGCGGGGACCGGGAAGACAAGGACAATGACCTATCGTCTGGCGTATGGGGCTGAGATCGGCGCCATCGATCCCCGGGCGACTCTGGCGTTGACGTTCACCACTTCAGCCGCGACGGAGGTGAGGCAGCGTCTGGAAGCGATGGGAGTCCACGGAGTGCAGTCGCGTACTTTCCATTCGGCGGCTCTTCGGCAGGCCCAGTATTTCTGGCCCGAGGCGTACGGCTGTGCTCTTCCACGCGTCGAGGACCGCAGAGATATCCTGGTGGCGCAGGCCTGCCACAGACTCGGGATCGCTGTCACCGATCCGGTGCTGAACGAGATCTCGGGTGAGATTTCATGGACCAAACAGAGCAACGTCCTTCCGGAGGAGTACGCCGAGTTGGCGCGCCACGAACAGCGGCGGGTCCATCTCAGCCTGGATGATGTAGCCGACGCCATCGTGGCGTACGAGGAGGCCAAACAAGCTGCCTGTGTGATCGATCTGGACGATCTTCTATTGTGTACGGTGGCTTTGTTGGCCACTCAGCCCGAAGTGGCCAGAAAGGTGAGGGCCGCCTACCGCCACTTCGTTTTCGACGAATTCCAGGATCTGTCGCCGGTCCAAGCCAGGCTCGTCGATTTGTGGGTGGGCGGCCGCGACGATGTGTGTGTGGTGGGCGATCCGGCTCAGACCATCCATTCCTTCGCCGGGTCGAGGTCGGTCTATCTGGAGAATTTCTGCGCGAGCCGGCCCAGAGCGGTGGGGTTGGAACTCACGCGCAACTACCGCTCCACTCCGGAGATTCTCGCGGCGGCCAACACAGTCAACAAATCGGGGGTGCGTCTGTCTGCTGTGCGGGGTTCGGGGGTGCCGGTGGAGTTCAGCCCGGCCGAGGACCAATTGGCGGAATCAGTGGCCACGACACAATGGTTGGCGGCACGTCATCGAGATGGAGTGGACTGGGAGTCGATGGCGGTTCTCTTCCGTACCAATGCACAGGCTGAGGCTCTGCGCCAGATCTTGGCCGATGAGAACATCCCCTTCTCGTACCAGAAAGGACAGGTTCGCTCCAGACCCGGGGTCTGGCTGGGCACCCTTCATTCCTCCAAGGGCCTGGAATGGGAGGCTGTCACACTGGGTGGGCTCCATGATGGGGTTTTGCCGCATCCTCTGGCGGTCGCAGAGGCTCAGATCGCCGAGGAGAGGAGGCTGCTGTACGTGGGGATGACCCGGGCAAAGTCCTTCCTGCGGGTGTCGTGGCCCTCGAGTGTCGACGGGAGGGTGACGTCGCGGTGCCGGTTCCTCCCGTGATCAGACACGGCGCATGACGGCGACCACTTTGCCCAGGATGGTCGCGTCATTGCCGTCGATGGGGGAGTAGAGACGGTTTTGCGGAAGGAGCCAGACCTGTCCGGGGGTGCGTTTCAGAACTTTGACGGTTGCCTCGTCCCCCAGCAGGGCTGCCACGATCTCCCCGTTTTCAGCGGTGGGTTGCTGGCGGATGACGACGAAATCGCCGTCGCAGATCGCAGCGTCGATCATGGAATCGCCGTGGACTTCCAGCATGAAGAGAGTACCCGAACCAACCAGCTGTTCGGGAAGGGCGTAGGTGTCCTCGAGATGCTCCTCGGCGGTGATGGGAGTCCCGGCTGCGATGCGTCCCAGAAGGGGGACACTGACGTACGGCTGAACTGGAGCAGCCTGCACGAAAGACTCACGAGCAGGGGCGGGAGGCGACGGCAGGAGGATCTCCAGGGCGCGCGGACGGTTGGGATCGCGGCGGATGTAGCCGCGTGCTTCCAGAGAGCGCAGTTGGTGGGCGACCGAGGATGGACTGTTGAGACCCACCTGTTCGCAGATCTCCCTCACCGTGGGGGGGTAGCCGCGATCCTGGGTCGAGGACTGGATCACCTCCAGGATTCGGCGTTGACGCAGGGTCAGGCCGTCTGAGCCGGCTGGGGCGTCGGGCATTTCGGCCACATTGGTGTGGAAGAAATCCGGTCGAGAAGAAGCTGCCATGTGGCCAGATTAGCGGAGGATCAGCCTTAAATCAAACATCTGTTCGATCATGTCAGAAAAAATGTCAGACCTGGGGTGTGGAATGGTCACACAGTAGTTAAGAATCGAACAGGTGTTTGATTATCATACAAGAATGGCGTAATCTATCGAACAGACGTACGAAAGGACAGATGATGAGTGCAGTAGAGATCTCTTACGAGGCCACCAGCACAAAGGGTATGCCAGCCTTCCACATCGTGAGAGAGGGCGAAATCTCGGCGAGCAACAGACGACGAGCCTTCGCCCGCAGCGCGGCTCGTACTCGCGGCATCGTCGCAGCGAAGACCTGTGCTGCGCTGGGGTCGATGGCGGCAGTCTTCACCGCAGCCGCCGTGACGATCGTGTGCGCCTTCCTGTCCATCCCGAACACTCCGCTTCCCTGAGTCCACACGTGGGCCGGGTCGAACATGGGGAGGCGAAGCGGCATCCCTCGGAGCTCACAGACCGTGCTTGAGGAGGAATTTCGCGGAAACAGCCTTGAAAACGAGCCGATAGTCCAACTCGGGGAAAGTCTTGTCGCCGCAGTGGTGCCAGACAATCCCCTCGGCGAGCTTTTGCGAGATCAGGCTGGTAAGGCCGTCTGCTTGCTGCAGTGCCTCACGAACAGTGGACGGGAATGGAAGCCCTTCGATGACGGGTGCGACATCCAGTCCTTCTTCTGGACCGCTGGAGTAGAGTTCGCCGAAAGCGTCGAGGGCGTGTCCTCCGTCACGGCGCCAAGCGGCGAACAGGGCAAGACGTTGCCCTCTGATTCCCAGGCGATTGGAATTCACGCCTTCTCCGTACATTTCACCCTGAACCGCAGCCACACTATGGCGGCCCATCCAGTCGGCCAGGTCATAGCGCACAGCCAGGAGCACGGGGGTGGACTCAGGATTCGCGGTGTCCAGTTCCCAATTGCGGGAGTAGATGCGCAACACACCCTCATCGAGAAAGTAGGTCAGGGACGTCCCGTCGATCTTTTCTGTGGGAATCCATGAACCGTCATCGACCGATTGCAGCCATTCGTCACTGAGGTTCTGTACTCTCTCGGCGTCGGTCTTCTTCAGCCAGCTGAGGTCCCATCCTCCGATCTGGTCCGCACCCAAGGGGGGGACGGGCGGGGTCCACAACACGATACCCAGCGCTTCGTCCAAACCCCGGGGATCGGCGAGTTCGCAGGAAAATTCCTGGGCCGGGAAGACGATCCCCTGGGACAGTTGTCCCCTCAGCCGGGCAGTTTTCAGAACATGGTAGAGCCGGCCGTCGATGCTCTTCGTACCGCGCGGTGCCAAGAAGGCGAAACGTCCATCGTCGATGGGCAGCCCCGCATCGGGCTCCACGTAGACCACTTCGTCTCCGGATGTGTATTCTCCCTTGTGAACAACCACATCCCAGCCTCGTACGGTACCGACTTCAATGGCGTCGGCATCCGGAATGGGTCTCAGATCGGTGATATGGTCTTGCGACGCCAATCGGCGTGTGTCGTTTAACATGTTCTATCCTTAACTGGAACCCTCGACAGTTAATATAGTATCGGATAACTCGGGAAAACGGATCGTCCCTGCTGTGGGGATGGTGATGGCACTAGAATACAGAAGATGACTATTGATGAAATGACTATTCTCTCGGACCCGACGAGTTCCTTCACAGCATACCTGGGGCGTACCTCTCCGGAATTGCTGCCGGGCAGCCGTGCCGCGCACACAGCCCAGGACCTCAGCCCCACCGCGACCACCATCGTGGCAGTGGCGACGAATCAGGGGGTCGTCCTCGCCGGGGACAGGAGAGCGACTATGGGTTCGATGATCGCCCAGCGCGACATCCAGAAGGTTTTCACCGCCGATGAGTTCTCGGCGATCGGGATCGCGGGATCGGCTGGACTGGCCATCGACATGGTGAAACTCTTCCGTGTGGAGCTGGAGCACTATGAGAAGATCGAGGGGAGTCCGCTCACCCTGGACGGCAAGGCCAACCGGCTGGCATCCATGATCAGGGGGAATCTGGGGATGGCCCTGCAAGGTTTCGTGGTCGTGCCCCTGTTCGTCGGATGGGACCGGGACCAGGCCAGGGCCAGGATCTTCTCCTACGATCCCACTGGGGGCTGTTATGAGGAGACCGGTTACTATGCCGTCGGCTCGGGCTCGCTGTTCGCCAGGGGATCGCTCAAGAAGCTCTACTCCGCCCAAGCCACTCTCGATGAAGCGATTCAGATCTGTATTCAGGCCCTGTTCGACGCCGCCGACGACGACTCGGCCACAGGAGGGCCGGACGTTCTGCGCAAGATCTATCCAGTTGTGATCTCGGTCACATCCGAGGGGGCGCACACCGTTCCCGAATCAGAGGTCGCCGAGGTGACCGGCGCAGTGCTCGAAGCACGTGAGATTCGTCCCGATGGACCGGAGGCAAGACTATGACCCAGCCCACTTTTTACGTTTCCCCGGAACAGCAGGTCAAAGACCGCGCCGAGTTCGCCCGCGCCGGGATCGCCAAAGGACGCTCCGTCATCGTCGCCCGATATGCGGACGGCATCCTTTTCATCGGTGAGAATCGGTCCAAGTCCTTGCACAAGATCGCAGAAATCTACGATCGAATAGGGTTCGCCGCTGTCGGACGGTACAACGAATTCGAGAATCTGCGGGTGGCAGGCATCCGGCATGCCGATGTCCGTGGGTACGCCTACGACAGACGCGATGTGACCGGGAGGATGCTGGCAGGGGCGTACGCGCAACTGCTCGGTGCGATCTTCTCCGCCGTCTTGGAGAAGCCGTACGAGGTGGAGATCGTCGTCGCCGAGGTGGGAGCCACACCCGAAGCTGATGAGATCTACCGGCTGAGCTTCGACGGGTCGATCTCCGACGAGGCGGATTATGCCGTGATCGGGGGCGCCTCCGACGCAGTGAGTTCCACCATGAAGCAGGGCTATTCGCCGAATCTCAGTCTCGCCGACTGTCTGCGTGCGGCCATCACGGCTCTGATCGCCGACCCGCGCGGAGGGACTCAATTAACGCCTGAGGCACTCGAAGTGGCCGTTCTGGAACGTTCGCGGATCCAAACCCGTAAATTCCGTCGTCTCACACCTGATGAGATCATGGCATTGTCTGTCGTGAAGCCCGCGCCCCCCAAACGCAGGCGAACCTCCAAGAAGACGGCAGAAACTGGTGAGTGAGGAAGGTTCATCGCTCAGGTCCGTCCTCATCGTCGGCACGGGCCTGATCGGCACGAGCATCGGCATGGCATTGACCGGGCACGGGAAACAGGTCTACCTGCGAGATCGCACCCCGAGCCATGCCTTGGTCGCTTCGAGCCTCGGTGCGGGAGTGGTCGGCGCACCGACCGACGTGGATCTGGTCGTCGTGGCCGTCCCCCCCGCCGCCACCGCCCAGATCGTCGTCCGGGCTCTGTCGGCGTTCCCCGGCGCCGCGGTCACCGATGTCGCCTCGGTGAAGGCTCCGATCCTTGAGCAGGTACGGCTCGCGGGAGCCGATTTGGGCCGGTACGTCGGATCCCATCCCATGGCGGGTTCCCATCGCAGCGGGCCTCTCACCGCGCGTCCGGATCTTTTCATCGACAAGACATGGGTCATCGCCCGCCACCAGGATGCCCAACAGTCGTCTGTGGCGGCGGCAGAGGAGTTGGCTCGGCTCTGTGGGGCACGCGTGGAGATCATGGACGCCGCCGAGCACGACCTGGCTGTGGCTGAGGTGTCTCACGTCCCACAGATCATGAGTTCGTTGATGGCGGGCAATCTTGTCGATGTGCTTCCGTCCCATCTGCGTCTGGCAGGTCAGGGAGTACGGGACGTGACCCGGATAGCCGCCAGCGACGAATCGATGTGGACTCAGATCATCACCAGCAACCGTGACGTCATCGGTGCCCAACTGGAGAAACTGGCCGTATCGCTGGACGATGTCAGATCCCATTTGGATTCCCCACAGACCGTCTATCAGTTCATGAGGCACGGGGTCGAGGGGACACGGGTCCTGCCCGGCAAGCACGGCCGTACCCAACAGGACTATGTGCATCTGATTGTGGAGATCCCCGACTCGCCCGGTGCTCTGGCGCGTCTCTTCTCCGATGTGGACGCCGCCGGGGTCAACGTTGAAGATCTGGAGATCGAGCATGATCGTACCCGTGAGGTCGGCTACATCTCCATCGCCATCCAACCAGAGAAAGCCGATGCCTTGGCTCAGGCCATGACTGGGGCAGGGTGGACTCTCAAGCTCTGATATTGTACGGATATTGTACGGAAAGGAAGTCATGTTCACGATCGCCATTGACGGACCCTCCGGGTCTGGGAAGTCGACTGCGGCGAAGATGACCGCCCGTGCCCTGGGGTGGAACTACCTAGACACGGGGGCGATGTACCGTGCCGTCGCCGTCGGATGCATGCAATCTGGGCTCGAGGATCCCGATTCCTTGTCCGACTTCTGCCAACAGATGGATTTGGAGATCTCCACCGATCCGGACGACCAGTACATACGCCTTTCCGGACGGGACATCACCTCCGATATCCGATCCCCAGAAGTTTCCGCCTGGGTCAGTAAGGTGTCCACAAACCCGAAATGCCGTACGGATCTTGTACGGCGACAGCAGGAGATTCTGCATTCGGGGTCTTTCGTGGCTGAGGGCCGAGACATTACCACCGTTGTTGCGCCCCATGCCCAGGTGAGAGTCTTGCTGACTGCTGACGCGCAAGCCCGCATGTCCCGGCGAGGCGCGGAAATGGGAGGCAGACTGAGTGAGTCGGACCTTCACGATCAAATCGTTCGGCGAGACAAGGATGATTCAACACTGGTGAACTTCACCGTTGCCGCCGATGGAGTGGCCACCATCGATTCGACGTACCTCACGCCTGAGGAGGTCGTGGCCCAGATCCTGATCCTCGCGCAACGTGCGGGGATCCCGATTTCGTGAGCTTGCGCGCGTTGGCCTTCCCCCAGTTTCGGCATTCGTGACCTGTGGTCCCGATCGGTACACTGGTGGGGTTATAAGGAGAGTGTATGAAGCCCGTGGTCGCTGTGGTGGGCCGTCCCAATGTAGGAAAGTCCACGCTTGTCAACCGCATGTTAGGGCGACGTGAAGCAGTTGTGCAGGACATTCCCGGAGTGACACGGGACCGCGTGAGTTATGACGCGGAATGGAACGGGCGCGAGTTCGTGGTCGTGGACACCGGGGGATGGATCGCCGACGCGAAGGGGATGGCCGCCCAGATCGCTGAACAGGCCGAATTGGCGGTCGAAATGGCCGATGCGGTGGTCTTCGTGGTGGACGCCACCGTCGGTGTGACCGACGAGGACGAGGCTGTGGTACGTGTGTTGCGGCGGGCGAAAAAACCGGTCGTACTCGCGGCCAACAAGGTGGACGATCAAAGGCTGGAACCTGAGGTCGCGTCCATGTGGAACCTGGGGTTGGGGGAGCCCTACGCCGTTTCCGCCCTTCACGGACGAGGTTCGGGCGACCTTCTCGACGCCGTTGTGGCTCAACTGCCCGATGCCGGAGATACGGAGGAACCCCGGGGCGGACCGCGCCGAGTGGCCATCGTCGGCAAGCCGAATGTCGGCAAATCATCCTTGCTCAACCAGTTGTCAGGCCACCAACGTTCAGTCGTGGACAATGTCGCAGGTACGACGGTGGATCCGGTGGACGAGATCGTCCAGATCGGTGACCAGACGTACCAGATGATCGACACGGCGGGTATCCGCAAACGAGTGATCCAGGCTTCAGGGCACGAGTACTATGCCTGGCTGCGGACACAGAGTGCCATCGAGCGCGCTGAAGTGTGTGTCGTGGTCATTGATGCCTCCGAGCCGGTGACCGAGCAGGACCTCCGGATTCTGTCGATGGTCGAGGAGTCGGGCCGTGCCATGGTGATCGCGTTCAACAAATGGGACTTGGTCGACGAGGAGCGCCGGCGGTATCTGGATCGTGAGATTGAACGGGATCTGCCTCACATGGCCTGGGCACCCAGCCTTAATATATCGGCTTTGACAGGCAGAAATACAGTTAAACTGTCTCGCGCGATCGAAGCGGCGTTATTGGGCTGGGAGACGCGGGTCTCGACTGGACGTTTGAACTCCTTGCTCGGTCTGACTGTGGCTGCCCACCCCCATCCGGTACGGGGCGGCAAGCAGCCGCGCATCTTGTTCGGTACCCAGCCTCAGTCATGCCCTCCCACTTTCGTCCTTTTCACAACCGGAGATCTGGATCCCCAATATGTCCGATTCATCGAACGCCGGCTGCGTGAGGAGATCGGCTTTGTGGGTACCCCGATCCACATCCAGGTCAAGCCCCGGGCCAAGAGAAAGTAGGTTTTCCGCCACACAACCCCTGTCTGTTGGTTGGATTCTCGTGGTTGGCGGAGAATCCTGTGATCATGGTGGGTTTTTCCGCCCGGTGGACCGTGTCCGTCAGTTGGTTTGTCATGGTTGTCGAAAGACTGCTTTGGGGTAAGCAGTCAGGTCATCCGGAGACAAGGACGGTTCGTAGTTCTCCGATGTGGATGGCGGGATTGTCGGTGGAGGTCGTGGTGGTGGTGAAGGTGCCGTGTTGCCCGTCGGAGGAGGACCAGGTCACTGTCCAGGTCACCGTGGCGGTGACGGTGAACCGGGAGTTCTTGTCACCCAGGGTG
>JGI24699J35502_11134060_pt1 | contig 27589 bp, 17 predicted proteins | sample TergutMp193P4_FD_35502 | JGI IMG/M metagenome (IMG submission 35502)
TAAGAAACTTCTAAACCATTTCAAAGCTTTTAATCTCGCTTTCTTTTATATCAACTTTGGGTTTGTTTAATAAGCATACTTTGTAGAACACCACCAGTTTTTCGACATGCACTGTCTTCTATGTGTTGCACAACAGGCTGCCTGTTCGGCTATTAAAGTTTTTATGGAGATTATTACATAATTCATTATTTATCAACTTCTTCTTTTACCAAATTAATTTTTTCCTTCAGAAAGACGACATTTATCTCTATTTTCAACAAGGGCATCTAAACAATTTCATCACTCAGGGTTTGGGAAGTTTTCAATAATTGTCATTTTTCATTAGCAGAATCGAAAACATACAATGTATTTTCAATAAATTGTTCTCTATTTCCCATGCCCTTAAGCACCCTATTGCTTCATTTCTCCCATAAAAAAATAATGCGGCGACAAAATACTTATCCCTGCTTCTTTGAACTGGTCCTGTATGTTTTGCCGAAGGCAGGTACTTATTTGAAGCAATTTTTTTGCGTCGTTGATATAGACGTTGATTTGATAGGTCACATAAAAATCATTGAACGACTGTTCGAGAACGAATGGGTGTGGTTCGCGCAGAATATCCGGCATATCTTCCGCCGCATCGATCAACAGTTGGTGAACTCTCCGCCAGGGAATATTGTATCCGCACGTGACGTCCAAGTGGAGAATGAGGCCGCCCATTTCGGCCGACTCGCTTAAATTGGTTGTTTGCGAATTCATGATGTGCGCATTTGGAATCGTAACGATTTCGTTTTTCAACGTTTTGATGCGGGTCACAATAGGCGTTTTTTCCACTACATCGCCTACTATGTCTTGTATTTTTATCCGGTCTCCTAATCGGAATGGGCGCATGTAAGTAATGATCAGTCCTGCGATTAAGTTTCCAAGAGCTGAACTTGAACCGATCGACACGATTAATCCGACAAAAATAGACAAACCTTGAAAAATTTTCGAATCTGAATTCGGCAGGTAAGGATAAATCAAAACAATCGTAAAAGCGTACAACAAAAAACGAATGATAGCGAAAGTCGGCTTTGCCCAGTCGGAATAGAATCCGGGGAGTTTCAAACGGCCAACTTCTATCTCCTTCGCCAGAAAACCGATTATTTTTATTATATAATTGATTATAACACATATAACTCCAATTACAAATAGATTGGGAATGTAGCGAATGATGTTCATTCCGATCTTCTTGGCAGGAGTCAGAATATAAGAAAAAATCTGCATGGCTAAAGATTCCGTTTGGGGAAAAACGCTAAAAAGAATGGGAATGGTTATAATGAGTTGAATAGTAATTAAAAAATACCGGAACATATTCAAAAAGACCAAAGCCATTTTTTCTTCCTTGTCGATGCTGAATAATTCATAGCTTTTGATAGAAATAGGTTTAAAATATTTGTTTTTTATCAAATATATCTTGCGTTTGGATTGACGGTAAGCCCAGTTTGTGAGACAGATTAACGCATATTGGAGCAGTAAGATCAGAGTAAATGAGAGAATTTGTTTGACTAAACCACTCAAGCTATGTTTGCTCTTCATCTCTTTGAGGGTATTTACGATCACGTTTCGATTGTATTCGGCCAATTCCTCGCGAGACATATTCATCTGTCGGCCGTCTTTGTCGGTAAGAGACAAGATTACTTTTTCTCCATATACGATATCGGTAGTGAATTCGTCAGGAAGAATAGAAACGGAATCTGGTTGAATATCATATCGTTTGCCTAAGCGCGTAATGATTTCGCTGATCGACTTGGCGCGATTACGTGGAGAAAAACTGCCTCTGTTGGTATAAATACAAAATAATGTGTCGTTTTCCACTACGACAGGCTCTCCTGTTTCATCTGGAGGAGAAGGAGAAGCCTGTAAACTGAGGCAAACACAAAATATCAGTATCAGAGAATGTAAAAGTGTTCTCATAGACCTTGATTGTTTTCCATTACGTTATTTTTACTACAAATGTAGGTAATTTTTTTTTGATTAAATAGGAAACCGTAGAAATTTTATTAACACTTCTTTCATTGCATCAATGAAAAAATGGTTAACCGAAAATTGCTTTATTTTTTATATTCAAGTATTAAATTTAGAAAACAAAGCGTTACAAATTTTAAAAAACAAATAAAAATTACAATTATGAAAAAGATTTTTTTACCTTTGATGTCATAAAAAAAGAGTATATCTTTACTAAATTAAAACATTAAATAAACAAAAAATTATGAAAACCAATAAACAAGGTAATCTTGTTGCTATTATTATTATGATGATCTTCCTTTTTGGAATGATCTCATTCGTTACGAACTTAGCAGCGCCTATGGGGATTGTATTGAAAAATCAGTTCGGTGTTTCTAATTCTTTGGGAATGTTGGGGAATTTTATGAATTTCCTTGCTTATGCCGTGATGGGAATTCCTTCCAGTATGTTATTGCAAAAAGTAGGTTACAAAAAAACAGCCTTAATCGCCATTGTGGTTGGATTTATAGGCGTATTCATTCAATTTTTATCAGGAATTGCCGAAAGCTTTTACGTTTATTTATTAGGAGCGTTCGTTTCAGGCTTTTCCATGTGCATGCTGAATACCGTTGTAAATCCTATGCTTAATACTTTGGGCGGCGGCGGAAAAAAAGGAAATGCCTTAATTCAGATTGGCGGTTCGTTCAATTCGTTAATGGGTACGTTAGTTCCTTTACTGGTAGGACTTCTTGTAGGAACGGTTGCTAGAGCTTCTATTGCCGATGTCAATCCTGTATTATTCATTGCCATGGGTATTTTTGCCATTGTAGGCGTCGGCCTCTTTTTGGTTAATATTCCAGAACCGCAATCCACCATTAACAAGATGACAAAAGGCGACAAATACAGTCCTTGGTCGTTCCGTCATTTTGTATTGGGCGCCGTTGGCATCTTCGTTTATGTAGGCGTTGAAGTGGGTACTCCCGGAACATCCAACTTGTATATGACTTCTTTTACGATGGAAGAAGCGCAAGCAACTGTTGCTGAATATCAAAAGCAACAGGCGGATACAGATTATTGCGAGCAATTGAAGGCAATAGATGATCTAAATGCAAACGCGAAAGAGTACGAACCGAAAGTAATCAAAGAAAACACTTATGTAAGCGCACAAAAAATAACTGATGGAAAAACGAAACCCGGATTGGGAATAGCCACTGGAATTGCCGGCGGTGTAGTTGGCTTTTATTGGTTATTGATGCTAATCGGACGATTGATCGGAGGCGCTATTGGTTCAAAAATATCGGCCCGGCAGATGTTAGCAGTGGCTTCCTCTTTGGGACTCATTTTTGTTATTGCCGCGATTGCATTGCCAATGACTCCAATCAAAATGCCCGCTTTCGACACCAGCGGAGGCAGCTTATCGGCCGGTTTAGTTGAAGTTCCGATCACTTTCCTATTCCTTGCTTTGGTGGGTATCTGTACCTCTGTCATGTGGGGCGGTATTTTCAATCTGGCGGTAGAAGGTTTGGGTAAATATGTCGCTCAAGCGGCTGGAATATTTATGATGCTTGTAGTAGGCGGCGGTATTATACCATACGTACAGAATTTAATCGCTGATCGGATAGGATTTATGCCAAGTTATTGGATTATCGTTGCCGGTCTGGCTTATCTATTGTTCTATGCATTAATCGGCAGCAAAAACGTAAACAAAGATATTTCTGTTGATCAAAACTGAATAAAATAAAACAGAAAAAAGCGCTCGCATAATAAAAAATCCTTGCAAATAGTTTATTTGCAAGGATTTTTTATTTCTGAAAAACAGATTCTGTCTCTTGATGTAAATTCTTTTTTACTGATAAGTTAGGGGAATATTTGAGAACGCCAAATATAAACTGACAAAAAAACCCGCACGGATCAATGCAGGATTGGATTGTCAAACAAAAAACAATTACTCTGTTTTATTGAAAATTAAGTTGTATTTTTGCAGTGTTATTCAATAATTTTTAAAATAAATTTCAAGTCTTTTGGAAAAAATGTAACTTTCAAATTATCAACTTATGAAACTCAAAATTGCTGTTTTACCGGGAGACGGAATCGGACCGGAAATCGTAACGCAAGCCATGGAAGTCGTTCAATCAGTTTGCGAAAAATTCGACCATGAACTGATATGCAAAGAAGCTCTCGTGGGAGCAGTCGCCATCGATGCCGTAGGCAATCCCTATCCAGAAGAAACGCATATCCTTTGCATGGAGTCCAACGCCGTTTTGTTTGGCGCTATTGGTTCTCCCAAGTACGACCATGATCCCTCGGCTTCCATACGCCCCGAACAAGGGCTACTGGCCATGCGCAAAAGATTGGGACTTTATGCCAACATCCGTCCGGTAACTACTTTCCCTTCGCTGATTCACCGTTCTCCTCTTCGAACCGACTTAGTGGATGGAGCCGATTTTATCTGCCTCCGTGAACTGACAGGCGGACTTTATTTCGGTCGTCCGCAAGGACGCAGCGAAGACGGTTCCACAGCCTACGATACTTGCGTTTATACAGTAGAAGAAATCGAACGAATCATTTGTTTGGCCTACCAATATGCCCTGAAACGCAGAAAAAAACTGACTGTTGTAGACAAGGCCAATATCTTATCCACTTCCCGTCTTTGGAGACAAGTAGCGCAGCAAATTGCCAAAGAATATCCTGAAGTAGAAACCGAATATCTGTTTGTAGACAATGCCGCCATGCAAATCATTCAATGTCCCAAACGATTCGACGTGATTGTGACGGAAAACATGTTCGGAGATATCCTTACCGATGAAGCGTCCGTCATCGCCGGTTCTTTAGGTTTGTTGCCCTCTGCCTCCATTGGCGTTCATACCTCCGTATTCGAACCGATACACGGTTCTTACCCTCAAGCGGCCGGAAAAGATATAGCCAATCCTTTGGCCACTATCCTTTCGTCCGCATTGATGTTTGAATATGCCTTTGGCTTGAATGCCGAAGGCCAGCTGATTCGCGATGCCGTTCAAGCTTCGCTCTCAGTCCGCATCGTCACGGAAGACCTCGCAGAAACCGGTAAAGCCTACAAAACATCAGAAGTAGGCCGTTGGATCAGCGATTACATCCGCGCCGCAAAAATATAACAAACCTTCTCTCTCGCCCCTCTATTACAAAGGGAAAAAACGGATTATTTGCAGCATTTCTTCAACAAATAATCCGTTCCAGATATTCTCCCGGAATGTAAGCGGTTACGATCGAAAAGACTCCTTCTAAGCGAACGACTACTCGTTTGTGACCCTTGATCCGGATCAATTCGCCTTCCACTCCTGCAAAAGAACCTTTAATCACGCGCACTCTGTCGCCCTGTTTCAGGTTTGCATTTTCAATTCGGAATGTCGATTCTGAAAAATCGAGCAAAAACATAAAATCCTGCATCTGTTTATCCGGAATAGTTTGCACTTTTTTCGTTTCCATATTTTTGATATACGAAACGCTAAAACCAGATTCTACAGGAATAGATAACGCAGTACGATAATCTGTACGCACAAAAACCAAACATGGAATTTCAGGCCGTTCCTTTTGCACCCTTTTTCCATTGAATTCCCTTACCACCATTCGGAAAGGAATAAAATGTTCGATTGCTTTATCTTCTAAAAAAGACTTTATCTTCTTTTCTGTCCGATATTTGACTCGAGCTGCGTACCAAACAACATCATTTGTAGGAAGCATGATTCGTCAAAACTTCATTCTACGACTTCAAACAAAAGTCATAAAAAAATCCTAAAAAAGTTAACACAACATTTATCAGGTTTATCATGGGAATAAACCATCTCCCTTTCTTATCCCCCTTTTACGAATTATTTGTTTACTGTTAGGATCAACAATTCGTAGCTATAAACAGGTCAATACACACACTATACAACCAAGCGAAAACCGTTCTATATACACTCGTATATAAAGCCGTTTTCTTTCATTTCTTTTTTATCATAAATATTTCTGCCATCTAATATTATATAATTATTCATTGTCTTCTTTAATACGTTCCAGGAAGGCAATCTAAACTCTTTCCACTCTGTCAACAGAAGCAAAGCGTCGACATCCAAAGCGGCGTCGTACATATCTCTGCTATATTTTACGGCATCTCCCACCCTTCTTCTGCATTCGTCCATGGCTACCGGATCGTATACCCTGATGTTGCATCCTGCTTTTAGCAATAAATCGATCAAAACTAAAGAAGGAGCTTCGCGCATATCGTCCGTATCCGGTTTAAAAGCCAATCCCCACAAGGCAATCGTCTTCCCTTTTAAAAGGGACTCCGTACCGGATGCGCCACCACCCTGTGCTTGAAAAACTTTTACGAGTTTTTCAAACAAAATGGATTTTTGTTTATCGTTCACCGCTTCTACCGCTTGCAGCACCCGCATTTCGTAACCCTGCTGAGCGGCGGTCTGAATCAACGCTTTTACATCTTTTGGAAAGCAACTTCCTCCATATCCGCAACCCGGATAAAGGAATTTATTGCCTATCCGCGAATCTGAACCAATTCCCCGCCTCACCATATTCACATCGGCCCCTACCAGATCGCACAAATTGGCCATATCGTTCATAAATGAAATACGGGTAGCCAGCATCGCATTGGCTGCATATTTAATCATTTCGGCTGATGGAATGTCTGTATAAATCATGCGATAGTGATTCAAGGTAAAAGGCCGGTAAAGTCGATCCATCAAATCTTTTGCTTTTTCGCTCTCTATGCCTACCACTACTCTGTCGGGTCCCATAAAATCTTTCACAGCCGTACCTTCTTTCAAGAATTCAGGATTAGACGCCACATCGAAAGGAACATTTACTCCCCGTTTATCTAATTCTTCCTGAATAGCCGCTTTGACTTTCTGGGCAGTTCCTACCGGAACCGTGCTTTTAGTAACTACCAGCACATAATTTGTGATATTTTTTCCTATAGTATGCGCTACGTCCAAAACGTAATGCAAGTCGGCGCTTCCATCTTCCTCGGGAGGAGTTCCTACCGCGCTGAAAATAACTTCCACTTCATCGATACACTCCGTCAAATCAGTTGAAAATTGCAAACGTCCCGCTTGATAATTTTTTTTCACCAGGTCTTCCAACCCCGGCTCATAAATAGGAATAATTCCGCTTCGTAAATCTTGAATTTTACGTTTGTCTACATCTATACATGTTACTTGGATCCCCATTTCGGAAAAACAAGTTCCTGTAACCAAACCTACATATCCTGTTCCTACTACAGCAATATTCATTTTCGCAATATTTTAACAAATAAATAAACTGGAATTATATTTTAAAAGAAAAGATTTCCTCCATTGACACATAAAAGTTAGTAATTTCACTTTGCTCATAATTAAAGAAAAAAAGCATCACTAAAAATCAAGACAAAGATAAACATAAATTATTATTATCGAAAGTTTACATGCAAAAAATAAGGCCTATTTTTTCCCTTTTGCAAAAACTCTCTCTATCTGTACATTCTATCTATCTCTTCTTTATATTTTTCTGCAATAAAAGCCCGCCTCATTTTCAACGTATCTGTCAATTCGCCGTTTTGAATGGAAAACGGTTCCGGCAGCAAGGTAAAACGCTTAATCTGTTCATAATTAGCAAAATCATTCTGCATAGCAATGATCCGTTTTTCAAACAAATCGCGAATTTTAGAATGGGTACACAAATCGGCCAACTTTTCAAAAACAATGTCATGCACTTTGGCATACAATTGAAGTTCCTCCATGTTCGGAATGATTAAGGCTGTCACATACTTCCGCTGATCGCCGATGACGATGGCCGAATCCACATACTTGTCGTTCATCAAATGCATTTCCAACTGTTGCGGAGCAATGTATTTTCCATTCGAAGTTTTATATAAATCCTTAATTCTTTCAGTAAGTACAATTCCCATTTTTTCCGTCAAATAGCCAGCGTCGCCCGTTCGAAAAAAACCGTCGGCTGTGAATGCATCGGCGGTTGCTTGAGGCTTCTTGTAATACTCTTTCATGACGCTGCCGCCTTTTACCAAAATTTCACTGTTTTCGCCAATGCGAACTTCCGTTTCCGGCATCACTTTTCCGACCGTACCGATTTCAAAACCAATAGGAGGGAAACAACTCACGGTAGCCGTCGTTTCCGTCAGTCCATATCCATATACCAAGGGAATATTGACCGACTGAAGAAAAATATTGATTCTATCTGATAGAGCGGCTCCCGCCGTTGGAAATATCAAGCCTTTATCGATGCCTATGGTTCGCTTCAAGAGAGAAAAAACCGTTTTGTTGTAGAACGAAAAGCTCATTTTCAACAACCACGGAGCTTTTTTCCCATTGTTTTTATAATCCAAATTGTATTTTCGTCCGGTTTTAATCGCTCGAAGGAAAAACATCCGCATGAAAAATCCCGAATTTTCTATTTTCTCCTGAACGGCGGCATATACTTTTTCCCAGAAACGAGGCACACTGCACATGGCCTGCGGCCGCACTTCCTTGATATAGGTCTGTATTTCTTTGGGATCATAACTGATGGCTAAACTACATCCTTTGTAAATGCAATAAATCGACCATGCTTTTTCAAAAACATGCGCTAAAGGTAAAAAACAGATCGACAAAAAGCGTTGCGGCAAATAGTCGAGGCGAATGTCATGGATTTTCAACGCCGTTTGGTAATTGGCATGCGTCAAAACCACCCCTTTCGGCTCTCCGGTAGTACCCGACGTATAGATGATATGAGCGGCATCTTCGTCTTTCGCTTCTTTCATTCGTTTTTCTACGGAGGCTATATCTTGTGAATTCCGGTTTTTAGGAGAACAAAAAGCATCAAAATAGAGCGAAGTTTTATCGTCTTCGGCCAATATTACCTTTTCGTCCAGAACGACCAAACGCTTCAAAAATAGGCTTCTTTGAAGCGCTTGATAAGCGTTGTCGTACTGCCACTGATCGCCAACGAACAGCAGATTGATCTCTCCCTCGTTGATCATGTATTCAATTTGAGGAATAGAGGCGGTAGCATACATAGGAATGGTAACGGCTCTATTGGCAAATGCGCCAAAATCAATATAAAAACACTCTACCCTGTTGGGAGTATAAACTCCAATATTGGAAGACGGCTTTACTCCCGTATGGCATAAAGCTTCTGCAACAGCCATTACCTTCTGTGAAAATTCGAGCCACGAAATAGACGACCAAACGCCAGTTTTCTGATCCCGTACTTTGAGCGCTTCTTCGTCTCCGAATTTTTTGGCTTGCAAATGTACGATCTTTGACAAATGATAATAATTCATTCCACGTAAAATATTGAACGGGCAAAAGTACACTTTTTTTATTGTAACTTTTACTTTTTTTCTCATTATTTAGCGATCCAGAAAGAAAATTCCTTTTGGAACGCAGGTGGCGCAGACGACTTAAGCGCTATTTTTGTATCTTTGTGTTCTATAATAAATAGTCCTTAGCTGAATGAGCATGAAAATACGAGTCTTTAGTTTTTTATTCCTCGCATTATCAGGAAGTTGTTTTCTTTCGGCACAAACGCGCCTTCCAGACAGCCAACGCTGCTCGCCCAAATTGTACATTTACAAGGCAAGCGTCGAAAATCTCCGGCAGATATACTTGAAAGATGAAAGAGCGAACGAGAATATGTTGCAATTGTTCGTAACAAGTTATGCAAGAAACGAAAAAATACCATCTCTTCCGAAGGGTAATTATTTCGTAGTAGGCGTCGACGGAAATCAAATGGTTTTCAACGACTATACAGTCGACGATTTTTATTTCAAAATCATTCAGGGCGAGAAGATGAATCTTTGCCTTTACGATTCACAGGGACAGATCATCCGAGAGGCAGAGGTGAAATGCGGCTCTTCCAAAATCAAATTCGATTCATCAACTCAGACCTATTCTATTTCTAAAGTAAAAGACAGACAAATCGTGGAAGTGAATAACAAAGGAGTACTGCATTATATCGAAATAGAGAAAGAAAATTCTTCCGATTATTATTCGAATATGAATCTTTTCCAAAAGAGCAAGCGTACCGTTCAACGGAAATGGCATCAATTGAAATATTCCATTAGACTCCTTTTCAATCCCGATGAACGACCTATTAACCGGCCTATTAAAAATAAATATAAGGGATTCATTGTTTTCAATAAACCCAAATACAAACCCGGAGAAACGGTGAAGTTGAAGGCTTATATGACCGAAAATAACGGTAAGCCGTATAATAAACCGGTAGATATTCGATTTTACAACGATTATTATTCGACCCCAATGGATACAACGTTAAAAAGCGCTCTTTCTCCCTATCGCCCGGGTATGTATCAATATGAATTTAAGCTGACAGACAGCCTCAACCTGAAATTAGACAGTTATTATTATATTGAGTTAAAAACAAAAAATGAAAAAGAGAACGCACTTGACAATAGTTTTCGATACGAAGAATATGAATTAAAAAGTACGCAGTTTTCCATTGAAACAAAAAAGACCGAATATGCCGCAAGTGATTCCGTGAAAATAAAATTCAAAGCTACAGACGAAAACGAAATGGCGCTGTATGGCGGGAAAGCGGAATTACAAATTACTCCATTAAAATTTGGTAAACAGGATATGAATAAACGGCCATCGGTATTTATTCCCAATGTTCTGTGGAGTGAAACCATCGACATGAACGATGAATCGGAAAAAGAAATCACTATTCCCGATTCGATTTTTCCATCGGGAATTTCGCTTCACTTCAATGTAAATTGCAAGTATTTGAGCGCCGACAACGAAATAGTATCCCAATCGAAAAAACTCTTCCGAAATTCAGCTGATTATCTCATTGATTTTTCTATGAAAAAAGGCATTCTCGCCATCAATGAACTGTATGAGGGAGAGCCTCAATCCACATCGGCAGAAATCCTGATTTCAGGCGAAAATGGAGAAACAATTTTGGAAAGCTCCGTCGTTTTGCCTTATCAACTAACCGTACCCTGGATTGCTTCTGATATAGAGGTCAAAACAAAAAATGCAAACGGCTTTTTTTTCCTTGAATACGATGTGGAAGAAGATCCAATCGGATACCAATTTTACCGCAGGAACGATTCGATTTTTCTGAAAATAGAAAATCCGGCCAATATTCCTTTTTGGTATGTCATGCGAAAGAAGAATAAAGAAATTGCCAAAGGATATGCGACTCAATTGAATTATTCCATAAAAAACGATCAACAGGAAGGATATGGAATGCAACTTTCCTATTTTTTCGGAAAAAAAAGACAAGCAGAAGAAATGTTGCCTTTCGCACGAAAGAATATGCGGCTGGATGTTTCCACTCCAACATCCGTTTATCCGGGGCAAAAAACAAACATTACCGTATCGGTTCGGGATAAAGAAGACAAACCCATTAAAAATGTCGATATTACGGCGTATGCTTTTACCTCGAAATTTGAAAATTATTCCATGCCCTACCTAACAATAGGAGGAAAAGCCCGGTATGCTAGGCCATTCAAAAACGCCGAATACAATCCGGATGAAAATGGGATCCATTCCCAAAGTCCTTTCCAGTGGGAGCGCTGGAAACAGGCATTGTCGCTCGACACCCTTGAATACTACAAATTTCTGTATCCCGATATTCTTTATTCGTATGAAGAACCAAGCGCTGACGGAACCGCTCAAATAGCTCCCTATCTTGTCGTTAATGGAGTTTTGCAAGGCGTGCATTTGCTCTGGATTGATGAACAACTGCATTATGCAAAGCAAGCCCAACAACTCAATACCTACCTGTTCCGGATCCCTCCCGGAAGACACAATCTCAGGTTTCGTACGCACAACCGAGAGGTGTCGGTAAACAATGTGATGATCAAAGAAGGAACTAAAACAATTCTGTCGTTCGATGCAGGAATATCCTTTATCCGTAAAAAGGTTCAGGGAGACTCCATCCCTCCTATTGTTCTTGTTTCTAAAATAGTAAAAAAAGAGGAGCAGGGAAGATTAAGCGAAAAAGAAACGGATTATTTAGCCAGCCAGTTAATCACGGTGGATAACAATTTCGGAAGCATAGAATTTCCAAAACTGCATTCCTATTTCGAATGGCCGGCTTATATCCGTACAGGAAATACCAACTATTATCTCAATCCTGCCCGACGCACCTATTATGATTACACGTTGCACGCCAATATAAATACTCCCATTTTAGCAGGTCCTTTTCCTTACCGCAGCATCATAAACGATTTGACGGATATGGCCACCCTTTATACGGACATGAAACCTGTGACCCATTTTCAAATAGAAGGAGGATATCAATACACATTATTTGAAAATTATCAAAAGATGAAAAGTTGGGAACGTTCGCCTATCCAGAATCAAGCGCAAGCATTTGTCCCTGAAACTGATTTCAAAGCCGGTTTATTGAGCGAAGAAGATATCTCTAATTATTTCAATACGAATATCAAAAACAATTTAATTTCTTCTTCCGGTCGAATCGATGTTTTTAGGAACACAGTCGATGCAGACAAAAATAATACTTGCCGGATGACTTTATTTTGGGGTTTCGACCGGAACAGTCCTATTTTAAAGCCTGCTTTGATCCTAATTGTTCCTCAAAACAAAGAGAATATAATCGATTACAGTCTTTATTACGGAGGAACCCGCGAATTCAGCAACTTACCCGAAGGCGATATGAATATTCATTTCATTTTCGGGGATACGACTTCTTATACAATCCCCATTGCCTTATACAAAGACGGGCAAAACTACTTGCAATTGGATTCCGTCGGACGCGACGAAGACAATAAACCGGCCATTACTGCATTTAATTTGCTTCAACGGAACGCAATCAAATCAGTTGCAAATAATCCTTATGCAAATATACCGCAAGATACTGTTGTTGAAATTGCTCCTGCTAAATTAACCGGCAAGTTCAGGAAAGATAATCAACTAAAAGGAGTAATTACAGGCATCGTAAAAGATGATTCGGGAGAGGCGCTTATTGGCGTTTCCATCAGTGTAAAAGGCACAACGATCGGTACTGTTACTGATTTCGACGGACGTTTCGAACTTCAAGGCGCTTCTGCCGGAGATAAAATAGCCATTAGTTATATAGGTTTTAGTCCTGTTGTGGTTAACTATAGGGAAGGATACGACTATACAATCGTGATGAAAGAAGATGTCCAATATCTAAAGGAAGTCGTGGTAATAGGATATGGAACTCAAAGAAAAACCAATTTGACGGAGTCGGTTAGTAGTGCAGTTGAAAAGGAAATACCGGATATTCAATATTTAGGAGGAAAATTGGCCGGTACAATGATAAGAGGCAGCGGCGCTATCGGGAACGCTGCAAGTACAACAGAAGGTATGGCTCCGCTGATTATAGTCAATGGCTTGCCTTACAATGGAAAATGGGAAGACCTGAATCCAAGCAGCATTATTTCGGTCAATGTTTTGAAAGACGAGGCTGCAACTTCTCTATATGGTTCCAGAGCAGCCAACGGCATAATTATGATTCAAACAAATACATTGGGAAAACAAAAGGAAAAACAGGGAGAAAAAGACGAAATAGAGGCGACGGACGCGGGCAACAGCATGCGGAGGAATTTTCACGACGATGCATTCTGGCAACCGGCTTTGAAAACGGATGAAAAAGGAAAAGTTTCGTTTGAAGTCACTTACCCGGACGATATTACCAGTTGGAACGCTTATTTTTTGGCGATCGGCAACCGGAAGCAAGCCGACAAAAAACAATTGACAATCCAGTCGTTCAAAGCCTTGACTGCGCATCTTTCCACGCCCCGTTTTGCCATCCGAGGCGATAGTCTGAATGCAATAGGACGAATTGCTAATCATCTCAACGATTCCATTGAAGTGAATGAAACGGCAACGGTTGAAGGCATCAGTCAGGAGAAAAAAATACGAATGAACGCTTCTCATGTTGAGTCGATACCAGCAATAGTTTCTGAAGGAGACAGTATTACCCTGGCGTATTCGATTAGCCAACCTACTGGATATTTTGATGGTGAAGAACGTTCTTTTCCTGTTTTTGAACAAGGCTTGCTGCAAACCTACGGAGAATTCAAAATTATCAGCGATACCGTTACAAGCACTTTTCAGGTAAATTCGGACTTGGGAGACTTTACTTTGCACGCGGAAACATCGAGTATGGACGTTTTTCTCAGGGAAATGGAAAAGATCGACCGCTATCCGTATTTATGCAACGAACAAATGGCTTCCAAAATCAAAGCCTTGTTGTCGAAGAAAAGCGCTACCGCTATTCTCGGCCAAGAATTCAAAGACGATAAAAACATCAAAGAACTGATTGGCCGTCTCAAAAATAACTGCAATCCGGAAGGATTGTGGGGATGGTGGGACAAAAGCAATACGGAATTCTGGATATCCCAGCATGTAATTAGCGCCTTATTGGATGCTGAAAAGGCGGGATATAAAACGGGCATCGACACCGTAAAACTCCGTCTGGTTCTGGAGCAACAATTAAAAGACGGTTTATCAAAACTGCCGATGAGGGTTCCCTTTGAAGACTTTTTTGCCAAACAAGAATTGCTCGACCGGTTAATTTTGCTTAAAAAACTTCAATCGCCTATCGATTATCCGGCTTATTATACTCAAATCGATCAGCAATTGAAATCCAAAATGGTAAACGATCCATTGAAAGAAATGCTTTTGTTTTCAATGCTGGGAATGAATGAAAAAATTAACATAGACACTTTGATGCATTACGCCCGCAAAACAATATTAGGCTCTATGTTTTGGGGAGATGAGAAAGAAAATAAATATTCGTATACATTTCTATCGCCTTATCACAATAACGTTGAAAGTACGCTAATGGCCTACGCCACTTTAAAAAATTTAGGCGGTCACGAAACAGAATTGGAAAAAATACGGGATTATTTCTTTGAACGCCGTTTCAATGGTTCGTGGCAAAATACATACGAAGCGAGCCGTATTATCGAAACCATTCTGCCGGACATGTTAGCCCCAAATACAAATTATTCGGAAGTATCCATGAGCATCGACAATCAACGGGTTTCTACCTTTCCGTTCACCCAAAAAATGGATGTAAAACAGCCGGTTCGAATTAAAAAAGAAGGAACTTTACCGTTGTTTGTCACAGTATATCAACAGGAATGGAATCGCAATCCGCAACCGGAATCGTCCAAAGGATTTACCGTCCAAACCATTTTTAAGGAGAATCAGGATACGGTTTCCATTCTTCAATCGGGAAAAACGGCCGCTCTGGAAGTAATCGTGAAAGTAGCCGCCGATGCCGAATACGTACAAATAGAGGCGCCTATTCCTGCCGGTTGTAGTTATGAATCAAAGTCCAATAGCTTTTACGGTACAGAAACCCATCGGGAATATTTCAAGGAAAAAGTCTCGATCTTTTGTAACCGCCTAATTCAAGGAGAACATCGGTTTACGATCAACCTGATTCCCCGATTTACCGGAAAATATACCCTCAATCCGGCCAAAGCAGAATTGATGTATTTCCCAACATTCTATGGAAACGAAAAAATCAAATCCGTAGAGATTTATTGATCGCAAAACAATTTATTCTAAATGGACGACAAACAATTCTTGGATATATTCGGGATGAGCGCTTTTTTTCAGGAAATATAATCCAACTCCCAAAGCGCCATGCATGAAATCGTAATATTGATATTGCATATCTTGCCTCATCCGATAAACCAGATAATCCTCCAAAAATGGTCAAACAAATACAATATTCCTGCAAAGCCGCTGCAAAAGGTATGCGATTTTTCCCTTCCTATCAATTGTTCCAACAATCTTTCTGCATATCTTTCCGTTAATAATACCTGTTTTTTATTTTTGGAATGTCGCGAGTAATAAAATAGAAACAGTAAAAGTCCAAAATCTTCACTATACAAACCAAAAGATTCCTTTCCTGATTTTTGAATCTTAGTAAAAATACATTGGGCGATTCGATCTACTTTTTGTTGAATGATAGATATCATACGTTTGCTATAATATTTTAACAAAGGTAATGCGTTGAAAACAGAATTGTATTCAAATAAGATAACAATTTCACTTTTTATTATGCTGTGAATTAGTAAATTAATACAAAATAGATAACAATTAAAGATTTCCTCTTTTTTGGTCGATAAATTATTTAATTTTGCAGGTAAAATTATCTGTTATGAAACGAATTGCAAAAATAACCGCATTATTTTTATTTACCGGATGCGTGGCCACTCTATACAGTCAAGAGGATGCCGCATGGGATAGCGCCGTAACGAATATAGCCAGACAACTGATCGTTTTCCCTCAGGAAAAAATCTATGTACAGACCGACAAGCCGTATTACATGAACGGCGAAAAAATATTTTTTCGGGTTTTTCTATTGGATGCTTTTTCCAATAAACAGGATACGCTTAGCCGCTATGTGTATGTCGAATTAATCCATCCTGCGGATTCGATCGTGCAACGAGTGAAAATACGACCGGATGAAAATCACCTTTTTTATGGAGCCATTCCCCTGCGGGAGAATCTGCCGCAAGGCGACTACAATATACGGGCTTATACTCGATACATGCAAAATCAAGGCGAAAGTTCGTTTTTTTCTAAGCAAGTCCGAATAGGCGACCCGCAGATTTTGAAAGGGAAAACCCAAACAAACTCTCGGTTTGCCGAAGATAAAAAAACGAATGCCGAAGATTTTGACCTAACCTTTTATCCTGAAGGGGGACAATTAGTTGCCGGACAAGTATCGGACGTAGCATTCAAAGCGCTCTGCACAGACGGGACGGCGTTGAATATAAGTGGCGAGATTACAGATTCCAAGGGTAATATTGTTACTGAATTCAAGACTGTTCACGAGGGAATGGGAGAGTTTTTCATCAGTCCCCTGCCGGCGGAGCGCTATCAGGCGGTTTGCCGCTATGACGGACGCACGCTCCGATTCGATTTACCGGAAGCTCAACCCCTTGCCATGGCTCTGCAAGCCGTCGTGCGGGACAATACATTACAGATTCGGGTCAATAAATCGGAATCTGCGTCTCTTCCTGAACTTTATCTGCTCATTCATTCCCGCGGATCGGTTGTTTATGCTAAGGCATGGGATGGGGTGAAAAATTTCATCGTCTTCGACCGTTCTGATTTTCCTTCGGGAATCAATCATATTCTATTGTTGACAAAAGATTTGCAAATCGTCAGCGAACGACTGGTATTTTTACTGAATAAGGATCAAGGACTTGCGTCCTTTCAGGCACAAAAAGATGCCTACGGGAAACGGGAACAAGTCCAAGCCCAAATTCAATTGGAAGACGAAAAGCAGCATCCTTTGAAAGGAAACTTTTCGATTGCCATAACAAACGACCGAGAAGTAATTTCCGATTCTACATCCGGTATTCTGTCCGGTATTTTGTTGAGTTCGGAACTAAGAGGCCACATAGAAAATCCGGAATATTATTTTCAAAAAGGAAATAAGGATGCCGAACAGGCAGCTGATTTATTGATGAAAACGCATGGATGGACGCGGTATGCCTTCTCCGATGTAATCCATGGAAAGTTAAATTATCCCGAAATTCCGTTTGAAACGAGCCAAAAAATTGCCGGAACGGTAAAAAGCGGCGTACGTTCAAGACTTGCGAAAAACGCTCAACTTTCCATCCTGTCGCTGAAGGACCATTTTTTGGATACGACCCAATCCGGCCCAAACGGACGCTATGTATTCCATGATTTTGAATTTCCGGATAGTACGTGGTATGTTATTCAAGCTTTGAACAGCAAAGAAAAAGGCCGGTACAGGACGGAACTGTATATCGACAAAGATACTTTTCCGGGAATGCACGTCCAGTGGAATGAACCTATTCGGAAAGATGAAAAGACTGATTCTGTTTTCAGGGATTATATGATAAAAGCCGATCAGCAATATACGTTTGAACATGGAGCAAGAGTGATTAACCTGCCTGAGGTACAGATAAGAGGTGTCCGCAAAGACCAGAATAAATATAAATCCTCATTCTATGGAGAACCTGATTATTTTATGCCCGAAGAAGTGATAAAGAGGTCCGGCGCCATTTTCATTAAAGATTTATTTTATGATGTTCCGGGAGTTTATGTATCTGGTAATGTGATTAGTATAAGGAGGGGCGGGCCGCCATTCATCTTAATAGACGATATACCTCTTATACAAGGGGAAGGAAATTCTCCTGATAATCAAACGGTTATTGACTATCTAAATATGATTAATGTCAACGACGTGGAGCAAATAGATGTACTGAAAGATGGAGCCTCATTAACCATATTCGGTTCGAGAGGAATGAACGGCGTAATCAATATTCATACCAAAAGAGGAGAAGAATTTAACCCTATTTTACCGGATAACATTAAATCAGTAATGCCGCTCGGTTATCAATTACCCATTGAATTTTATTCGCCCCAATACGATACGCAGGAAAGCAGGAATAATTCGACGCCGGATTTACGAACGACTATCTATTGGAAACCGAATGGTTTAACAGATGAGGAAGGAATTGCTCAGGTGGATTTTTATACGGCAGACGATCCGGCAACTTATTCCATCGTCATCGAAGGAGTAAGCGAAGATGGCAAGCTAATTCATTACCGAGGCGAGTCCGTGATAACGGTAGAATAATCAAAACAAACATAGTGTGGAAAATTATATTTTGGAATTTCTATAGACGATTATCCTTATAAAACGATACTTCATTGCCCAACACCAATTCGCTATGTAATTTCAACGAACAAATGCCATTTTAGGTAGAGAAAAATTCCATTTTAGAATTCGGATTATTTGATGTAAATTTGCAGGATGAGGAAAAAAACGTTTTATATCATTTGTTGGACTTTAGGAGCGCTAATTCCAATCGTAAATGCTCAGCCTGCTTTTCGGACAGAAACTTTGGATAACCATATTCAAACATTGCGCGTATCGGAAGCTGGGCAGTGGGATTCAGCTCCGGTGATTGATTTGAATTCGGATAAACAGATAGAAATTCTATTCGACGCATTGGGCGCTTCTCCCGGACATTATACCTATCGGATTCTTCATTGCAATGCCGATTGGACTCCCTCGCAATTGACGGAAGGAGAATACCTTTCCGGTTTGCAAAACCATCTGGTAGACGATTACGCTTCTTCGTTCAATACCCGAATGGACTATATAAATTATCGGCTGCTTCTTCCAAACGAAGATGTAAACTTCAAAGTATCGGGAAATTATGTAGTGCAGATCATTTCGGGTGAAACGGGGAAAGCCGTAGTAAACGCTTGTTTTTCATTGATCGAACCGCAGGCAAGCATTCGGATGTACGTTTCAGCGATTACTGACAAAGGTTCAAACAGCAAATATCAGGCTGTCAGTTTTGAAGCAGGGTATGGAAACGATATCAAAACGCCTGTACAGGAGTTGAAGGTCTATGTACAACAAAATAACCGCTTCGATAATGCAGCCGTAAACGTAAAGCCGCTGAATGTGCAAAACCGGAAAGCGTTGTACGATCATCGGCCGGCTTTGATTTTCGAAGCAGGCAATGAATACCGGAGTTTTGAAATGACCACGACCCGTTATGCCGGCTTGAATATCGAGTCGGTGGAATATTATTCGCCTTATTATCATTCCATCTTGCGGCCTGACCCTATCCGGAGCAATCGCGCCTATTCGTTTTACGAGGATATAAACGGGCGAGTGGTTATCCGCAACAACGAGACCGACGATCCGAATACGGGGGCGGATTATCAGTTTGTTCATTTTTATCTTCCTTGCGAAAAACCGTTTTCCGAAAATGTGTACATTTTGAGCGAAGCTTTTCACAATCTGCTGGATGCTCGTTCGCAAATGGAATACAGCGAGCGGGACAAAGGTTACCTTAAAACGGCTTTGCTCAAAGAGGGATATTACAATTATATGTATGTGACGCAAAAGGAGGCTTCAGCCCCTGCTTCGACGGCGTCGATTGAAGGCAATTATTACCAGACAGAAAACGAATACCGGGTAATGATTTATGCGCGGACAATGGGTATGCGGTATGATAAATTAATTGGCGTTCAAACGATTCGATTCAAATAAAAATGATGCTTTTTTATGCTCCCGACTTGTTAGCCAGCGGAGAATTGCCGGAAACGGAATCTCAGCATTGCATTCGCGTCTTGCGGAAACAAGCGGGCGACGAAATCGACCTCACCGACGGAAAAGGTTGCTTCTACCGAGCGCAAATCACGGAAGTTCATCCCAAACATTGCAGGGTAAAGATTCTGGAAACCAGACCGGCGGCTTCTCGTTGGAAAAACCGGATCGAAATAGCCATAGCTCCTACCAAGAATATCGAACGCATCGAATGGTTTGCAGAGAAAGCGGCTGAAATAGGAATTGATAAAATAATTTTTCTGAAAACGCATTATTCGGAACGAAAGGAGATTAAAACAGATCGAATCCATAAACTACTGATTGCTGCTATCAAACAGTCCGAACAAGCCCGTTTGCCGGAAGTGCAGGAGATGATGGATTTTGCAGTCTTTGTCCGGCAAAGTTTCGAAGGACAAAAATGGATTGCGCACTGTCATCCGGGTGAAAAACCCTTGTTGAGCCACATATATCGTTGCAACGAAAATATATTGACGCTTATCGGTCCCGAAGGCGATTTCAGTGAAGACGAAATTCAACTCGCTACCGCTAATGGTTTTCAGTCCGTATCGTTGGGAGGAAACCGCCTGCGAACCGAAACGGCTGCATTGACGGTTTGTCAAACCGTTCATATTCTCCAACAACTGCCCCCAAACGGGCATGCATAATGACGAGGCATTCATGAAAAAAACAGTTCAACATATTGTACGAGGAATAAGAAATCTCTTTTTACTGCTGTTTTCCTTGAGCCTGTTTTTTGTGATTCTGTATAAATACATTCCGATTTATTATACTCCCTATATGTTCGCAAAAAACGTAGAGCAATGGAGGAATAAGGAAAAAATTCATTTTGATCACCAATGGAAATCGCTGCCGGATATTTCGCCTTATATGGCGCAAGCCGTTATTGCTTCGGAAGATTATTTGTTCTTGATACACAATGGTTTTGATTCTGACAATCTTAACATGAACCTCAACAGAGGCGCGCGAATTTTGTATTTGAATAATGCGACCATTTCTCAACGAACCGCTCGGAATGTGTTTTTATTTCCGGGTAAAAATTACGTGAACAATACTTTGGAAACTTATTTTACCATTCTGATCGAATTTGTTTGGGGAAAGAAACGGATTTTGGAAGTTTATTTGAACTCAGTTGAAATGGGAAACGCCGTATTTGGGGCGGAAGCGATTGCCCAAAAAAGTTTTCACGTTCCAGCCAAAGATTTGAACATTTCCGAAGCGGCTTTGGTTGCGGCTTGCCTGATCAATCCCTCCGAATTGAATCCGTCGGAACCTACTACCTATTTGTTGCGGCGGCAAGCTAAAATTATGGGAATTATGGAAGAAATGATTGACATAAAATGGAGGTTCGAATGAGAAACATTTGCTCTGAAAATATTAATTTTGTAGATTGGGAAACAATTCCTTATGCGCAAGCCTATCAACAACAGAAGGAATTGTTTGAAAAAGCGCTGCAAAACAAAGCGAAAGGCCAAATCGTAGAAAATACGGTCGTTTTTTGCGAACATCCGCCGGTCATTACTTTGGGTAAAAATGGCTTGCTTTCCAATCTCCTTTTTCCCGAAACGGTATTGAAGGAAAAGAACGTGGAATGGTACCGTACCGACAGAGGCGGAGATATTACCTATCATGGTCCCGGACAAATCGTCTGTTATCCCATTTTGGATTTGGAAACAATCGGTTTGGGCTTAAAAGAGTATATCTACCGTTTGGAAGAAGCGATTATCTGTACCTTAGCGGAATATGGGATTCGGGGAGAACGAGTGAGCGGAGCAACCGGCGTTTGGATCGACAAAGACACGGCAGGGAGAACAAGAAAAATAGCGGCTATCGGCGTTCGAAGCAGCCGCTATGTTACCATGCATGGTTTTGCATTCAATGTAAATACCAATTTGAGTTATTTCCGATTGATTCATCCTTGCGGTTTTACCGACAAGGGCGTTACTTCGCTGGCACAAGAATTGGGACATCCCATCGCGCTTGAACCAGTAAAAATAGCCTTGAAACGAGCGCTATTAAGGGAGCTTTTCGAAATAAACACAACATCCAAAGATTGATAATTAACAATAACCGTATTGCTATGCTTCGAATTTAATATCTCCCATTGATTCGATCTCTTCAGGAATGAAAGGCGTAGTTTGATAAACGTAATAATTCAACCAGTTTTTGAACAACAGATGAGCGTGCGCTCGCCATCGAACGGAAATACCTTTGGAAGGATCATTGCCGCGGTAATAATGAACCGGCATTTCGATCGAAAGGCCTTTTGCCCGGTCGCGTTGATATTCTTTGTCCAATGTATCGGGAGCATACTCCGCGTGGCCTGTAATGAATATCTCCCGTCCATTTCGCGCCATCACAAGGTGGACGCCCGATTCTTGCGACTCCGAAATCAGTTTTAGTTCGGGCGTTCGCAAAATATCTTCTTTCCGGATTTCGGTATGGCGACTGTGAGGCGCATAAAATTCATCATCAAAACCGCGAACCAAAGGGACGTAAATATCCTGAATGGTATGTTTGAATATTCCAAACATTTTTTTTTCTAAAGGATACTTGGGAATGCCGTAAAAGTGGTAAAGTCCGGCTTGAGCGGCCCAGCAAATGTACAAAGTAGAAGTGACATGCCGAGCCGCCCAATCGAAAATGCACCGCAATTCGTTCCAATAAGACACTTCTTCGAAATCCAGCAATTCGACCGGCGCGCCGGTAATAATCATTCCATCGTAATAATCAGCCTGAATGTCTTCAAAATTTTTGTAGAAGGTCGCCAAATGTAATCGCGGCGTGTTTTTGGATTGGTGTTCCTTTATTTTGATAAAATCAAGTTCTACCTGCAAGGGACTGTTCGACAGCAACCGGATAAAATCCGTTTCCGTAGTTATTTTTACCGGCATCAGGTTCAAAAGCGCCAGTTTCAGGGGACGGATGTCTTGCCGCATAGCGCGCTGTTCATCCATCACAAAGATATTCTCTTGTTTGAGAATCTCTATGGCCGGTAGGTTATGAGGTACATTTAAAGGCATATTAAATCCGATTTAAGACGCAAAAATACATATTTTTCAACAAAATTCTATTGGGCTGCTTTCTTTTTCAAGCGTGTAGTTGAAAAATAGGAATATACAGCCGGGACAATAAACAAGGTAAGGAAAGTGGATAATGTCATTCCACCGATCACCGAAGTTCCCATCGCTATGCGGCTGTTTGCTCCTTCGGCATGGGCAAACACCAATGGCAAAAGTCCCAATATGGTCGACAAGCTGGTCATTAAAATGGGGCGTAAACGTTGCAGCGCAGCGCCTTCAATGGCCGACCATTTATCCATTCCGGCTTCTTGCCGCTGATTGGCAAACTCTACGATCAAAATTCCATTCTTTGCTACCAGACCGATGAGCATAATGATTCCTATTTGACTGAAAATGTTCATGGTAACGCCGGATGTAGACATGAAAATCAAAGCGCCTGCAATCGCTAAAGGTACGGTCAACATCACAACCAAAGGGTCTTTGAAACTTTCGAATTGAGCGGATAAAATCAAGAAAATCAATACTAAAGCCAATCCGAAGGCAAACATCAGACTGGAGGAACTTTCCTTGAATTCTTTGGATTCTCCACTCAAAGCGGTACGGAACGAGTCGTCTAATGTTTCCCGTGCTATCCGGTCCATTTCGTTCAAACCTTCGCCAAGCGTAACCCCTTTGGCTAATCCCGAACTGATGGTGGCTGAGTTGAACCGGTTGTAACGGTACAACTGAGGAGGCGATACGCTTTCGGAAAGTTCCGCCAGATTATCCAGCTGAATCATATTGCCTTCTCCATTTTTGATGTAAATAGACTTCAAATCCAAAGGTGAATTTCGTTGCTGACGATTGATTTCCGCCAAAATCTGGTATTGTTTACCATTCATATAAAAATAACCCATGCGTTGGCCGCTCAATGCATATTGCAAGGTTTGTCCGATATTGCGGGCGCTGACTCCCAGCAAAGCCGCTTTGTCGCGGTTGATTTCCACCCGCGTTTCCGGTTTGGTAAATTTCAGATTAACATCGGCCATCTGGAAATAGGGACTTTCATTGACTTTACTCATAAACAAAGGAATAAACTGCTGCAATTTTTCAAGGTTGGGAGCTTGCAAAACGTATTGGATGGGCATTCCTCCGCGGCGGCCGCCAAAAGTAGACTGTTGTTGTACAAAAGCCCGCGCTGCATTTTCTTTCCGCACCGCTGCCATTAGTTCGTCGGCAATTTCCATCTGGCTTCGTTTCCGTTTTTGTATGTCCGGCAAAACCAAACGAACAAAACCGCCTCCTTGCCGTACCAGAGTGGTATTGGATTCCCTTTCGGGCGCTACCGAATCGGCTATTGCCGATATTTTATCGGCATAATCGAGGTAAAATTCGTAAGTCGAACCTTCGGGTCCCCGCATTTGAATGGTTATTTGCGAACGGTCTTCCAAAGGAGCCATTTCCGCCGGTATCTTCTTCCATAAGAGGATAATTGCAATGAAAGTAATCGCCATAATCGGCCAAGTAATCCACCGGCATTTCAGAAAAACGTGCAAGCCGGCGCTGTAATAATTGTTCATGCCTGTGAAAAACGGCTCGGTAATGCGAACCAACCAATTTTGTTTTTCCCTCCTTTTCAATATTTTGGTCGAAAGCATCGGCGTAAAAGTCAAAGCGGCGAAAGCGGAAATCAAGACAGATCCCGAAACTACAATACTAAACTCCCGAAACAAACGTCCAGTCATTCCTTGTAAGAAAATGATCGGAAGGAATACCGCGACCAAGGTAATGGTGGTAGAAATCACCGCAAAATAAATTTCCTTCGAACCTTCAATACCGGCTTCTACCGGATTCATGCCTTTTTCGATTTTTACATAAATATTTTCTGCCATCACAATTGCATCGTCTACCACTAAGCCTACGGCCAATACAACCGCCAGCATGGACAAAACGTTGATCGAAAATCCGGCTACATACATAATGAAAAACGATCCGATCAGCGAAACAGGGATAACAATACAAGGGACTAACGTCACTCGCCAATCGCGCAAAAACAGGAAAATAATGACGACAACCAGTATAAAAGCAATATAAATGGTGTCTTGTACTTCTCGGATGGAGGCTCGGATAAATTTGGTATTATCGTAAATTACTCCCAAAATCACATCTTCCGGGAGGTCTTTTTGCATTTGCTTGACGCGAAGCATTACTTCATTGGAAATATCAATCTGATTGGCGCCCGGTTGCGGAGTGATTACTACGCTCACCATGGGAATTCCGTTTTTGCGCATGATGCTGCGTTGATCTTCTGGTCCCAATTCGGCTGTTCCGATGTCGCGGAAACGAACTACATTGTATTGATTTTCCTTGATAATCAAGTTATTGAATTCTTCCGGCGTTTTCATTAACCCCATCGTGCGGATGGTCAACTCCGTCCGGTTGCCTTCAATGCTGCCGGAAGGAAGTTCGACATTTTCACGGTCGATAGCGTCTTTCACGTCTATGGGCGTTACGCCATAGGCGGCCATCTTGAGCGGATCGAGCCACAAGCGCATGGAATAACGCTTTTCGCCCCAAATGCTGACGGCGCTTACATTCTGGACGGTCTGCAAACGTTCTTTGACCGTCAAATCGGCAATCTCGCTCAATTCGAGCAAATTGCGCTTTTCGCTTTGAATGGTCAACTGTAAAATCGGCTGGTCGTCAGCGTTTGCTTTGGAAATGATGGGCGGATCGCAATCCCGCGGAAGAAAACGTTGCGCCCGCGAAACTTTGTCGCGCACATCGTTGGCCGCCGTTTCCATGTCTACGCTTAACTCAAATTCCACAGTGATTTGCGAAGACCCTTGGCTGCTGGTACTGGACAGCGAACGGATACCCGGAATTCCATTGATGTTTTGTTCCAAAGGTTCCGTAATCTGGTTTTCGATAATATCGGCATTTGCTCCCGGATACGACACATTGACCGTGATAATAGGATTGTCCACGCTGGGGTATTCGCGGACTCCCAGATAAGTGTATCCGATGATGCCGAATATCAGTACTATCAATACCATTACAGTAGATAGTACCGGACGATGGATGCTTAATTCCGAAATGTTCATCTTATAAGACGAGGAAAATAAAATATTTTTTTATTCGATCGAAACCGGCAATCCGTCCCGCAACTGCATAACGCCCGTTACGATCAGCGTATCTCCTGCATGCAGTCCCTGCAAAACCTGAATGTCGGACGCTGTGCGGATTCCTTTGAGTACTTCGATTTGTTTGGCTTTTCCACCGGAATACAAATAGGCTATATCGCGTCCCATTTCTGCAACAATGGCTTCGCTGGGAATTGTTAAGGCATTTACTATTTCGCTGGATTTAATTTCTATCGAAGCCGTTCGTCCCGGCGTTAGCCTTCCGTTTGGATTTGGATAAGTAGCTCGCGCTTTCAAAGTTCTCGTCTTCAAATCAACGCGCGATTCCACTGCATATACCTGCGCCGGATAATTGGCCGGATCGGGTGGAACGTTGAATGTGATATGCGTTCCTTGATGAAGCAAGTTAACATATCGTTCATTCACCGAAAATTCTATTTTTAAAGGAATAATTTTCGTTAAAGAAGCGACGACCGTAGTCGGAGAAGCATAACTCCCTTCGCTCACTTGCCGCAAGCCGATCACTCCGTCGAAAGGAGCGTGCAATTCGGTTTGCGCAATCCGCGCTTTAGCCAAATCTATATCGGCACGCAATTTTTCCAGTTCCGTAGTGACCTGTTCATAAGCCTCTTTACTTACCGCGTCTTTTTCCAACAGCGTTTTTTGCCGAAATACCCGATCTTCAGCTAAGGGAATCTGCGCTTGCAATTTATTCAATTCGGCCTGCAAAGGTTTGTCGTTTACTTTGGCCAACAAATCTCCTTTTTTCACGGCGCTGCCTTCCTTAAAAAAAATATTTGTGATCTTACCGGAGGTTTCAAACGTCAAATCCACTTCTTCATCAGGAATCAAGTTGCCCGTTGCACGAATCACATCTACCAGATTTTCCGGTTGAATGATCTTTACGGCGACGCTTAATGGCCTTCCCCGTCCTTCTTTTGCCGGAGAAGATGCCGGAGTATTGGTTATTTCGGACGACTGTTTGCGATTCTCGATCGTTTTGGAAATTGTTGGATACAGAGCCATGCCCGCAATGAATAACGCAATAATAAGAATAAGGATTATTTTGGTAAGTTTATTCATGTTGTTATTTTACAAAAAATGCTTGTCTTACGGGCAAAAATACAATTTTTGCGTTAATATTTGTCGGCGAAAAAGTTAATAAATTAAAAAAGAGAAAATGAAATAATTTTCAGTTGGATTGGGCAATTTAGGCTTCTGGTACAAAGCGATTATTTTTGTGCCAGAAATGCCTAAAATTGAATTATTATAAATAGAGTTAATGTAAAATAAATTTTTTATATTACGTGCGCGTGCGTACCTTTGTAGCATGAAATATAGCGAATATCAAAACAACGAAAAGAGCTT
>JGI24699J35502_11134059_pt1 | contig 27570 bp, 22 predicted proteins | sample TergutMp193P4_FD_35502 | JGI IMG/M metagenome (IMG submission 35502)
CGGCGCGAGGCGGAAAAGACGCTAGCCGCTGCCCGCGACAAGCAGCAACAAATGGTCACCAAAGAGGCCGTCGTCATTGAAGCCCGTAAGCAAGCGGCAGCCGTCACTGGTGAGGCTAATGCCCAAGCCAAAGCGGCAATCAGCGAGGCGGCCACGCTGGTAAGTAAGAACATTGCCGACGCCACCGAGCAGGCGAACAAGTTGGTGGCCGATGCGACGGCGCAGGCCAAGCAGCTGAGGGACGGAGCGGATGGCTATTGTTCGGCGCGGTTAGCTAATTTGGCCCAAGATTTGCAGCAACTCCAACAGCAAGTCGCCGCCGGGCAAGCACGCCTAACCCGCCCCCCTACCGCTCAATAAGGCTATTCACGGGCGATCTGCGGCGTTGCTCCGAGAATAGCCTCATTGGGTTCCTTTCCGTCATTGCGGGCTTGACCCGCAATCTCTCCAGCGCTGGAGATACCGGGTCAAGCCCGGCATGACGAACGATCCCGGTGGTTGAGGCGGGCGCAGCCCGGCATGACGAACGATCCGGGTGGTTGAGGCGGGCGCAGCCCGGTCTCGAAACCACCCAAGAACTAATCTGGCAAATGCGCCAAGAGGTTTTCGATGGTCATCGGGCGGCCTAACAGGAAGCCTTGGCCGTAGTCAATGCCCAGCGACTTCGCCAGCGCCAACTGGTCGGCATCCTCCAACCCCTCCAACACCACCACCTGCCCAAGCTCATGCATGGCGGCCACATTGTGCCGCAACATCGTCAACCCAGTCTGGTCGGTGGTCAAAAAGTCCCGATCCATCTTGACGGCATACCACCGCCGCCGCGCCACCGCCCGTAACCGCGATTGCCCGGCCCCGTAATCGTCCAACGCGAAGTGCACGCCGCGCGCGTTCAACTCGGTCACCAACTCGTCTTGTTCGGCGGTCCAATCGGTCTCGCCGCGTTCAGTTATTTCGGCCACGATGCGCGCGGGGGAGTCAGCAGCCCGATGCGCCAGCCATTCCAAGGCCTCGCTATCCCAAGTCAGTTGATCGGTTTCGATATTTATTGATACCGAGAGGCGGCGCCCGGTCAGGCGACAGACTTCCTCAATCGCTGGCACGGCAGTTTGCGCTACCCGTTGCGTCAAGGTGTCCAACAGACCCAGATTCCGGGCCGCCACCACGATGTCCGGCGGCGAGATCGCGCCCTTGCCGGGAATGTTTCCGCGCAATAACGCTTCATAACCGTGCACTTCTCCGGTTTTCAGCGAGACGATGGGCTGGTACATCACGGAAAGCCCACCATCCAGCAGCGCCTGCATCATTTCAGTGTCGGATGGCCCCTCGTCTGGCGTGGGCCGGGCAGCTTTGCGCTCGCGGCCATCGCGTTCGGCAATCGCCACCATACGGCGCGGGTTGTCGTCCTTATCGAACGAAATAGTGCGCCCGATGGTAACGCCTAACACTATTTCGCGCCCATCTGCTAACACCGGTTCGCTGGCGACTTGCTGAATATGTGCACATTCAGTTTCCAGTTGATCTTTCGCGTCTAGGCTGGCTAAGAATCCCACAAATTCATCGCCGCCAAAGCGAGCGAACCGCCAATGCGGGATATTGTTTAACCGCTTGCCTAAGGCCGCTAAGGCGATATCGGCTCGGATATGTCCAAAGTTAGTGTTGATATTCTTAAAGTAATCCAAATCAAAAAAGATCACCGCGATGCTCTCGCCCGGTATCCGGTTGGAACAGGTATCTGATAACACGGTTAGCCAGTATTTGTATTCCCATAAGCCGGTTAAGTCGTCGGTATTTGCCAATAGCTCCAGATGCCGACGCTGGGTGGCTTGAATATATGTGGCCCGTCCCAAGGCGGCGATCCCGCCAACCACATCGGCATCCTCCCGCGAAAAGCCCTGATCACCCGCCCGTCGCCTTGCCACCAGATACTTGTCATCGGCAACTTCGGCACTGATGGCTCCGGACTCTCCCGGCGCTCCCTGTACGGTCACCGAATCAACCCGCACATGATCGCGCACCAACTGCTCCATTATCGCCTCGGCCTGCCCCTCCGGCCACGGCGTCGCCATCTCGGCTTGCAGCAGCGCTCCAGTTAAGCGTCGATACGAATCAAGCTGGGTAGTTTGCCACAATATCAAACCAATCAGAACCACAATCGCCACTAAGCCTGCCGAAGCCCAGTAATTCCCCGGAAAGGCCACTAATAAGTTCAAAGCGGCAATCACGGCAAAGGTATAGGCCAATAACCCGACAATAATCCGGGCCATCGGGATAGACCTGATGCCAGCCAATAACCGCCTGCCATAAAGCCTTTCGCGAATAACTCCCAGCGGGAATGCCACCGCCAAAAACGCCAGAAACCCTACCACAATCTGCTGATTCGGCACCCCTAACCCGGGAATTCGCACCGCCAAAATCAGCGCTTCACCAGCAATTATTAACACAGCGATCAGCGGTAAGTCATCCAAAAACCGCACTCGCAACGTCGCGGCAAAGGCGGCGATCATAATCAAACACCAGATGGTGATTATCTCGCGCGCGGAATCGCGGATAACCGGGGAAATAATCACCGCTAACGAAACTGCCATCACCACGGAAGCAATGATGCGTGGGGCGGCTAAATCATCGGTGCGCATTACTACCGCGATTAGCACTGCCGATGTTAGCATTACGGTAATAGTAAAGGGCCGTAACGTGGGCAGTCCGCCAGAAAACCAGCCAATTACCCCGTTTATCATCACGGCGAGGGCGCCGACAATCAGCAGCTTATCGAACCAGCGGGCGGCTAAATCATTGGTCACCATGCAGCGATACTAGCCGATTTAAGGTAAGGTGTAGGCGTGCAGCACACCACAGGTCGTCCAGTTCGCATTGTTCTAGCGGAGGCAGAGTATCCGGGGGTCAAGAAGGTAGCGCATAAGCTTGCTGATGATTTCGCGCGGGTTTCGGGCACGCGGGCGCAGGTAGTAGTGGTGCCGGATGCTGCTGGTGCGGCCATGACCGACCCGTCTGGCGATCCGAATGGGGCGAAACTGCCCACGATTATAGTGAGCACTTTGGGTCATACTGCACTAGTTAGTTCGGATGATATTTCGGCCACATTGCGCGATAGGCACCAGGCATTTCAGCTTAAGTTTATTGCCGATAATACCTTGGCGGTAGTTGGCACTGATTTATTGGGCACCGAATACGGCTTATACGCGATTTCCGAATATATCGGGGTATCGCCAATGCATTTTTGGGGCGATGTCGCCCCGGAACACCGGGAATCTATCGAAATAGGTAAAGATATTGCGCAAATTTCGCGCACCCCATCCGTAAAATATCGCGGCTTTTTCATTAACGATGAATGGCCGGGCTTTGGCACTTGGACATTCCACCACTTTGGTGGCTTTACTGCCGAGGTCTACGACCATATCTTTGATCTATTACTGCGGCTGCGGGGCAATTACTTATGGCCAGCAATGTGGACTTCTAGTTTCGCGCTAGACGGCCCGGGGGATGCTAACGAGGTTTTGGCCGATGAATACGGCATCACGATTGGCGCCTCCCACCATGAACCACTATTGCGGGCTAGTGAGGAATGGGCAAAGGTTAAGGGCCCGGGTACCCCTTATGGCACCGAATGGAATTACCTAACCAACAAAGAGGGCCTGTTAAATTATTGGCGGGATGCCATGAAGCGCTCTGGACATCTAAACAAAATGATTACGTTAGGCATCCGCGGGGAACACGATAGCGAGTTGCTGGGCCCAGAAGCATCATTGCAAGCCAACATTGATCTGTTGAAAGACGCCATCACCGAGCAGCGCAAAATCATTGACGCCGAGGGCAAAAAGCCCGATAACCCGTTAATGCTGGCGTTATATAAAGAGGTAGAGGAATTCTATTACGGCTCGGAGTCCGCCAAGGGTTTGCAGGGTTGGGAAGGGCTGGACGATGTAACCTTAATGTTCTGCGAGGACAACTTTGGGTTTATGCGCTCGCTGCCTGAGACGGATAAAGAGCGCGCCAACTCCGGTATGTATTACCACCTTGATTATCATGGTGGCCCGGTCAGTTATGAATGGATGCCGTCAACTTCATTTGAACGCATCCATGACCAAATGTCCTTAGCTTATGATTATGGCATTCGCGAGGTCTGGGTAGTAAACGTCGGTGACTTAAAGTTTAATGAAGTGCCGCTCGCTTTCTTTTTGGCGATGGCTTACGATATGGACAAATACGGGAACCATAATCGAAATGCGGCCGCTGAATACACTAAGCAATGGCTCGCCAAAACTTTCCCTGCCGTGCCTAGTGATGTTCGGGCGAAAATCGGGCAAGTTTTGCACGGCTATATCCGGCTCAACGCCATGCGGCGGCCCGAAGCGTTAAACGGTTCGGTTTATCATGGCGCCCATCATCAAGAAGCCGACCGGATGCTAGAGCGCGCGGAACAATTGCAAAACCTCGACCGCGAGGTTTCCGCGCAGCTAACCGGCAACGCCTTAACCGCTTATCAAAGCCTAATCGGCATCCCAGCACGGGCAAGTACCAACCTATTACAGATGATGGTGGCACAAGCCAAAAACATTCATTATGCCAAGCAGGGCAAACCTGTGGCGAATGATTACGCCGAATTGGTGTCGGCTGCCATCATGCGAGATAAAGCCATCGAAAAAGAAATACGCGATTTCCAAGACGGCAAATGGTTTGGTCACGAGAAAGAAGCTCATATCGGCTTTACCACTTGGAATGATGACGGCAATATCCTACCCAGCCGCACATTGGTTGAGCCGGTCGGCGAGCCGCGCATTATTGTGTCACGCGCCGACCAAGAACATCGCTTCCATAAGACTTATGGCGGTGGCAAAGAGATAAACCTTGAAGGTTTGCAGGTGGCTTATGTTAGTAGCGATCCCGTTATTGTGGATGACTTTTTGTTTGCTGGTTGCGATTCCGTAACGTTAGAAATCGCGAATGACGGTACCGATAAGTTTGATTTCACGATTGCGGGTTTACAGCAAGTGCCGTGGTTAACCGTTGACCGGGAAAGTGGCACGGTTAGTGAGCAGCAAAACGTGGTGCTAAAGGTAGATCGCACCAAACTGCCAGCCGATGCCACCCCCGGTAATCCAGTGAGCGCTACTTTAGCGATTTCTGGTGGCGGTACCAGCATCCCGATCTTGGTGTTCGCGCAACGCGAGCCGACCGAGCCGCTGCCATCGGGCACCTATTTACCGGGGCCAGATTACGTTACCGCCATCCCGGCCAACGGCTTTGCGGCGAGCCGGGACGTGGATGGCGCCGAGTTTAATGTGGTGCCGCTGGGGGGTCGCAACGGCGATGCCATCCGCGTATTCCCCACCACGGCGTCTTATCCGGACGACCTATCCGCGCACCGGCCCACCGTCACTTACCGCGCTTTGATTACCAAGGCGGGGGAGTACACCATTCAGGTGTGGCAGGTGCCTACTGGCGTCGTCGTGCGCGGGCGCCCATTGCGGTTTGTGCTGGGCGTGGACAATCGCTCTCACCTGCTCACTGCCATTTCTGCCGACGTCAACGCTGGTTATCATGGGGAGCCGCGCTGGGCCGATCCGGCGCTCTCCAACATCCGGGTGGCTTCGATTTCGATGCCGTTAGATGTGGGCGTGCATGAGATCTCCATCGGCGCGGTGGACCCGAACTTGATGATTGAGCGGATTGTGCTGCATCTGACCAACTCACCGCCGCCGCCATCGTACTTGGGACCCCCAGACTCCGTCCGACGGTAAAACGGCACCAGATGGGCGACCTACCGCGTTGCTATCGCTCGCAAGTACCTCCCCCCAGACTCCGTCCGACGGTAAAAGTCAGAAACGTTGTCAGAGGGGATGAGATGCAAGGCGCGCGAGCGAAGCTAGTACGGAATTGTACTTGCGAGCGATAGCAACACAGCAGATCGCCCCTCTGGCGCCGTTTCTTGGTAACGCGCTGGGCGAAATGAGAACCTTTTGGCGCGGTAATGTGTGCCGCAATCTCAGCAGCACGCCCAAAATGCGCTAAGGTTTGAGGCTGATACCTCCCCAATGCGGCTTTATCAAGGCCCAAAAATAAAGGAACCGAGTAACTGTGAAAACTGATGTCGAAACGCTGGAACCCACCAAAGTCAAGATGAGTGTTGAGGTGCCTGCCGCCGACCTCAAGCCGCACATTGATAAGGCTTATAAGGATATCGCGAGCCAAGTGAATATCCCGGGTTTCCGTAAAGGCAAGGTTCCAGCGTCGATTATCAACCAGCGTATCGGCTTTGGCCCGGTAATTGAACAAGCGATGAACGATGCCCTGCCCGGTTTGTATGGTGTGGCAGCGCGGCAAGCCAACCTGCGTCCGCTGTCGCAGCCGGAAATCGAGGTCACCGACCTACCATCGTCGGCCACCGAGGGGCAGTTGAAGTTTACTGCCGATGTCACGGTGCGCCCAGTGGTCGAACTACCCGAAACGGACGGGATGACGCTGACGGTGGATAACGCCGTCGTCACCGATGATGAACTGAACACGCAGTTGGATGCGTTGCGGGAGCGCTTTGGCACCTTGGTTGGCACGGATAAGCCCGCTGGTAAGGGCGATTACGTGGTCATCGACATGAACGCCAAGATTGGTGACGAGGACGTTGATTCCGTCTCTGGCGTGTCATACCAGATTGGCGCTGGCAATCTGCTTGATGGCATGGATGAGGCGCTGGACGGCTTGTCGGCGGGGGAGTCCACCACGTTCCGCACCAAGCTCGCGGGTGGCCCGCATGCCGGTGAGGACGCCGACGTGACGGTGACCGCCACCGCGGTAAAGGAGCGCGAACTGCCCGAGTTAGACGATGATTTTGCGCAGATGGCCTCCGAGTTCGACACCATTGGCGAGTTGAAGGACAGCTTCCGCGAGCAGTTGGGTGAGCAGAAGGCGGCTCAGCAGGCCGTGGCCGCGCGTACGCAACTGCTTGACCACCTCAAGGGCGCCGTCGAGGTGCCGATTCCGCAAGATGTGGTGGAGCAGGCCGTCCATCAGCATCTGGAGCAAGAAAACCGCTTGGATGACGACACCCACCGCGCTGAGGTGACCGCCCAGACCACCGACGGCTTGCGCGAGCAGATCCTGTTGGACACGCTGGCCGAGAAGTTGGACGTGAAGGTGTCGCAGCCCGAGCTGATTGACTACATGATTCAGATGTCGCAGCAATACCAGATGGAGCCGCAGCAGTTTATCGAAATGATTGGCCGGTCTGGGCAGGTGCCCGCGCTGGTTGCCGATGTGGCGCGTTCCAAGGCGACTGCGCTCACGCTGCGGCAGATCGAGGTTAAGGATCAGGATGGAAACGTTTTGGATCTGACGCCGTTCATTGGGTCGGCTGAGACCGATGCCGAGCAGGCTGAGGCTGAGCAGCGGATTTACGAAACCGCTCGCCAGATGCATGAGGATGCTGAGGTTAACACTTTGGCCGGCGAATCCGGTGAGGGGTCTAATGAGGAACTGCCCCCTAACGCTGCCGACCCTGCCGCCATCCCCAACCTGTAAAACCTCGGTGGTTAACTGTCTACCTAAGCCCGTCATTGCGGGCTTGACCCACACCGTCATTGCGGGCTTGACCCACACCGTCATTGCGGGCTTGACCCACACCGTCATTGCGGGCTTGACCCGCAATCTCTCCCAAGGATAACTATGCCCCAAGAATCGCCGAACTTCGGCCTCACAGATTCCATCTATAACCGATTGCTGAAAGAGCGCATTATTTGGCTCGGCTCAGAGGTTAAAGACGATAACTCTAATGCGATTTGTGCGCAGATGATGTTGCTCGCGGCGGAGGACCCCAAACGGGATATTTGGCTATACATAAACAGCCCGGGCGGTTCCATTACTGCTGGAATGGCTATTTACGACACGATGCAGTTTATTGAGCCCGATGTCGCCACCGTGGCAATGGGCATGGCTGCGTCAATGGGTCAATTCCTGTTGTCGTCTGGCGCTAAAGGTAAGCGTTATGCCACCCCGCATACTCGCGTGCTAATGCACCAGCCGTCGGGTGGTTTTGGCGGTACGGCTACCGATGTGCGCATTAACGCTGAGTTGATTATGCACATGAAAAACGTGTTAGCGCGCTTAACGGCAGAACAGACCGGCCAACCAATTGACAAAATCTTGCGCGATAATGACCGTGACCATTGGTTTACCGCCGAAGAAGCCTTAGCGTATGGGTTTATTGACCATGTGGTGGAAAAGGCGTCACTGGCGCATGGCGGTGGCATGAGCGCACCTAAGGGCGTTGCAGGTAAAAGCGATAGCGATTCGCATAAGCATGACGGCGATTCGGAAAAGAAGTAGGTTGAAAAATGATTGAGAACTTACCCCGTTCGCTGGCCGGTGTGCGTGCCGAAGCGCGTTACATCTTGCCATCTTTTGAGGAACGTACTGCTTATGGTTATAAGCGGCAAGACCCTTATGCCAAACTCTTTGAGGACCGCATTATCTTTTTAGGTGTGCAGGTTGACGATGCCTCCGCTGATGATGTTATGGCGCAGTTATTGGTGTTAGAAGCGCAAGACCCAGACCGTGATATCCAAATGTATATCAACAGCCCGGGTGGTTCTTTTACCGCGATGACGGCATTGTACGACACGATGCAGTTCATTAAGCCGGAAATCCAGACTACGTGTTTAGGGCAGGCTGCCTCGGCTGCCGCTATTCTGTTGGCGGCTGGCACGCCCGGTAAGCGTTATGCCTTACCTAACTCCCGTATTTTGATTCACCAGCCCGCCATGGAACAGGGCTTTGGGCAGGCGTCGGATATTGAGATTCATGCAAATGAGTTGATTCGGATGCGGGAATGGCTGGAGGATACGTTAGCGCACCACACTGGCCGCACGCCGGCTCAGGTGCGCGACGACATTGAGCGCGATAAAATCTTGACCGCTCAGCAAGCCAAAGATTATGGCATCGTGGATGTGGTACTAGAGTCCCGCAAGGGCATCAAAGTCTAGACAACCGGTGGTTGAGGCGGAACGAAGTTCCGGTCTCGAAACCACATTTCGTCATTGCAGGCTCGACCCGCAATCTCGCGGTGGTTGAGGCGGAACGAAGTTCCGGTCTCGAAACCATTTTCCGTCATTACGGAACTCGACCTTTCCGTCCTTACGGGTCTTGACCACCCAACCATCCGTCTGTCACCTAAATCACGGGGGTTTTTCGGTGCGCCGACTGCCATTTTCGGGGTTTATGGTGTGAAATAGGGGGCATAGGGTGATGCTGGGTGTCGCCCAAGGCTTTTGAGAGGACTTCCAATGGCGCGCATCGGAGACGCTGAGATCGTCAAGTGCTCCTTTTGTGAGAAGTCCCGTAAGCAGGTCAAAAAGCTGATTGCCGGGCCCGGCGTCTACATTTGCGATGAGTGCATTGAACTCTGCAATGAGATTATGGACGAGGAATTCGTCGAGCAACCGCCCGTTGAGCTTTCCGAACTGCCAAAGCCGCGCGAGATTTATGACTTCTTAGCCCAATATATCATCGGCCAAGATGCTGCCAAAAAGTCTTTGGCGGTTGCAGTATATAACCATTATAAGCGCTTACGTTCTAATGATGAAGCCCTCAATGCGCACGATGAGGACGTTGAAATCGCTAAGTCCAACATTCTACTTTTAGGCCCAACTGGCACTGGGAAAACTTATTTAGCACAGACGTTAGCGCGTATGTTGCAAGTGCCGTTCGCGCTGGTAGATGCCACCGCGCTCACCGAGGCCGGCTATGTGGGCGAAGACGTTGAGAACATCTTGCTTAAGCTTATCCAAGCCGCCGATTACGACATCAAGCGGGCCGAGCACGGCATTATCTATATTGATGAAATCGATAAAGTAGCCCGTAAGGGTGATAACCCTTCGATTACGCGCGATGTTTCTGGTGAGGGCGTACAGCAGGCGTTACTAAAGATCATTGAAGGCACGCAGGCTTCGGTGCCGCCGCAGGGTGGGCGCAAGCATCCGCATCAAGAATTCATCACCATTGACACTACTAATATCTTGTTTATCGTGGCCGGTGCCTTCGCTGGGTTAGAGGACATTGTCGGGCGGCGGTCGCGCAAGCTGGGCACCATCGGGTTTGGAGCTCCGCTAGGCGATGCGCATGACGATTTGTACTCGGAAACCCGCCCCGAGGACTTGCAGAAATTCGGGTTGATTCCAGAGTTTATCGGGCGGCTGCCAGTGATTGCATCGGTCACGCCTTTGGATCAAGAGGCGTTGGTACGCATCTTGACTGAGCCTAAGAATGCCTTAGTCAAGCAATACCAGCGGATTTTCAAGATTGACGGCGTGGACCTTGAATTCACCCATGACGCTATTGAGTCCATTGCCGACAACGCTTTACTGCGGGGCACTGGAGCCCGCGGTCTCCGCTCCATCATGGAGGAGGTGCTGCAGGGCGTCATGTTTGACATACCCTCGCGCGCTGACGTTGCCAAAGTAGTCATCACCGGTGAGGTCGTGCGCGAAAAGGTCGCGCCCACCATCATTGGCCGCGAACCCATCATCGCCCACCCGGCCCGCCGGCAACGTAAGTCTGCTTAAAGCAGACTTACGTTGCAATACTTATTGCCGCATCTTGCTGTTCGGGGTAGCGACAAGTCGCTACCCCTCCTTAGCTGCGACACGGATGTAAGTCTGCATAAGCAGACTTACGTTGCAATACTTATTGCCGCATCTTGCTGTTCGGGGTAGCGACAAGTCGCTACCCCTCCTTAGCTGCGACACGAATGCAAGTCTGCATAAGCAGACTTACGTTGCAATACTTATTGCCGCATCTTGCTGTTCGGGGGAGCGACAAGTCGTCACCCCTCCTTAGCTGCGACACGAATGCTAGTCCGCTTAAGCTAGACTTAGGGCGGCTTGGGCGCGGGTGACGCGGTGGGCTGACTCGGCCACGCGGGCAGCAAACGTTGGGTCTGTTTTGGCTTTGGCAAGCACAGCAGCCATGGCAGCGGGAACATCCTTCGCAGTAGCCGAGAACAACATGATATCCACCCCAGCAGAAATAGCCTTTACTGCTCGCTCGCTAAGCGAATATCTTGAAACTTGTTTGGCTTTCGATAAATCATCGGTAATAACAACGCCATTAAAGCCTGCATCACGCAGTATCCCAATAGCAGCAGGGGAAAACGCGGCTGGGTTGATCGGGTCAAGATTGGGGTAAATCGCAGTGGACATCATCACCCAAGGCGCGGGCTGTTGCGGTGACAAATAAGATATTAAGTCAGTAAACACTTTAATGCTCACATCATTTACTGAAGTATAGTTATCAACCACGTTAGTGGCTTTATCAGTATTAGCAGCGACGCGGCCTAAACCAGGGAAATGCTTAAGCGTCGGAATCACCCCAGCGGTTTGCATCCCGGCTGCAAAAGCGCCAGCCCCAGCTATAACCGAGGCTGGCGTCTGCCCATAATGCCGGTCGAAATAACCAATGGGCGCGTTATCGGCAGCGGGAATGGTATCAACCAGATCGGCCACCGGAGCAAGGTTGACGTTTATCCCAGCATGATACAACTCGCGCCCCCAAATGGTGGCGTTTGCTAATAAGCTACCGCCGCATCGCGCCTGCGAAACTGCGCTGGGAAGGTCGGAAAACCCAGCGCCCCGCAACACTTGGACGTAGCCGCCCTCTTGGTCCGTTGCGAAAAACAGCGAGCCGGGCGTCCGCGCAGCCAGCCGGTAACTTGCGACTAAACGCGCAATCGCGCCAACCCCAGCTAAAGAACGCCCGGCAAAGAAAACGCCGCCAACGTAGCGATCTCGCACCAACTCCAGCGTCGTCAGTGACAATGCCTCAACTGGCGCGTGCAACATAAACAGCGCACCGACCTGCTGCTCAAGTGTTAAAACCACTATTCCTTATGAACCGGCCCGCCATACAGATCATCAACATCGGCAGCAAAATCTTTCAAGATAATAGGCCGACGGATTTTCATGGATGGCGTCAGATAACCATTTTGCTCGGTGAAGTCTTGATCCAAAATGGTGAACTTGCGGATGGACTCAGCGCGCGAAACGGCCTGATTCGCGCGGTCAACAGCCCGCTGCAACCGTGCCATCACTACCGGATTGTCCTTGGCTTCCTCAACCGTCATCGGCGGCAAGTTGTGCGATTCCAGCCAACCGGGCAACGTCTCAGCATCCAACGTAACTAACGCACCGATAAATGGCCGCTGATCGCCAACCACTACCACCTGCGAAATCAACGGGTGGGAACGCAGCCGATCCTCAAGTACCGTGGGCGATACATTCTTACCACCGGCAGTAACAATGAGTTCCTTCTTGCGGCCAGTAATACGCAGCCGATCCTCATTATCTAACGTGCCGATATCGCCGGTATGGAACCAACCATCCTCGGTCAAAACTTCAGCCGTCAACTCCGGTTGATTGCGATAACCCCGGAATACGTGTGGACCCTTAATCAGGATTTCCCCATCATCGGCAATAGCAACCGAGGTACCAGCAATAGGCGGCCCAACTGTTCCAATAGCCACATTGGATGGCATATTAACTGTTGCGGGCGCACTAGTTTCGGTTAAACCATAACCTTCCAGTACGGTTAAGCCTAAACCGCGATAGAAATGCCCAAGCCGCTCACCAAGGGGAGCGCCGCCCGAAATAGCATATTCGACTTTGCCGCCCATCGCGTCTTTCAGCTTATTAAGCACTAAACGCTGTGCGGTAGCATGTGCCGCTTTCAAGGCGGGATTGATTGTGCCACTTTCCATGGCCCGCGAATAGCTGATCGCGACGCGAGTTGCCCAATGGAAAATGTTTTCTTTCACCTTGGAACCGGCGGCACTTTGGGCAGCGGAATTGAATACCTTTTCCAAAACGCGCGGTACCACTAGCAAGAATGTTGGTTTGAAAGACTTTAAGTCTTTTACCAAGTTCTTGACATCGGGGGAGTGGCCGAGCACGGTATCCGAAGCCAATACTGCAACTTGAATGACCCGCGCAAAAACGTGTGCAAGCGGGAGGAATATGATTGTCCGTCCACCCGATTCCAACATTTCGGGGATCATTTCTTTGGCATTCTCAGCCACGTGCACAATGTTGCGATGCGTGAGTTCCACTCCCTTTGGCCGGCCAGTGGAACCAGAAGTATAAATAATGGTCGCAAGGTCATCCGCTACCACGGCATCGCGCCGAGCAATCAACTCGGATTCTGGAATGGACTCGCCAGCATCGCGCAACTTACGCATTGCGCCTTTATCAATTACCAGTACATGCTTTAGTTCGGGTACCCGATCCAAAATAGATTCGACACCAAATTCATGTAACTGCGATTCCACCACAATCATCTTGGCGGCGGTATCGGTAAGAATCCATTCAATTTGTTCGATAGAACTGGTTTCATAAATGGGCACTGGAACGGCACCGGCAGCCCAGCACGCGTAATCAAGTAGCGTCCATTCATAACGGGTGCGCGACATAATAGCAACCCGATCACCGGGGTTTATCCCATAAGCGATTAGACCCCGCGCTACCGCATTAACGTGTTTGATAAACCTGTTAGCACTCACAGGTAACCAGGGGCCGGTGGGAGTATCGCGGCGCTCTAACATCGTGTTTTCGCCGGTTCGCTCCACCCGCGCCAAAGTAATGCTATTGATCGAAGCGTCATCTGGGACGTCGACAAATGCGGGAGTGGAAGCTTGGCTCACAATGGCTTGGCTCATGGTTACACTCTAGTACGGATGGCTGGTGGTGCGCGCGATTTGGTTGGCTCACCGTCTCTGTTTGGTATTTAGCCAATACTGCGGCGGCGGGCGACTTGTTATACAGTGTGCCTATGTCCGTGCCTATGTCCGGCACCGAGCCGCAGGCCATTCCCAGTGAGATTCTGGCCTTGCGCCGCTCCATAGATAATATTGACGCCGCGCTGGTTTATTTGTTGGCCGAGCGCTTCCGGTTGACCGGTCAGGTTGGCACCATTAAAGCGACTGTTGGGTTGCCCCCCACCGATCCGGGCCGCGAGGAATGGCAGCTGCAGCGGTTAGCAGAAATTGCGCAAGATGCCGGGCTTAATGTTGAGTTTGCGCAGGCATTTAAGGCTTTTGTCACCGCTGAGGTGGTGCGACACCACAAACATCTCGCCACGCTGGCGCGCCTACCCGGCCCGGAACAGAACAGATGTACTATTGACCAAACACCATAGAGATTACGATGGGGATGAGGCAAGATGATTCGCAAACCTGCTGTGGCTGGCATGTTCTATCCGGGACGTCCAACGGAACTTTCGGATGATGTTGACGCCCTGCTTGCGGCAGCGCAGGCGGAGCGGGCTGGTAACTTACAACGGGCTGAGGCTCCGTTGGAGTTTGCGGGCTTGCGGGCAATCATTGTGCCGCACGCTGGCTATGTATACTCCGGTTCTACGGCCGCTAAGGCGTATGCGATTGTGGCCGAGCGGGTGGCCGCTGGGGAGCAATTTGACCGGGCGGTGATAGTAGGTCCCACCCATCGCGTGCCCGTTTACGGTGTCGCCTATCCCAGGGCTTCGCAATTCCAGACGCCCCTTGGGTCGGTGCCGGTGTGGGCTGGGGTTGAGCAGGCTTTGGCCGGGGTGCCGGATGTTGAGCCTAATGACGCGACGCATCAAGACGAACACGCCATCGAAGTTCAGTTACCTTTCCTGCAAAAGGTGTTGCCGGGAGTGCCGGTTATCCCGCTGAACGCTGGGCAGGCCACGGGGGCGCAAGTAGCCGACGTAGTTGAGAAGCTATTAGACGATAAAACGTTGCTAGTTATCAGTTCCGATCTATCGCACTACCTGTCTTATTCCGACGCCAATGAGGTAGATGCGATCACGCTTGGGCAGGTATTGAGCTTAGCCGGGCCGCTGATTTCCGAGCAAGCTTGCGGGGCGACGCCCATTAACGGGGTGATTGAGTTAGCCAAGCGGCATGATTGGTTCCCGCTATTGCTCGGCTTCTGCAACTCGGGCGATACCGCTGGGGATAAGTCCAGAGTGGTTGGATATTGTGCGATTGCGTTTTATCAGCGCAATAGTGCGGGGTTTGTCGAAAATGTCGCTCGCGTGTCGGAGGGCAATATGACCGGCAAAGTAGCGCCGATCCACCCGCTACCCGAGTCGGCTGGCGGGGTGTTATTGGCTTATGCCCGCGACGCCATTGAACGTAAACTTGGGGAAGCTCCTGCCGAGATGCCACCCAACTGGCCTCATTGGGCGGATGAGCAGTTTGGCGTGTTTGTCACGCTTACTAAGGATGGGGAATTACGTGGTTGCATTGGCACGCTAACCGACAATCGGCCTTTGCGGGAGAGCGTGCCCGCTAACGCATTGAACGCCGCTTTTCAGGATCCGAGGTTCCCACGTCTGACTCGCGCCGAGTTACCAGATATCGACGTTGAGGTATCGGTGTTGAGTGACGCGGTGCCGGTGTTAGTTGACGATGGCAGTGGTGGGCAGCGGCCACCGGCAACCGAGGCAGAAGCAGCGGGCGCATTAGCTCCCAATGTGGACGGGATCATTCTGCGAGACGGCTGGCATCAAGCGACCTTCTTGCCGCAAGTATGGGAGCAGTTACCAGATCCGGTGGAGTTTCTTGCGCATCTACGGGCCAAGGCTGGGCTGAACCCACGCGCGTGGCACCCCGGTATCGAACTACTGCGCTACCACGTCCAAGCCTTCGAAGAGGATTAACCCACAAAGTTGGTTATTGATGAGTACTGTCATTGAGCCGCTGCCTGCGTCACAGTATGCTGGCCGGTGGTGGCATCGGTTGCCGGATGGGCGCCTACAATGCGATCTGTGCCCGCGTAACTGTCGGCTGCGCGATGGCCAACGCGGCTACTGCTTTGTGCGCGAACGCGATGGCGACACGATGGTGCTTTCTACTTATGGCTATTCCTCGGGCTTTGCGGTAGATCCCATTGAGAAAAAGCCGCTTTACCACTTTTATCCCGGCTCGGAAATTCTGTCTTTCGGCACCGCCGGCTGCAATCTCGGTTGCAAATTCTGTCAGAACTGGGATATTTCGGCGGCCAAGGATCGGCATCGGCTCGGTGTTGAGGCCCAGCCTGAGCAAATCGCGTTAGTCGCCCAAGCCAATCACGTGCCAGCCATTGCGTTCACCTATAACGATCCGGTTATTTTTGCCGAATATGCTATTGACACCGCCAACGCTGCGCTGGAGTTAGGCATTAGGCCGGTAGTTGTCACCGCCGGGTATATCAGCCCCGAGCCGCGCCAGGAGTTTTTCGCCCCCATGGCCGCGGCCAACATTGACCTCAAGGCGATGGATGAGGACTTTTACTGGCGGGTGACCGGCGGGCACCTCGCAGATGTTTTGGATACCATCGCCTACGTACACCACCAAACCGATACTTGGCTTGAACTCACTAACCTCGTCATCCCCGGGCATAACGATAGCGATGACAGACTAAAAGCATTGGCCGACTGGGTATTCCGGGAACTCGGGCCAGAGGTCCCGCTCCACTTCTCGGCTTTCCACCCCGACTTCAAAATGCTTGATGTGCCCCGAACCCCTGTCGAGACCTTGACTAGGGCGCGGGAGATCGCCTTAGCTACTGGGTTGAAATATGTATACACCGGAAATGTCGTTGACCCCCAAGGCTCATCAACCTATTGTCCAAACTGCGGCTTGGAAGTAATTCACCGGGAGTGGTATCGCGTCACCAAAAACGCGGTAACTGATGGCCGCTGCCCAGCCTGCCAAACCGAGATAGCGGGACATTTCTAGCTGTTTTAAGGTTTTTCTGGCTCTGAGCTATTACTGGGATATTGCTGCGACTAGATCGGCAGCGGAGTGGCCTGCGGGGGAGCACACAACCACGTACTCCGGCTGGCCGATCAAGGCGTGAGCAAGCTCGGGGAACTTCTCGGCAGCAGTGAAGGTGGCCAATGGCGCGGATAAGGATGCAGCGGGCAGCAACTCTGGCTTCCCAAAGGTAGCCAGCACTCCGCCCAGACCTAAAGCGGGGCTCAACGAGTTAGCCAAGGTGACGCCCTCTGGCTCCGCTGGGGTAACCCGCTGGAGCGTATTTTCCACTCCCTCAGCCAACGCCCAACTTACGTAGTCAAGCAGAAACTCGGCGGCATCCTCAGCGTCTTCTACCGATTGGCGGCTAACTAGCTTTGGCTCAATAATCGGAACCACATCACGAATAGTTTCTGGTATTTCTTTATCAAGTTGATGTAATAACTCTTTATCGGCTTCGGTGTAGGGCGGTAACTGAATATAACTAGCTAGATCCGTTAGTAAAGGTAACGATGCAACAGTAAGTGGCAATACCCGATAAGTACTATCGTCAACTGTGACGGAAATGGTTGCATTACGAAAAGCGCTGATCGCCTGCGCGGCTGCTTTACGGGCCTTTTCCCGTTGCGCGGTAATGCGAGCGTAATCCCGCGCCCAAGTATCTGCACGGTCACGGGCCAGTTCAATCTTAAGCTTTTGTTTTTTATCCATCGTCCTATTCCTTTTTAGACTTCTCTATATAGTTCTCGTGCAAGTTCCCATTAGGATTCGCTTTAGGCTTCGCGTGCACGTCCCCGCTAGACTTCCTCTTGAAACAGCAACAAGAAAGCTAGCCCAGCTAACCACAATTATCACAGACTCCGTTGGCGGGAAGTTGCATAAAGCACGATTCGCAAATGACGGCGGGTTCATCCTCGGCCTTCCGCCGTTTGGGCGCTGCCGGCGGTCTGGTCAAAGGTCTCGCTGCTCCGCCAGCAGTTGCACGGCTCGCAGTTGCTGGCCGACGCTGAGCAGCGGTGCTCTTATTAGCTGGATTAACCGCCCGCGACCTACTGAGCGGCTTGGGCAACGGACCGGGCACGCCGCCAGTTACTGGCAAATCGGAGGCGTACTTTTGATAACACAGTAGGCGGTGGGCGGCGGCGTTCTGCTCAACATCTCTATCAGCCACAAAAGCCGAAGGGGCGGCCAGCTGTCGATATCCGCGCCCAACACGACCATCATCATCGACCAGCAAAGCTAGCAGCGGCACGTCATCCTGTGCTGTCACTGCCTTTGCCACATGCGTTAATAACCGTTCCACCCAAGCCTCGGCAGGCTCGCTGGTGGCCACCCCGGAATCAAGTTGGACCCGCTCGGCCAAGTCGGAAAATGTCAGCGTGTTATGGTAATGGGCTGCCGTCTGCTGCAACACCTTCACCGCATCGGGCGTCCACGCACGCATCGCCTCGCCCCACGTGTAAGGCCGAGCGTCGCTCACGCGGTGAATAGTGGGCAGAGCGCTAGCAGACATAATGAATATATTATCTTACCCCGAACATACAACAGCGCCGCAGCCATCAAGATAGAACGGCTACGACGCTGTATCAAGCAGTCAATCTATTTGGTGTCGTAATACTGCGTGGTAGTGGTGTCCGTAACGTATTCCGTTGCCGGAACCGCATAGTCCGTGGTCTGGTAACTTACCCCCGGAGCTAGCACGACGCCTTCAGCAGGGGCGCCGACCAACCGGCTGCCACCACCATAGCCACCGCTAGCTAACGCGTTGCCCAAGCCATCAAAACGATCGGACAAATGCCATAATGCCGAGCCAATGATGATGAACAGCAAACCAAGCGCCAGAGCTAGGAGCGACAAACCAAAAGCCAAAACCGAAGTAAACAGCGAACTTTGCAAGAAAGCTGCAGTCTGAGCGGTAGCCCGCACCGGATCAGCTTGTTCTAATTGCGCAAACGTCAAGCCCCCAGTGGCTTCCATGGTGTGCTCATTGATAACCATCGCCTGCGCCATCGCAGCCAGCGGGTTTGTGACGGCGCGACCGGAGAACATGGACATCAGGCCACCATAATCATTGGTTGGCACCGTGATGTGCTGAGCAGCCAGTTGAGCTCTGGTAAAGAGCCACGCAACCAGCCCAGTCAGCGCAATTAGGGAACCGAGAATAATCGTTAAGATAGCACGGCCTCTAACAGACCGACCCGAACCTAACATAAGCTTCCTTTCTCAGGCCGCTTGGTTGGCGGCGGATTTTGCGAGGTTATCCGGGCAGGGGCAACCTCATAGCGCCAGCCTAGTGTCTAATGGGCGCTTACACCAAGACACCACACGCAAATAAGGCAGGATTATAGGGATTTCGTATGTTATCCGCCCATTAACTTACCCATTAAGGAGCACACCGTGGCAACCGGCGCCGAATTGTTTAAGGATCAAAAAGATGTTGTGGTGGCGCGCGTAAATGGCGAGCTTTGGGATTTAGACCGAGATTTACCTGCTGATGCGGTGGTGGAAGCGGTTTCGATAAACTCGCCGGATGGTATGCAGGTTTTGCGGCATAGCGCGGCCCACGTTTTGGCGCAGGCCGTCCAACAGTTGCGACCGGACGCCAAGTTAGGCATTGGACCCGCTGTTACGGATGGTTTTTTTTATGACTTTGATTTAGCCCAACCGGTTACGCCAGAGGATTTAAAGGCGTTGGATAAGGCGATGGCGCGCATCATCAAAGAGGGGCAGACGTTCCGGCGTCGCGTGGTAACCGAGGCTGAGGCGCGGGAAATGTTGGCTGCCGAGCCTTATAAGTTGGAGTTGCTGGCCGCTGGCGAGTCGGATCAGGGCGATGACGCGGAAGGCCCAGAATCGCTAAAGGGCGACGCCACTTTGACCATTTATGAAAATGTGCGCGGGGCCGGTCGGGATTCCGAAACCGTGGTTTGGAAAGACTTATGCCGGGGTCCGCATTTGCCTAATACGCGGCTTATTGGCCAAGGAGTAGAATTAACTCGGTCGGCAGCTGCCTATTGGCGCGGGAATCAGAATAACGCGCAATTACAACGCATTTACGGTACCGCGTGGCCATCGAAAGAGGAACTCAAAGCCTATCAAGAACGCATCGCTGAGGCTGAACGCCGCGACCATCGAAAGATTGGCGTGGAACAAGATTTATTTAGTTTTCATGATGAGGTTGGTTCTGGGTTACCGTTATTCCATCCCAAGGGCGGCGAGATAAAGCGCGTGATGGAGGAATATGTCGCCAAGCGACATCTGGAGGAAGGCTTCCAGTTTGTCAGCACGCCGCATATCTCGAAAGAGGAACTATTCTATACCTCCGGCCACTTGCCATATTATGCGGATACCATGTTCCCGCCGATGCTGTTCTTAAAGTCCGATGACGATGCCGACCAACCGGGCAGCAGCGTGGAATTACCCAATGGCGAAACCATTGCCTTTCCGATTGAGGCCGACGACGTGACTAACCGTTATCGGCTCAAAGCTATGAACTGCCCGATGCATAACCTGATTTATGCTTCGCGCGGGCGCTCTTATCGGGAACTGCCGATGCGGTTATTTGAGTTCGGCACTGTTTACCGTTATGAAAAGGGCGGGGTAGTTCAAGGGCTAACGCGCGTGCGCGGTTTAACGCAAGATGATTCGCACTCCTATGTGACGCCCGAACAAGCCGCCGATGAGGTTAAGCACTTGCTGAATTTTATGCTTAGTGTTTTGCGAGACTTCGGACTGAATGACTTTTATTTGGAGTTATCTACCCGCGATGATTCTAAGCCGGGTAAGTTTGTTGGTTCGGATGATGATTGGGCTAAGGCCACCGCATTATTGGAGCAAGTTGGCCGCGATACCGGCTTAGAGTTAGTGCCTGACCCGGGTGGTGCGGCGTTTTATGGCCCCAAGATTTCGGTGCAAGCGAAAGACGCTTTGGGTCGCACTTGGCAAATGGGTACCGTGCAATATGACTTTAACCAGCCTGCGCGTTTTGGTTTGGAATATACCGCTTCGGATGGCTCGCGACAGCAGCCGGTGATGATTCACTCGGCCAAGTTCGGTTCTATTGAACGCTTCATGGGGGTGTTGATTGAGCATTATGGTGGCTCTTTCCCAGCGTGGTTGGCACCAGTGCAAGTGCGGTTAGTTCCCGTGGCTGAAGCTTTTGATGATTACTGTAAAGACATCGCTGGTCTGCTAAAGGCTAAAGGCGTTCGCGCTGAAGTGGATTTGAGTGATGACCGCTTTGGTAAGAAGATTCGCAACGCCACCAAAGACAAAATCCCGTTTACCTTAATTGCGGGTGGCGATGATGTGGCCGCCAATGCGGTATCTTTCCGATATCGCGATGGTCGCCAAGATAATCAGGTGCCTATCGCTGATGCTGTGGATCGTATCCTCACCGCAATCGAAAACCGCGAACAGGTCTAGGCAGCAGCGCAATGGATGATATTGCAAACATGGAATCCGCAGAGGCCATTGATGGATACCAGAGATTGTGGGTGCCCCATCGGATGGTCTACATTAACGGCGAAAAAAAGCCCGCCGACGCTTCTGAGCAAGCGTGCCCCTTTTGTGACCCACGGGTAATTGACGATTCGAAGTTTGATGCGCTAGCCGCTAAAGACCTACTTGTCGTCGCACGCGGCGAATACTGCTACGTCATCCTTAACCTATTTCCTTACAATTCGGGCCACTTACTCGTGCTACCGTATCGGCATATCAGTGGGTATATTGATCTGACGGACGATGAAACCGCCGAGTTCTCCAAGATGACCAAACAAGCCATCGTCGCATTAACCAAAGCGTATTCGCCGCAAGGCTTCAACTTAGGGATGAATCAGGGTGCGATAGCGGGTGCCGGAATAGCCGCGCATTTGCATCAACATATTGTGCCACGCTGGACAGGTGATGCGAACTTCTTGCCCATCGTCGCCCAAACAAAAGCGTTACCAGAAATCCTGATGGACACTAGAAACAAAGTAGCCACCGCTTGGCCGGACGATAAAGGGTTGGTGTAGTTATGCTCGGTAGGTTACTCCGCCCCATTATCGCGAAAATCTTTACGCCTATCGCCAAGGTGTTAATGGCAATGGGCGTCACCCCCGATATGGTGACCATCGCGGGTACGATTATCACTTCGATTTTGGCGCTCTGGCTGATTCCCAATGGTCACCTGATGCTGGGCGGTTTCCTGATCGGAGTTTTCGCCTTATTTGATTCGCTGGACGGCATTATGGCGCGGATGTCTGGGAAAAGTGGACCGTGGGGTGCCTATCTGGATTCCACCTTGGATCGGATAACCGATGGCGCGATATTCGGCAGCATCATTATTTTCTTTCTTAATCGCTTTCAGAACATTTCCTCATATCCGATGGGTTGGCGAGCCTTATTCCGACCAAATGATATTGGCGGAACGGCCACTAACTTAACAGAGCGTTGGTGGCCGACGCTGGGGTTATCGCTTGGACATCCAGTACTTGCAGCGCCGACGCTATTAGATGTCTGGACGATTATTGCCGCTCTCACCTGTTTGATTCTGGGTGGCATCGTGCCTTATGCTCGGGCGCGGGCAGGTGCTTTTGGGCTTGACCCCAAATCAGGTTTTTTTGAGCGAGCTACGCGGTTACTATTCGCCTTAGTACCATTAGGTTTTATGCAATTCGGCTTATCGCAGTGGGTTCTATTTGGGGCATTAGTGATATTAGCGATCGGCTCGGCGATTACGGTTTTGCAGCGCATAACCGAGGTAAAAAGGGCGCTTTCAGGCGGGCACGGGGAGGTGGCCGTGGAGATTGCGGGTCAAGCCCGCAATGACGAATATGGTCAAGCTGGTAGTGATGGTTATGGTCAAGCTGGCAGTGATGGTTATGGTCAAGCTGGCAGTGATGTGAGTGTTCGAACCAGCTATGATGTAAATAACCAAAGCCGCGATGCCGGTTGAAACCAATGCCTAAGCTAAATGTTGGCCATGCCTATTTGTTGGCGTGGCGCTATGCCAGATATGTGCCCGAACCGATCTTGCGCGGCTTAGTAAATCTCGGCGCAGATATCGCGTGGTTAAAACACGGGAAAGGCGTCAAAAGGCTAGAAAGCAATTACGCTAAAGTACGCCCAGATTTGTCAGCAGCCGAAATCCGACAGCTCGCCAAAAAAGGTCTGCGCGCTTATGCCCGGTATTTTCGTGAAGCCTTTACCCTGCCCGGTGCCACGCCGGAGCAACTAAACGCTCGCGTGCGAGCGGAGGGGTTGGCTGACCTTAAGCCGCTGCTCGAAAACGGGCAAGGTGTGGTAATACCGCTCGGACACTTCGGCAACTGGGACATGGCGGGTGCATGGTCGGCCAGCAACCTGGCACCGTTGCTGACCGTGGCCGAAAAGCTCAGCCCGCCCAAGCTATACCAAGAGTTCCTGAACTTTAGGCAGTCGTTGGGAATGACCGTGTTAGGGCTGGGTGACGACGGGGTTTTCGACGCCTTGACCGCAGGTGCAAGTGATGGGCCCCGGTTGATTGCCTTGTTGGGTGACCGAGATTTATCCAGGCGTGGGGTCGAGGTGACGCTGGCCGGTCACCGCGCTAGAGTCGCCGCGGGCCCGGCGGCCTTGTCATTGGCGACAGGCGCCCCGCTCGTGCCCGCGCTCATTAGGCATGAGAAGTTGACAGGGAAAAGGCGCAGAGCAGCCGGAACGCCGTGGGGAATCGTCATAGACTTCACCAAGCCCATCTGGCCGGTGGTTACGTCCGCAGATGGTGAGATTGCGGGTCAAGCCCGCAAAGACGGTTATAGTCTAGCCCGCAACTCGGGGTCCTTGCCGATTTGTGAAGCAAGTCGGTGGGGTGCGCAGGACGGTGGAGATACGGTAGAGTCTTTGACGCAGAAATGGGTCAACGTGATTAGCGAATTCATCACCGAATATCCCGCCGATTGGCACATGCTCCAGAGGGTTTTTGTGGAGGATCTAGTCCCAGACAGGTACGCAGCAGCAGTCGGCACTGAGATTTAGCCATGCGGATTGGTATTGTCAGCCCGTACAGTTTCGACACCCCCGGCGGGGTGCAATTCCACATCCGCGACCTCGCCCACGAACTAAGGCAGCGCGGCCATTACGTCTCAGTATTAGCACCCGCCGACGAAACCACCGCACTTCCTGAGGGCGTCACCAGCGCGGGCAAAGCCATCGCGCTGCGGTACAACGGCTCGGTGGCGCGGCTCGGGTTCGGCCCGCGCGCAGCGGCCAAGGCCAAGCGCTGGATCGAGGACAACCAGTTCGACGTCATCCACCCCCACGAGCCCATCGTGCCCAGCGTCGCCATGCTCGCCCTGTGGGAGGCCACCCCGGAAACAGCGGTGGTCGCCACGTTCCATTCCGCCCAACTACGGTCACGGGCGTTGCAGGTCGCATTCCCGATGCTGCGACCAACGCTAGAAAAGATAGACGCCCGCATTGCGGTTTCCGACGATGCGCGCCGCACCATCATCGAACATCTGGGTGGTGATGCCATCGTTATCCCAAATGGCGTTACCGTGGCAACCTTTGCTAATGCCAAACCGATTAAACAGTGGCTTGGCATAACCCGAGGGGGAAATCATCCGACTATCGGATTTCTCGGTCGCCTCAATGAACCAAGAAAGGGTTTACAAGTCTTAGCAGCCGCCATTCCAAAAGTGTTAAAACAATATCCAGCAGCCCAATTCTTAATAGCTGGCGACGGTGATACCGGCAAATCCGAAGCATTAACGATACTAGGCAACGCCGCCAGTTCGGTAACCTTTTTAGGCGGTATTTCCGACGTCGAAAAAGCCAGCCTGTTAAAGTCAATAGATGTCTTTGTCGCCCCCCAAACCGGCGGCGAGAGTTTCGGCATCGTGTTAGTGGAGGCGATGAGCGCGGGCGCCGGGGTAGTGGCCTCAGATTTAGGAGCCTTCCGGCGGGTACTCGATGACGGCCAGGCCGGGCGGTTGTTCCGTACTGGTGACGCAACCGAGTTAGCGAACGCCATCATCGCAGCCTTGGCAGACCCAAAAGGCACCCAAAAACTACGCGAAAATGCATATAACTGGGTGCAACAATACGATTGGGCAAACGTCACCAGCCAAATCGAAACGGTATATGAAATGGCCGTCGCCACTAAAGCCGTAACGCCACCGGGCGACTTAACCGACCGCCTCATCCAACGTTTTACTACCGGATCAACCCAAACGAGCCGCTCACCGCATGATATTCAGATAGCAAGCGTGAACTAACGATGAATTTCTCTGCGCTTGTCATCATCCTAATCACAATATTAGCGGCATGGTTTCTCTGGCGCACCGCCCACCGCATCGATAAACTCCACCGCAAAGTTGTGGCAGCGAAAATCGCGTTAGACCAACAATTGCAACGGCGAGCCGAAGCCAGCATTGATTTAGCAATGTCGCAAATCCTTGACCCGGCCTCTGCGATGATGTTAGCTAATGAAGCATATACGGTACTAGATGAGTTAACGCCGCTAGCTGAAACAGATTATCCAATGTCATTAGCGCCAATAAGTAAGCACCGCGAAATAGCGGAATCCGAACTCACAGAATGTTTACGTCAGATATTTCCGGATGAGCAAGCCATCGCTGAAGTTCGTTCGTTTCCGACCGTAACATCAAGTTCGCAATCAATTGGTTACGATTTGCTATATCGAGTCACCTCCGCTTGGTATCGCGCCGAGTTAGCCCGCCGGTTCTACAATCAGGCAGTAGCAGATGCCCGCGCCGCCCGCCGGCACTGGTATGTCCGAGCCTTTCGCCTAGCCGGGCACGCGCGCCTACCCGAAACCTGCGAACTAGACGACGCCCTGCCGCCCGAGTTGGCGAGGACAGCAGTAACACCCCTTGGGTAGCGGTTTACTAACAGCTTAGCCGCCATAATTAGCAGTAGAACATTGCCAAAATGGCGGAGTTGTCAGCGCATTTTGGTACTATCTGCCCTTGTGGCTCTGATTAATGATGAAACCGATGTAACTGTTGTAACTGGCACTGACCGCGTGAAGCGTGGGATGGCAGATATGCTTAAGGGCGGCGTGATTATGGACGTCGTTAATGCTGAACAAGCGCGCATTGCGGAGGACGCGGGTGCCGTGGCGGTTATGGCACTAGAGCGCGTACCTGCCGATATCCGGGCGCAAGGCGGGGTAGCGCGCATGAGCGACCCCGATATGATTCAAGAAATCCTGCAAGCGGTTTCAATTCCAGTAATGGCCAAAGCGCGCATTGGGCATTTTGTTGAGGCGCAAGTCTTACAAGCCATTGGCGTTGATTATGTGGACGAATCTGAGGTATTAACTCCTGCTGATTACACCCACCATATTGATAAGTGGAAGTTCGAGGTGCCCTTTGTTTGTGGCGCCACTAACCTTGGCGAGGCGCTGCGGCGCATTAACGAGGGCGCGGCCATGATTCGCTCCAAGGGTGAGGCTGGCACCGGCGACGTTTCGAACGCCACCACCCACATGCGCCAAATCCGCGCCGACATCAATAGGCTGTCCTCTATGGCGCCCGACGAGCTTTATGTCGCTGCCAAGGAACTGCAAGCTCCCTACGATTTAGTGGCCGAGGTGGCGCGCACCGGCAAGCTGCCCGTGGTGCTCTTTACCGCTGGAGGCATCGCCACCCCTGCAGACGCTGCGATGATGATGCAGTTGGGCGCCGACGGCGTTTTTGTCGGCTCGGGCATCTTTAAGTCGGGCGACCCAGCAGCGCGCGCCAAGGCCATCGTCGCCGCCGTCGCGCGGTACGATGACCCGGCTTTGATTGCCGAAGTGTCGCGCGGTTTGGGCGAGGCGATGGTTGGAATCAACGTGGACGAGGAGCCAGCAGCCGTGCGCCTAGCTGAACGCGGTTGGTAGGAGTTTACCGCCAGAGGTTGGTGGTGAGTTGGCGGCGCAGTTGCCACTGGAGGTAGGAATACTTCAACAGTTGGATGCGGTAGCTGAGGCTAGTAGGAGTGGTCACCAGATGATGATAGGCGAGCCGTCGCTTGACCAACAGGCAAGCCGAATGCCGCGTACCTCACACCCCGCGCTCACAGCGAAAGGACTGCCATGCCAGAATCACCACGTGATTGGACAATTGAGTATGCGCATGGGCTGTTTCGCACCGGCATCGAGCAGTTAGTTGATAACGCGGCACCGGGCTTAACTGACCGGCTGGCTAATGACGCGGCGGCATGGGATGAGCTTATTGGCGTCACCAACTTGGCGGTTATCGAGTCGGAATCGTTATTGCGCGAAACTGTGATTGCTGCGCGCAATGCGGGTCGGACTTGGACACAAATCGCTGCCGCCTTAGGGATAAGTCGCGGCGAGGCCTTGACTAGGTTTAGCGCGCAGACTGAAACGGCGAATACTGGCACCGCCCCAACTGAATCGGCAACCGAAGTTAGCGACGATGCCGAAATAGCTGACCCGCTTTTGTCCCGGCAGATGGTCCGAGATATGCCTTTCTATTCGGTTGACCCCTTAAATGATGCCGGGAAATATGGTTGGCATAGCGTTAGGGTAACCACCAATGATTCAATCACGGGGGTTAATCACTTAATGGAACCGGATACCCAGCAGTGGGAACACGCTTGCCGGGTGCCAAGGAAACGGCGCGAGGTTGAGGGCTGGCAGAAACTCAAAGTTGACGGGCCGGTGGTCGGTATTAACTATTGGACGCGGCCTTTGGGCATTCCAGCGTTGCCCGGCAAGCCCGAGCCGCAACGCTTCGCTATTGGCAACGAAGTCGCCAGCCAACGTCGGCTCGCCGCCGCAAAAGAGTGGTTGTCCT
>JGI24699J35502_11134058_pt1 | contig 27520 bp, 24 predicted proteins | sample TergutMp193P4_FD_35502 | JGI IMG/M metagenome (IMG submission 35502)
CCTGATCCGCCAGCCGAGCACCTATTGATCTTGGCGCGGGGTCCGGCTGGGTATCGGCGGCTCTCGCGAGCCATTGGGTTAGCGCATTTAGATTCGGGCATTAAAGGGCAAGCCCGGTTTTCCTTGGCGGGTTTGGGCGCCCAGTCAGAGGGGGAATGGCTGGTGCTGGCTGGCTGTCGCAAGGGCCGGGTGCGGCGGGCACTGGAGCAGGGTGGATATTCGGCGGCTAAGGCGGGGCTCGCTGAGTTGGTAGCGCTGTTCGGGGCAGGCAATGTGGTGGTGGAATTACCCGTTCCGGTGGGGGTTCCGCACGGGTCGGTGGTTGGCTCGCTGCACGGGCAGCTGGCACAGCTGGCCCAAAACGCTGGGTTGCCTTTAGTGGCTGCGACGGGCGCGCATTACGCCCACCCTGAGCAAGCGCAGCTGGCTGCCGCCCTCGCCGCTATCCGCGCTAACTCAAATCTGCCTGAGATGGCTGGTTACTTGCCTGCTCCTACCGCGCATTTACGGGGCCCAAGCGAGGTGGCTCAGTTGTGTGCCCGCTACCCGCAAGCGGTGGCTACTGCCGCTGCCCTCGGGGCAGAATGTGCGTTTGACTTAAGGTTAGTGGCACCCAACTTACCGCCTTACCCGGTGCCAGATGGGCACACCGAGGCGACTTGGCTGCGCGAACTGGTAGAGCAAGGGGGCACGCTCCGGTACGGTTCCCGCGCCGCGCCTCAGGTCACCAACGCTTGGGAAACCCTCGAACACGAATTGCAAGTAATTGAACAGTTAGGGTTCCCGGGTTATTTCTTGATTGTTTACGATTTAGTGGAGTTCTGCCGGGCGCAAGGGATTTTATGTCAAGGCCGGGGGAGTGCTGCTAACTCGGCAGTGTGCTATGCCTTGGGCATCACGGCTGTTGATGCGGTAAAACACGGGCTGTTATTTGAGCGATTCTTATCTATGGAACGCGATGGGCCGCCGGATATTGATTTAGATATTGAATCCGTTCGCCGGGAGGAAGTCATCCAGTATGTCTATGACAAGTTTGGGCGCACTCATGCCGCTCAGGTGGCCAACGTAATTTCTTACCGGCCTCGCTCGGCAGTTCGGGATGCGGCTAAAGCGTTGGGATATGACGTTGGCCAGCAAGATGCGTGGTCTAAGGGCATTGAACGGTGGGGGTCAGTCCGCGCGGAGGTACCTCAGCCCAGCCAAGGGCCAACCCGGGAGCAGGGATTATTGCTTTCGGAGGCGTCTGGGCAAATCGAGCCGGTTTATCGGGTGGTTGCGCAGGGTAGTGTCGGTACTTTGTCAGATGGTTCCGGGAACTCGTCAAGTGATGCGGGTAACGCGTCAGGCGGCGCGGGGAACTCTCTCGGGCCCGGGGGAGCGGTGGAGCGGGCGGCAGCGGTTCCAGAACAAGTGTTGAGCCTTGCAGAACAGATGCTGAAACTCCCTAGGCACTTGGGTATCCATTCGGGCGGTATGGTGATGTGCGACCGGCCCGTAGTTGAGGTTTGCCCAGTGCAGTGGGCGGCGATGGAAGGCCGTACCGTGCTGCAGTGGGATAAAGAGGACTGCGCCGATGCTGGGTTAGTTAAGTTCGATCTGCTCGGCTTGGGCATGTTGACGGCCATCCGTTATGCTTTTGAGAGCATCGCGGCGCGAGGTGGTGAACCGCTAGAATTACATACCCTTCCTGATAACGATCCAGCGGTTTATGACTTGTTGTGCGCTGCCGATACCGTGGGGGTGTTCCAAGTTGAGTCTCGGGCTCAGATGGCTACGCTGCCTCGGCTGCGGCCCCGCAACTTTTATGACCTTGTGGTTGAGGTGGCGTTGATCCGTCCGGGGCCAATTCAGGGCAACTCGGTACATCCCTATCTGAACCGGCGTAATGGCAAAGAGCAAATCACTTACCTGCATCCTCTGTTAGAAAAGTCGCTGCAGCGCACTTTGGGTATCCCGATTTTTCAAGAACAGCTTATGCAAATGGCGATTGACGTGGCCGGGTTTACGCCTGCCGAATCCGATCAACTGCGGCGGGCCATGGGTTCCAAACGTTCGGTGGAACGGATGGAGGCGTTACGGGAAAGGTTAATGGCCGGGATGGCTAAGAACGGGGTGCCGCAGGCTGCCCGCGAGCAGATATTCGAAAAGCTGAAAGGCTTTGCCGATTTTGGTTTTCCCGAGTCGCACGCCTATTCGTTTGCGTTCTTGGTTTACGCCTCAGCGTGGTTAAAGGTTCACTATCCGGCTGAGTTTTACGCTGGCTTGCTGGCGGCGCAGCCGATGGGTTTCTACTCGCCGCAATCGTTATGCGCTGATGCGCGTCGGCACGGGGTCACGGTTTTGCGCCCTTGTCTTAACTCATCCCTTGCGTTGGCGAGCGTGACGGAGTTAGCGCAAGGCGCCGCGCTGCTGCCTGAATATATGCCGCTCCCACGCTCACCTAGTCCAGAGTATGGGCCCGCGCCTCACCTACACGTTGCGGTGCGGGAAGGGTTGGCGCAAGTACACGGTCTCGGCCTCGCCAAGGCCAAAGAGATCGTGCAGCAGCGTACAGAAAACGGCTTGTTTGCCAGTCCAGCAGACTTAGTGCGGCGCGTAAAGTTGACCACCCCCCAGTTGGAAGCTCTGGCTACTGCCGGGGCAATGGACACTTTCGAGTTGGATCGGCGGTCTGGTATTTGGGCAGCCGAGGCGTTGGCACACGATTCGCCGGATATGCTACCCGTGACGGCTGTAGGGGCAGCCGCGCCGCAGTTGCCGCAGATGTCGGTGGTGGAACAGGTAGTCGCGGATGCGGTTTCCACCAGCATCACCCCGGAATATGCCCCGATTGAGTTTGTGCGGGATCGGTTAAACTCCGATGGAGTGCTGACGGTCTCGGCGGCGTTAGGGCAGGCAACCGGCAAACGGGTGGCAGTTGGTGGGGCGGTGACTCATCGGCAGCGTCCGGGTACCGCCGCTGGGGTTACCTTCCTTTCGCTGGAGGATGAGACAGGATTGCTAAATGTTGTGTGCAAACAAAAGGTTTGGGAAGCCAACCGTCAGGTGGCTCGCCGCGCTAAGGCAATGGTGATTCGGGGGCGCATCGAAAAGGCCGACGGGGCAACCAACTTAGTGGCCGAGCATCTGGCGTCCTTGCGCTTACCCGTCCTATCCGGCAGCCGCGACTTCCGTTAGGAGTCGTGTTGGGGTCCTCGCAGAAATGCATAGCGCTTTTGTGGGGTGAGAGGGGCGACTTCCGTTAGGAGTTGCTGTTGGTAATGAACTAGGTTGGGTTTAGGCTACGCGGAGTTCGGTGAGGGGTTCACGGTTGGCGGCGGCGATGGCGGGCAGGATGGCCGCAACCAAGGCGGTCAGGATGGCGGAGACCGCCACTGCGAGGGTAAAGTCAGGCCCGGCCAGCGGGTTGCCATTAGTGAGCAGTATGATGTTGGACGCGACGATGCCCAAACCCGCCCCAACCAAGGCCAGCACAGCGGTTTGCGTGAGCAGCAAGCCGACAATCAAAAGCTGCGACGCCCCCAGAGCGCGGCGGCGGCCAAAGTCTTTGCGCCGCATCTGCACACTGCCAAACAAGTTAGCGGCCACCAACAAAGCAGCCACCCCTAAAATGCCCAACACGGTGGCTCGCCCATAAGTGCCAAGTTCGCCAGACACGGCAGCGCGTACGGCAGCCAGTTCTGTGGAGGTTTCGATGGTGACAAGTTGCGGGTCGGTGACGCCCAGCAGTCCGACTACGGCACGCGTGATTGCCAGTACGTGACGCGGGTCGTCGGCCAGCACTATCAAGGTGTTCACGGGTTCAAATCCCGTAACCGAGGCGTCTGGCGCGATAACGGCGAGCGGCTCCAAGAATCCAAGATGGTCGGGTACGGCGATAGTGCCGCGTACTATCAACGGCAAGCTGTCAAAGGTGGTCACAGCGCCGGTGCGGTCTATCAGGCCCAAGTGGTCGGCGGCTCGCAGGGAAGCATAGACGGCTCCCGGTTGCGCGTTCGCCACCATCAAGTCGCCATACACTGGCCGCGCCCCCAGCAATGGCGCGCCGGGTATGATCGCGTTGCGAATGTCAAGCAGCGGTCCAAAAGCGATGACGCTTTCTACTTCGGCTAGCGAGTTGATGCGATCCACTACGGCGGAAGTCAGGCCAGCGCCCTCTTGCGCCCGGACAATTACTGACCTCGTGCCCACGGCGTCTATTTGCGCCATCGCCGCCCGTTCCGTCGCTGCCGTCTGTCCGGTAGTGAGCAACGCGGCAATCACCATGCCCGCCGTCATCACCAACGTCAGCACCGTGCCCACCGGCTGCGACCGTGCCGCCGCCAATGCCTCGCGCAACATCGCCCCCGCCCGCTGGGGCAGCGATCCAAAGTCCATACTGATCCCCTAAAGCGATTTTGCCAAGTCAAGGATGGAGATGCCGCCTAGGGCGACTTCGCGGTCGCAGGCGGTGACCACGGTGGGGTCGTGAGTGGCAATGATGACGCAGGTGCCAGCCAGCGCGCGGCGGCGGAACGCGTCCACCACCACGTCGCGGGTGTGCGGGTCGAGGTTGCCAGTCGGCTCATCAGCCAAAATGTATACGGGGTCGGCCAGTAAGGCTCGGCACAGCGCAATGCGTTGGGCTTGGCCGCCGGATACTTGGCCGGGTCGGTGGTTGGAACGCAACTCAACGCCGAACTCGGCCAGCAACTCTTTTGCCCGGATGATGGCGGCACGTCGAGGTTGGCCGCGATATAAGGCAGTTTCGATGACGTTGTCCAACACCGTGCGCGTCGGATCAAGGGCAGCATCCTGAAAAACAAAACCGAACCGATGGGCCCGCAACCGCGCTCGCTCGCCGTCGCCAAGTTTGAAAGTCGGGATGTTATCCACAATGATCTCGCCGCTGCTCTGCCGGTGCATCAGACCCAGCAAGTATAGTAGTGTCGATTTTCCCGAGCCAGACGGCCCAGTCAACGCCGTCACCTGCCCGCCAGAAAAAGTGTCCGAAAAACTGGTAATAACCTGAACGCCATTGGGGTAGGTGAAGTTCACGTCGTCTGCCACTAACGCCAGCATCAGCCATCACCGGGGGTGCGGACTTGGGTGCCGACCTCAATCCCAGAAACCGCCGCCGACCCGACCGCAGACGCTACCACGTGTACGGGCAGCACGGTGCCGTCCGCCAGCCGTACCGCCGTCGTGCCATCAGCAGTCGTTACCACCGAAGCCGCAGGAATCACCACGCCCCGGACCTCGGGCACTACAAAGACCGCCACTGGTAATAGCGTATCCTGCCCCACCGAAATCAAATCGCACTCGCTACCACAGACCGGTGACCCGTCCGGCGCCGCCAATACCGCCCGAGCTGGTCCAATATTGGTTGCGGGTAAAATCTCTACCACCACCGCAGGCCAAACCCCACCAGTTGGGCTGCTCACTTCAACCGCAGTCCCAACGCTAATCATCGCTAACTGTCCATCCGATAAGGAAATCCAAAAAGACGGTACTGCCGCCAACAAATGCACGGCGTCAACCGTGGTCGAAATATCCATTCCCACCGTCAATCCGGCAGCCAAAGCCACCCGAGCCTGCAGCGTCGGCACAAAGATAATGTCACCCCGCGCCACTACCCCAGCTGCAGTGGCCGGGGCAGCCAGGTGGGCGCGGTCCTCTTGCGCGAACCGCAACTCATCGGTGGCGTCGCGCGCCGCCTGCTCCAACCGCACGCAAGCTGTTACCGGATCATCCACCCAAGCTGCCTCGGGAAAGTTGGTCGCCATGGAACATTCCCGCACTTCACCGCGATTCGGATGATGTTCCATCAAGAAGTAAACGAAACTCCGCTCGGTAACTAACTGGTTTAACTCCGCGTTGCGCACAGCTTGATCAGCCCGCGCAATTTCTGTGGCCGATGGAGCGTGCGTAACTGTTTCGGCAATGCCCAGATCGCGTTGCCACGCCGCGACTGCCGCCTGAGTACCGGCACCAAACACCCCCGTAATTTCGCCGGTAAAATATCCGGTCGCAGCCAACAATGTTTGCAACTGCATCACATCTACCCCGGTGTCACCCACCGTCATGTCGCGGAAGGATGGGATGGTGCCCTGCGCGATTACCACTGGTCGCAGCCCCACGGAATACAGCACGTCGCCCGGTTGAGCCTGCTCGCCGTCCGTGAAAAGGCGTTCTGTTACCACCCCGCCGCCGGGCACCTGAAAAGTGGCGGTGGTTTCCCAAGTTGCGACGGCGTTCAACCGGAGCGTCTGCCCCACGGTGCCCTCTGTCGCCGTTGCCAACGCAAAGTTAGGCGCAGCTAATACGTCGGCAGGGGCTGCTAGTAAAGTTCGCGCCGCCCAGCCGCCTATCAGACCGCCAATCGCGAGCGCAGCCAAAAGGCAACCCGCTATCAGCGAGCTGTGGCGACGTCGCGTAGGGGTCAGCCCAACTTCTTGGTCAATCATGTCATTTCCACGAATCCCTTTGTAAGTTAAAGTCTAACCAATTTTAACGTGATAAAGGGCTAAAACTGAAAGTGGAGCGCGCCGCAAGTAGCGACACACTCCACTTTTATGCCCGTATACCACGGGTTGGCTAATTGACAACAAAGTCAAGAGGGAACGGCTCATGCCCGCATTCCAAGTCCGCTTGCTCCTCAAGTTCTTGGTTCCAATGTTGCGGCGTTGGATCCCACGGCCCCCACACAGCGTCGTTTTGCATCGCCCAGTCCACTAAAGTTTGGACACTAGGGGGTTCGGTGATAGCAATGCCTAAACTCTCTCGACAGCGAGCATTTTCCACTGCTGCGGTGAAAAACTGCACCCAAGCCGTTTCGGTCATCACGCTTCCAAACCCAAGCAACGGATACCTCGCGCTACATTCTGCTTCCGCTTCCTCAAACTCGGGTGTCACAAGAAGCCCAAGAGGCCCGTAGTCAAACTGGCCCCCACCAACATGGGTTACCTCAGGCCAGCCCTTGTCATTCAGGCAGCTCGCTAAGTTATCCGCTGCTTGCTCGTTAAGCGTCGAAAACGATTGTATGCTTAGGGTGCCCTCCGCTACGTCTGGGGGCACGCTATCAATATCAGTGCTTGGCGAACCAGCCGAACACGCGGCCAAAACCAAGACTGCCGCAACCACAGATACAATTCGCAGCTTGGGCGAAGCAAGGAGCGATTCGCTTAGGTGAAGCACCGTGAGCCCCTATTCAGCGTTGAAACTTCGGCAAGGAATTCTTGAGATGTAACAAATTGCCCCAGCGTCGTTAATGTTAGTAATGACAGCGCAAATACAATTTTTGGCTTCATTTGTTTTATCCTGTGTAACTCCATCACAATACTATGACGACTCCAGAAGTAAGAGCGCAAGCGTATAACCGGCATCTGCCGGTTATACGCAAAGAAATCAGTTGGCGCTGTCTCATTTTGACTGATATATTGGCAAGTAGATATCAGTGTAATTCGCCCAATGGCTCAGCAATGCGCCGTTTTGACCTGCGTGTTTTGGCTGGATATCATACGTATTGGGAGCATGTGATGCTTGAAGAACTGGGTTTGACGCCAACCGCTGAACGAATCTACCTTACGCTGTTGGAGCATCCATGGCAGCAACCCGAAGCATTGCAAAAGCGGCTAGAATTGACCAGCCGCAGTGTGACCGAAAACATCACTATTTTACGAACTCTTGGCATCATACTAGATAATAACGATGCTGGATTGACAGTGGTGCCACCAGCTACTGCAACTCAGTTGCTCTTGACCCGCCAAGAAGCCAGCGTGGCGGCATTACAAGAGTTGATCATCCGTTCGCAGATTATGGCATCGCGCTTTGTTGCAGAGCATCAAATTAATCTCGTTAATCTCGGGAACGACGACAACGAACGTGTATTCGGTGAGCAACTAGTTATTTCTCGTATAGCGGAACTAGGCGCGCAAACTAGAGAGAGAGTTGATACGTTTGCGCCAGGTGGCAATTATCCCGAATCGCATATTACCGCAGGAAAAAAGGCCGACCTGAAAGCATTTGAGCGCGGGGTATATTCTAGGGCGATATTCCTGACGAGTGTGTTGACTGAATCGGCTTCTAGGTCAGCGACTGTGGCAGCACCTCGGATGCTCTCATATCTAGATTGGCTTGTTGAGCAAGGCGCCGAGGTTCGAACCGCTCAAGAACTCCCGATTCGAATGATCATATCTGATCAGAAAACTGCCATCTTGCCCCTTGATCCACTCTCAAGTGCCATGAAAGGGATACTAGTGGTCAAGGATGTAGGAACTGTGCGAGCCCTTTGCGCTTTATTTGAGAATCTCTGGGCAGCCGCGAAACCTTATGGAACTAGTTTCGATATAAGCTCTGGTTTCGCAGCGGATAGGATAACCATCCGAGATAGGGAAGTGTTATCGCTATTATCCGAGGGGATGAGAGATAGTGATATCGCTACCCGAATGGGGGTAAAAGAGCGGACGGCGCGGTCATACGTCAAGACTATTGGCCGCAAATTGGGTGCCCGTTCTCGCTTCGAACTCGGCTACAAAGCTGCGCTCGCCGGGTGGAGGCCAAACATTACTGAGGACATCAGTGTCCCTCCGCTGTGAATTGATTGGCCATTGTAGCTTGACACCACACTGCTTCTTGAATTCCCTAGCCAGCGAAGTCCCAGATGTTCGGTCTTGGGCACTCCCTAACGGCGGCAACCCAACTATGTTGCGGGTCTTGCCATTCAAGTATTTCCAGCCAAGGATCCCAAGCGCCCATCGGAAGGTTCATCACATCATCAACAATCACCTGACGGCTGGGCGGCTCCGAAATTGGATAACCCAGATCCCGCAAACACTGTTCAGCAGCCATCAACGCAGTATAGAAATCCTCGGCTTGGGCGACAGTTATTGGGTGTTCCTCTATTGGGATTGGGGGGAATTCTACTGCACATATTTGCCAAGCTTCCCACATCGCATCGGACACTTCAATATTAGGAGCCTCCGTTCCAATGCCAAGGTTTACGGCGTCGACATAGACTTCAGCTTCGCTCCAACCGCCGATATTTCTCATGCATTGTGCTCTAAGTTCTAGTTGCGGCCTTGTTCTTTCTGCCCAAGTTAGTTCTGGTTCCGCTGAAATATTTTCGGTTGGTGTTGCGGGTTGAGTGCAACCGACAAGAAAGAGAATAGGCGATATGATACCAAAGAATCTCCAGCGTCTAGCCATGGTCATTAGCGCTATTGCGGAAATCTGTTTGTGCAAACCAGCAATCGCGCTCGCCTGCGACTTTTCGTTTTGTATTATGATGCAAAGTTATCCCCTTGTTTAAGTGACACCAAATGGGGAGCCTGCGCCGAGGTATTTGACATAGAGCAGTGCGATATCGTCGGATTGCGGTTCGCCAGCAGCGAAGGCATGAACTTGCTGGCGGATACGATCAACGACAACTGCTGCGGGCTGAGCAACGGAATCCAGCAAATCGTTGGCCAAGCGGTCGGTACCGAACATTTGCTGCTGGGGATTAAAGGCCTCAGACACACCATCCGTATACAGTAATACGGTGTCACCCGGCGTTAAGGTTAGTTCCTCTTGGGCATATTTGCGCCCCGGTATTACCCCAAGCGGCGGCGCTTTGGGGGCCGCAATAACGTCAACAGTATCGGAAAGCTGGCGGTAAATAAGTGGCTTTGTGTGCCCAGCACTCGCACAGGTAAAAACGCCCGTAGCCAAATCGAGTATTGCATAGAAAGTGGTCACAAACATATTGGAGTAGTTATCCTCACACAAGATAGTGTTAGCAGACTCCAATAGATCAGCTGGCGATAGGTCAATATTGTTCCGGATAAGGGTCTTGGCAATAACCATAACTAAAGCAGCGGGCACGCTTTTCCCGGATACATCTGCTATTACGAGCGCAAGTTTTGTTTGTTCTTTATCCAAGAAAAAGAAGTCATAGAAATCCCCGCCCACTTCTTTGGCGGGTTGCATCAACGCGGCGATGTCAAAGTCGTCGTGGCCGGAAAACAACGGGGCAATCCGCGGCAAAAAGGCTTCTTGGATTTCCGTGGCTACCGCCAAATCGCTGCTTATCCGAGTTCTTTCCTCAACTGCCTCAGCAAGCTCAGAGATATGTGTTTTTAGGTCAGAGGTCATTTGGTTAAAGCTAGTAGCGACCATGCCTATTTCATCGGCGGATTCCACCGGAATTTGGGTGTCCAAATCGCCAGCACCAACTTGGGTAGCCCCTCGCACTAAGGCCGATAAGGGCCGAGCCAATGCCCGCGCCGACCAGTTAGCCGCAATAAACACTAAGCTGAATACGCTTGCCAACAAAAACAAGAAAATCCACAGCGTACGTTGAATTTGCGATTCAATATCAATTAAGGTGGCTTCAGATTGTGCGGTGATGTCAATATCCATCTGGGCAGCATCAAGCATAATCTCGCCATAACTAACTGCAATGCCGAGCATCCACCCGGTAGCGGGTAAACGCGCCATCGCTAAGTAATACCGATGTTCACCAAATTCGTGTAACCGGACATCAATATCCTCAACCAAATACTCGGGCCAATCCAACTGGTGTTCCACCGGGTCATCGGGATCAAATCGCGTATCGGCAATTACATTCCCGTATTGATTTAGCAAGAAAGAAAACCCTGAGGTTCCAATTCGGAGCTTAGTTAAGTCATCAAGTATATATCGCAGCAGCATATCCACGCCCACTACCCCCAAGGGAGTACCAGCGGGATCACTGAATGACATAACTGCCGAGTTGATTAGGTCGCCGGTAAAAGCATCGATATAAATATCAGTCCATATTACTTGCCCGGCGTTCTCTGGGAGTAAAGCCTCTTGGTACCAAGCGCGCAATCTGGGATCATAATTTGGGTCAAGATCAGTGGGTTCCATAAACCGGAAAACCCAACCATATTGTGTGCCGACGTAAACGGCGCTTAGCGCCGGATTAGCGGTTAGCACGTTACGGAACAACCAATAAGCATTACTTATCAAATGCCGTTCCGCAGCAACATCAGCCTCATCGCTTATCCCAGCCGGCAGATGAAATTGGGCGATCGGGCCATGGTCGGGTTGCGGGGGGATTTCTCCAGTGAATAGCTCTGGATTTGCATATAACTCCGTCATAAAAACGGCCATGCTTCTTAGGTCATCTTGAATACGGTTCAGGATAGCATTATAGAAGTTTGCTTGTGACCTAGCGATTAGGGCTAAGTCGGCTTCTGCTCTTGTTACTAAGGCTTCCCGGCTGCGGGATGAGGCAGTTTCGCCTAAGACGGTATTTGTGGTGACCGCCAGATGAGCTATTTGGTTTAACTGCCCAACGGAGATAATCATAATCGCGGCAGCAGCGGCTAGCGAGAGGCCGAGAATAACCACTAACATTCGGCGGGCAAAGCCGAGTTGCCTTACCCATTTAGGGACTCTAAATGAGCCGTGGCGCGCATTTCTAAAGATATTGGCTACGCTCGGCTTTTTAGGGGTACTTGCGCCATTAGCGCTGGAACGCTGGCCGTTCACACGTCCCATTTCTTAGTTACCGCGAATACATTTTTGTCAGCAATGCGTTGATAGTCGAGTTTATCCATGCGCTTTTTGATTAGCATAATGCCTAACCCACCAATCGGGCGCCGTGCCACTTCACCATGCAAATTGGGTGGTGGATACTTAAGTGGATTAAATGGGATGCCGGTATCCTGAAACGTAACCGTCGATTCCCTCGCAGCTGGGTCATCAACCCAAGTGATCCTGATTAGCCCTTTTTTATGGGCCTCATAAGCTGGGTACGCATAATTAACGATATTTAGGAATATCTCTTCGCAGGCCAAGCGTAAATCATAGGCCGCACGCGGTGGTAACTTAGCGAGATGCTCTTCGAGAGCCGTCATCGCATCATTAAGTGACCCGAACCGCGCTGGAAAATCGCTGGTCGAGCTGATGGCTGCACTTATCGTTTTGCTCATATTGCTTGTCCTGTAGTGTTACCAGCTTGCGCTAATTAGCTTTCGCCGCCAAAGCCGTAGCTGAATCAACCGCAGCGATCGCATCTGGTAAGGCCGGATATAACTCGATTACTTCATCAAAGCCTGCGGTAGTGATAATGTCCAAAACTAATGGTTGCGGCGCTGCCATCACCAATTTACCGCCTAAGCGCACTGCCTGCTTTGCCGCGATAAGTAAAGTGCGTAGGCCAGAACTGGCAACATAATCACATTCCGACATATCAAGTACAATCTTTTTGCCCTGCGCAGCTGGCGTAAGGGAGTTTAGCATGCCGTCCAGCGCAACTTGTGAACCGAGAACATCTAAGCGCCCAACCAGTTGGAGCACCATGACACCATCGATGACCTCTTGGACAATTTTCATCCCCATACTGTATATTGCGCGGCGATAAGGCACTGGGAAAAGGTGGATATTTGACGCACCGATATGTCAATTAGGTAGCTTCAGCGAACTCACCTAATCATTGGCTCGACAGTTGGCACGGGTTGCACGCTTTTCCGGCTGTTTTTGGTAGGCTATAAGTAACCGTGGTAGCATCGAAAGCGATTCAAAATGACACAATCAGCCGTTATCTCAACTGTTAAGCGCCATAGCAAATGGCTGCTCCCCGTAATTTTACTCAGCTATTTTGTGGTGGGCTTCCCCGATGGCGCCTTTACCGTAAGCTGGCTGGGCATTGACGCCGAAATCCCCGGTATGACAACGGCCCATACCGGCTGGATACTAGTGGGGTACTCCGTCACTTACACGCTCGCAGGCGTTGTGCTATCGCGCCTCAACCATTGGCTGCGATTGCAAACCATTTACCTGATTGGCCTTATTATCATGGCGCTAGGGTTCTTGTGGCTTTCTTTTGCGCCCGGCTTTACGATGGTATTGGCCGCCATCACCCTTTATGGTTTGGGGACAGGTGCAGCAGCGGCATCTATGAATGCCTATATGGCTAAACATTATACTGCTAGCGATAACAACTGGATGCACTTTTTCTGGGGCATTGGCGCCGCTGCTAGTGCGCTGATAATGGGCCTAATGAAGGGCATGGCCGATTGGCGGGCTGGTTATTGGGTGATCGTTATCATCGTCAAACTTATTGTGGTAGTGGTGGCGCTCAGTATTTTTAAGCGGATTTGGATTGATGAATCCGTTACTGCTACCACTGCTGATATTGGCGCAAATGGTGATGGTGTTATTGGTAACCCTGAAGTTGTTGGAGACGTATATTTAACTACCGAGGCGCCAGTAGAAACCGCGGTCGAACCCGAAGCTTTAGACCCTGATTTTGACAGCGTTTCTGATGGACGTTATCTGAATAGCAAATGGCATCAATGGCTACAAATCGCCACCTTCTTTTTCTTGGGCGGTACTGATTACACGTTCGTTTTCTTTACCGCAGCGGTATTAGCGCAACGCGGGCATGGTGGTGCCGCTGGCTTCTTATTCCCGGCTGTCTATTATGTTTCGATGACATTGGGGCGGTTAGTTGCTGGCTGGTTAGCGCGCCGGATGCGCGAGTTCTCTATTGAGCGGCTGGCATTAGCGATGTCCTTAGTTGGTATCGCGGTTCTGTTCTTTACCAGCAATGTGGCCGGCATGGCTATTCTCGGGTTTGGGTTAGGCCCGCTGTTACCCACTTTAGTTAGCGATAGTTCCAATATCTTTAGGCCCAAGATTCTACCTAAGATTGTTGGTTATGAGTTAGCAGCATTTGGGGCGGGTATCGCGGTGTTGTTCTTTGTCACCAGCCAAGCCTTGCACTTCTTTAGTTACGAGATGCTATGGCCGTTGGGTTTGTTCTTTATTTTAATGGTGGCGTTGTGTAATGAGGTATTGAAGCGGGCCGGCATTAACCTTGCGAATCGAAATCGCCAGCAAGTTGTTGCTTAGCTAAGGCGATGCTGCTGGGACCAAGCAAACATGGCAATAGCGGCGGCGGCTCCTGCGTTAATTGATCGAGTAGAACCATATTGGGTGATATGCACGATGGCCTCGCATACGGCTTGCATTTCCGGTGTGAGGCCGGTGGATTCTTGGCCGAATACCAAAAGGCAATTGCGGGGTAATCGATATGATTCCAGCGGCACAGAACCCGGAATGTTATCTACGCCGATAATCGGAAATAGGGGCGTGGTGCCTAGCTGCATTACTTCGGCTAGTAGCTGTCTAGCATCGTCGCAATGCTGGATATGTAAATAGCGATCAGTGACCATTGCGCCCCGCCGGTTCCAGCGTTTATTGCCGACGATGAATACGCCAGCGACGTTAAAGGCATTTGCGGTGCGCACCACCGAACCGATATTGAAATCGTGGTGCCAGTTTTCAATGGCAATCCATAAGTGCGGTTGGCCGGTTAAGCGCTTATCCAATTCGCGGCGAATCGCATCCTCACGCCAATATCGAAACTCATCGGCCACGTTCCGGTGGTCACCCTTTTCGAGCAACTCGGGGGAGTAGTGGTCACCGGTCGGCCAAGTGCCTTGCCAAGGTGGGGTGCCCACAAAGTGGTCATCGTGTTGCTGCCCGGCCTGCTCGCCTGCTATTTCCATCGCATTTGCTAGCGGTAACTATTTATTGGCGGTTGGTGTTATATGGAGCGAGCGTAGGTGGCGAGCCGATCAGAGGCCGCATCCCACTGGGCGTCACGTTGCTGTTGGCCGGGATGGGACTCATACCAAGCGATCTGATCATAGGCCGCATCGTCATATCTGATAGTAGTGCCGAATTCGGGAACTAACGCCTTAATCTTACTGTTATCAAAAACTGCGGAATAAGATTTATCGCCTAATAGCCCCGGCCCATGTTCAGGCGAAACACGCGCAATAGTCTCGCTGGCGACATGCACCAGATCGGGGCTTTCCACCCCGGCCGCATGAGCCAAATCAGTATAGATGGAGTTCCAGTCAGGCGCGTAATCGCCAACAATATGAAAACTATCGCCAATAGCTAGCGGATTTCCTAATAATCCAGTAAACCCAACGGCAAAGTCATTGGTATGCGTTAAGGTCCATTGGGTAGTGCCGTCGCCATGCACAATAACGGGTTTACCTTCGCGCATGCGCAACACATCTGTCCATTTCCCCATAGTGGGGATAAGCGTATTGTCGTAAGTGTGTGAAGGGCGCACGATGGTAATCGGAAAACCAGCTCGCATAGCGTCAGTTAAGACGTTTTCCGCTGCGATTTTGTCTTGGCTATATTGCCAAAACGGGTTTACTAGGGGAGTGGACTCGACTATCGGATGGCGTTTAAGGGGCTTTTGATAGACCGTGGCTGTCGAAATAAAAACGTACTGGCCCGTCCGATCCTTAAATAACTCAATATCCTTACTCACATGTTCTGGCGTAAATGCGCGGAACTGTGCCACCACATCGAAATCTTTGCCGCTTAGTGTTTTGGCGATTGCGTGATGGTCATTTGCATCCGCAACTAGATATTCGATACCCTCCGGCATCGGACGTAAACTGTCCAACCCACGGTTTAGCACGGTTACTTGATGTCCTTGCTCAACAGCCCTCGCCACGGCAGCATGGCTAATTACCCCACTACCGCCAATAAACAATACCGATTTACTTGTTCCCATGTCACCATCCTAATGCATAATGCTGAAGCTTATTCGGGGGATGCGAGCAAATGGTTAAGCAGCCGCTCCCCAAGCCAAGCCATCACGATTATTATAACCGTCCAAGCGAGCACATCGTCAGTGGCGAGAGTGAGGCGAGCCTGATAAAACCGTTCGCCGATGCTGCCCCTTGGAATGCCAATCACTTCGGCACTTATGCCCGCTTTCCATGCGAGTCCAAATCCGCTTTGTGCAGCGGCGGCTAAAAAGGGTAGGACGGCAGGCCAAGTAACGGCTTGAAACGATTGCCATTTGTTTGCATTGAACACTTTAGCGACATCGGTTAAATCTGGATCTTGTTGCATTAGGCCGTTTTGGACATTTGCAAAAGCAATTGGCGCGACAATAAGGGCAGCGATAGTAATGGTTAAGCCAGTAGAACCGGCGAATAGCAAAACCAGTATTACAAAGCTAACTACCGGGACGCTTCGCATTACGCGCATGGGAACTTGGACTAAGGCGGTTAACCAAGTTGATAAATGCGCGGCATAAGCTAACAGTGCTCCTGCGGTAATGCCAATCAAAAACCCGCCAACAATCCTTAAGGCAGTGGCCGCTAGAGTTTGCCAGAATGTGGCAGTGGGTGCCAGCCGAACTAGCGCTTGCAACACTTGCATCGGTGCCGCTAATAGAAATCGTTGTCCGATAATTACCGCGATAAGTTGCCATATCATTAGCCAAAAAGCTAATGCTGCTATGCGTTGCAACATACTAGTGCGGCGGTAACGATGTTTTATGTTATCGCTTTGTAAACGTTTGCGCGCAATTGTTGCCATGTCCGCGTTTTTAACACTATTCGAGGAAAAAGTCAGCATCGGGAATATTGCCACCTATTGCCATCGGATTCGCTTCATAAAGCACCGTCAAAAACTCTAGCGTCGCTGTTTTGGCGGCCTCGCCCGTCAGCATTACTAAATTGGTGCGTGGAATAGCAGCCTCCGCAATTTCCGCAGTAGGCAATATCATTTGTTCCGCAACCACAATGGCGGCGGCACTCGGATTGTCGGTAACCCAAGCAATGGAACGGCCTACCGCTTCAATAAGGTATTGCGCGGTTTGCGGATATCTGGCGACAAAATCAGCGCGAAATACTAGCGCTGTCGTGACCAACGGCGAGTTTGTCGCGAGTTCCCATGCCTCGCCTAAACTAACTACTACTTTGAAATCCGGATCCTGTGCGATTAGCGAAGTGACGAAGGGCTCGGGAAGGATACCGAAATAGGCCTGACCAGCGAGCAATTGGGCGACTGCCTCAGGCGCTTCGGCGGAAAAGGTGAGGTCCAAATCGATATCGTAATGCTGTGTCAAGTATTCGATAACATATTGCGGGGTAGCCCCTAAGCCGAAAGACACCACCTGCGCACCAGCTAAATCTGCAAAACTGGGGATTTCTGGCCGGTCACCCCAGAGCGCACTATTACCAACCACATAGAATAAACCGGTTCCGGTAATAGCCGCTAGTTTGATATCACCATTTGTGCGGTTATATAGTACCGATGCTAGATTGACTGGAAGTAAAGCAGCATCCAATTCCCCAGTGGCCAATTTGGCGGTAATTTGATCTGGCGCCCCCGCTAACTCTAAGCTAAATGGGACAGCGTTAAAGGTGCCTTCTGCAGTATCGCCTAAAAAGAACTGCGTTAACGCTAAGGCAGCAGCCCCACGGGGAGTACCGAACCTTATTTGATTTGGCAATGCCTCCGAAGCGATATGTTCTGGTACTTCGTCTATCTCGGGTGCAACTGTATTAGTCTCGGAGATATTTGGGGCGTTCGTTAAGCCGCTGTCGATTGAGGTGTTTTGGCAACCCGTTACAGCCAGCGCTGCAAAGAGGGCAGCGGCAACTACCTTAACAAGGCGTATCTTAGCCATGTGCTTAGCGAAAACCTTTGACACGAACACTAAACACTAACGTCATTGCGGGCTGGACCCGCAATCTTAACTCGGCTTAGGATCGCTAGGCTTAAATACAACAAAAACTAAACCAGCGAATTGACGCGCGCAGCGAGCTTCGACTTGCGGTTCGCAGCCTGATTTTTGTGGATGACGCCTTTAGATACGGCCTTATCCAACTTGCGCGATGCCTCTTGCAGGGCAGTGGTCGCGGCGACCTTGTCACCAGCGGTTACGGCCTCGCGGGTCTTGCGGACGTAAGTCTTGAGTTCAGACTTGACGGCCTTATTACGCAGGCGCGCTTTCTCGTTCGTCTTATTGCGCTTAATCTGCGACTTGATGTTTGCCACGCGGATTTCCTTCTTTACTTATTACGTTTAGGCGTATGTTGAGTTCTGGGGTGGTCACTGCTGGCTCGATGTTCTAACCTATATGGTTCTACCGATTTGGCGAACATAACGGGGCGCGGTGACACGCAACCCACTACGATACCCTAATTTCTCCGTCGCACCAAATAAGCTGACAGCGCAGGAGCCTACTGCTGTCCGCGTTTGCGCCAGGCTCGAGCAACAATCACACTAGCCGTCATTGCGGGCTGGACCCGCAATCTCTTTCATGGCGGTATGAAATGCGGTTCGAGTCCGGCATGGCGACTATATCCATCGGAACGGAAATGGCTGGGATTAGTTTCGTCGTGATAGATAACGGCACACCTAACAAGTGAGGGCAGCTAGTGGCAGGATATAAAGGCGGCGGGCCGGGGAATGAGTTGCGAGTGCTAGCCAAGAACTTGTATGACGCTGGGCCGGAGGTTTATAAGTTCGTAAAGCCGGTATTCAAGAAAGCCGCGCAAAACATCAAAACTGACTGGCAGGAAAACCCTCGTGACTCGGCATATTTCGGGCAGATTAGCGGCAGTGTTGGCTATGACGACGAATCTAGTGATGATGAGATCCGCTTCGTTATCGGTAGCCAACCGTCGCCGACTAAGGGCATCAAACATGGCGGTTCGCTAGTTGGTATTTCGTTGGGTTACACCAGCCGTGGCGGCGGGCATCGTACCGACCCGATTGAGTTTATGGAAGCCGAAACCGAAACCACTAGTGTCCGGATTTTAAGATGCTGGTGGTGCGCCGATGTTTTTCAAGGCTTCTACATCCCCGCCTCGTACGGCTGCCAGCAGATTCCCATAGTATTCGTCTTGAGCAGCCGAAGCCGCACGACGTTGTTGATCTTGCAGGTCACGTTGTGCTTGTTCCCGTGCATCGCGGGCAGCGTTCTCTTGCTCAATTTTGCTTAGTCTTGGCCCTCTAATGGATTCTAGGGCAACTTTTAACATAGCAATAACGAAAGCGCCTGCTATCGCTAAGCCGAATACCCAAAGCATGAAGACCAAGACCATGCTCGTAATTTTACCACCCTACACAGCCATTTAAGTCAGGAAGCTAGCTAGTATGAGTAACACATCGCGTAACCTGACGGTTAATCTATCCTTGAATGCATCTGGATACAATGCTGCCAGTAAGCAAGCCGCTGCACTTACCGACTGGCGCGGCGTTGCTCCTCGTACGCCTCCCACGCTTCTAGCTCATTGCGATGCTGAGCTACAAACTCTTGTTGTAAGGCAATAGATACTTGGGTATGTCGCTCATCGTAACCGATCTCTGTTCGGCAATCATAAGCGGCTAGCGCCATTTCGATTTCGCGCTCGGTAAAGGCAGCTAAATCCGCCGGGTCATCTATTACCCATATCCCGTAGACCGTCCGAGTTCGTGGAATAGCATCATATTCCACCTGCAGTAGTTGTGGCACAGCTTCCGGTGTTGGTAGCTGCCCATAACCGGTACTAGCCATGCAGGCACTCCACTCAGCGTCAAGGGCGGCAATTTGGGGGTGCGTGCCGGTGATTATCGCGTTCCAAAAGATATCCGTCTCTCGGTGCAAGTCGGCAAATGCATCGGGTGTCCCAAACATCGCCTCAAATGCGAGTCCGCTACACCCAGGGGTGCTTTCTGCAGTTTCGTACTCGTTCCAAACGCCTATTAGGGCCTCATTCCAAGCGGTTCGCTCAGCCTCGGACATTTCCATCATGACGGGATGATTTGGATTATTGGTGCCGTCGAAATAAACGTGACCGTCTCTTAACGGCGGTTCCACGCTAATGCCATAACCGAATTCAGCATGCCATTCTCGAGTTCCCCAAGGTATTGCGTCCGGATTTGGGATGATAACCGGAACAGTATCGATGTTGGGGATATACTCAAACCCCTGTTCGGCCATGCAAGCGGCAATGAGCTCTTCGCGAAACCGGTGATCCGCGATGGCCTGATCTTGGCGTTGCGCAGCGGTCATACCAAGGGGGAGACCTCCAATTCGAGCCTGCCATTCCTCTAGCGGGCCAAATTGGGCATCCGCAGCAGGTTCTGGGCTGCCATCAGGCGCGGGCGCAGTACAGGCGGTCGCTAGCAAAATCAGCGCAAGGGGCCAGCTCAAAACAGCAACCCGGTGTCGGAATCGTTGCTGACGGAATCGTGCGGCCATTAGTTCCTCACATTCACCGATGATGTTTGCGGTTATCCTCCATTATTTTAACTGTTACTAGGCAAGGTAAAAACCGTTCTGACCGGAACCGTTCAGTTTTCATCAATCCCGGCAGCATCTTTGGATTTTTTAAGCGCATTCGCCCGCTGGTGTTCTCTACAGGGGCTGTGGAAATGGGATTTCTTGATTGCTTGGTGAAGTGCGATGCTGCTGGGGTGCTTACTGCTAGGATAAAGATTAGTGGGCGGCGGGGTAACCGACGTCTGGATTTTGGAGGATGGCAATGTCAATCCAAGTGCCGATGTCGGCGCCGCAAATGGGCGCGGACACGGTGGAGCAGCGGGTGGTGCGCCGCCGGATGTCGTTCGCGGAGTTTGAGCGGCTGCCCGAAAAGCCGCGCCATGAGTGGGTCGACGGGGTGGCGCTCATAATGGATGCTGCTTTTCGGAAACATAATCGATTTGTTGCTCGGTTAACTGCGGTATTGGTGGAGGCGTTGCCGGATCTTGACGTCTTACCAGAAAATAGTTTCCGCATGTCAGATAGCTTGCGGGTACCGGATATCACCGTAGCTGATCCAGATTCCGATGGCGAGAAATGGCTGGTTGATCCGCCTATTCTGATTGTCGAGGTATTATCGCCCAGCACTTGGCGCGAGGATTTAGAGCGGAAAGATAAGGAATACGCTCAAGCTGGGGTGGGGCATTACTGGACTGTCGATACCGAAGTACAGATGATAACCATGCGGATAAATATTGGAAAGCGTTGGCAAGTGGAGCGGATTGTTGACAAGTCCAATCCGGACGCTGATATCAAACTCGGCCATTATGGCACTATCCCAATCCGGCTCGGCCAGTTATTTCGATAGAATAGAGGTTAGCCTTGATACCAATAATCATAGTATTAGCGTCAACAAGGGTTGATAAAGGGTTTCCCTGTCATGCCGCGCACTTAATAAAGTTCAGTGCAGGCTCCGTTGCTGCATCTTAGCGGCTAAAGACAAGTGAAGGTGATGTGTTGAACGCAGCGGAACTCGCTCGGATAGCACCGGCAGCTACCGACCCAAAGTTAATTCGGAACTTTTGCATTATCGCGCATATTGACCACGGGAAATCCACGCTGGCAGACCGGATGCTACAATTAACCGGAGTGGTATCGTCGCGCGATATGCGGGCGCAATATCTGGATCGGATGGATATTGAGCGCGAGCGGGGCATTACTATTAAGTCTCAGGCTGTGCGGATGCCGTGGTCATTTGATGGAACACCATATGCGCTGAATATGATCGACACCCCTGGCCACGTGGACTTTACCTACGAGGTATCGCGGTCGCTGGCCGCTTGTGAGGGTGCCGTGTTATTGGTAGATGCGGCCCAAGGTATAGAGGCGCAAACGCTCGCTAATCTGTATTTGGCAATGGAGAACGACTTAGAGATTATCCCCGTCTTAAATAAGATTGACTTACCCGCCGCCCAACCGGAAAAGTATGCCGCCGAATTAGCGAGCCTAGTAGGTTGCGACCCGGATGAGGTATTGCGAGTTTCCGGTAAGACCGGGGCAGGCGTTGCGGAATTACTAGATAAGATTGTCGAAGTTGTGCCGCCGCCAGTTGGTGACCCAAGGGCGCCCAGCCGGGCCATGATTTTCGATTCGGTTTATGACGTTTATCGCGGCGTAGTGACTTATGTGCGGGTTATTGACGGGAAATTCAGCCCACGCGAACGCATTACGATGATGAGTACTGGCGCTAACCATGAATTACTCGAAATCGGAGTGATATCGCCCGAACCTATGCCCACTAATGGCTTAGGCGTAGGCGAGGTCGGTTACTTAATTACTGGTGTTAAGGACGTGCGCCAATCCAAGGTTGGCGATACGGTCACGTCGCAAGCGCGGCCTGCTAAAGATGCCCTACCGGGTTATGCCGACCCAAAGCCGATGGTTTTTTCTGGGTTGTACCCGATAGATGGCTCCGATTATCCGGCCTTGCGTGAGGCGTTGGATAAGCTGAAACTTAACGACGCTTCGCTAAACTATGAGCCGGAAACCTCCGTAGCTTTGGGGTTCGGGTTCCGGGTCGGCTTTTTGGGGTTACTGCATTTAGAGATTATCCGAGAGCGGCTGGAACGCGAATTTGATTTGGATTTGATAGCCACCATGCCCAACGTGGAATATGACGTGGATTTGGATAGTGGCGAAACGGTGTTAGTGACTAACCCGTCGGAGTTTCCGGGGGGCAAAATCAAAGAGGTGCGTGAGCCGGTAGTTAAAGCGACTATTTTGGCGCCTTCCGAGTTTGTTGGTACCGTGATGGGATTATGTACCGAGCGGCGCGGCAAGTTGCTGGGGATGGACTACTTATCCGAGGATCGGGTCGAATTAAGATATACACTGCCGCTGGCCGAGATAGTCTTTGATTTCTTTGACCAGCTAAAGTCCCGAACTCGTGGTTATGCATCGCTAGATTATGAGCCGAGCGGGGAGCAAGCCGCAAACTTGGTCAAGGTAGATGTGCTGTTGCAAGGCGAAAAGGTGGATGCTTTTAGTGCGATTGTCCATAATGATGCTGCTTATGATTATGGCGTTACGATGACAAAGAAGCTGCGGGGCTTGATACCTCGGCAACAGTTTGAGGTGCCCATTCAAGCAGCCATCGGGGCGCGGATTATCGCCCGCGAAAATATCAGGGCGATCCGCAAAGATGTGTTAGCTAAGTGTTATGGCGGCGATATTTCGCGCAAACGCAAGCTCTTGGAAAAGCAGAAAGAGGGTAAAAAGCGGATGAAAACTATCGGTTCTGTTGAGGTTCCGAAAGAGGCTTTCATCGCCGCACTCTCCAATGATGATGCTGGCGACAAAAAGAAGTAATTGAACCTATTTTAACCAGTTTAACCTATCCGTCATTGCGGGCTCGACCCGCAATCTCAACCTTGAAAGAATCATGTCACCGTCCAATCTCCCTTTCTCGGTATATGTTCATGTGCCGTTTTGCTCGCGACGGTGTGGTTATTGTGACTTTAACACTTACACCGCTTCTGACTTGGGTGGCGGTGCCTCACAAAAGGCATACCCGGACTTAGCGCTAGAGGAGGTAAGGCTTGCTCAGAATCAACACGCTCCGCGCGGGGTGACTACGGTGTATTTCGGCGGCGGTACGCCAACCGTACTTCCGGCATCTGACTTAGTAAAGATTCTCGGCGGCATCAGGGAAGCTTGGGGGATTACGTCCGATGCTGAAATAACCACGGAAGCCAATCCCGATTCCGTTACTGAACAGGATATCGTGGAACTAGCAGCCGGTGGCTTCACCCGAATATCATTTGGAATGCAATCGGCAGTACCCCACGTGTTAAAGGCGCTAGATCGCACGCACAATCCCGATAACATCAGGCAAGTTGTAAAGTGGGCGCAAGCAAACGGGCTTAAGCCATCCCTAGATTTAATATATGGTACCCCGGGCGAGAGCCTTGACGATTGGCGACAATCAGTTCAGGCGGCAATCAGTACCGGCGTTGACCATATTTCAGCATACGCGCTTACAGTTGCACCTAATACTAAACTCGGGCGGCAAATAGCAAATAGCCAAGTACTTAAACCAGATGATGACGATATGGCCGAGAAATACGAGTTAGCCGACAAACTATTAACTAAGGCGGGTTTTGAGTGGTACGAGATATCAAACTGGGCGCGCGGTGGCATAACCGGCCCAAACGCCTGCCGACACAATCTAGTTTATTGGCACAGCGGCGATTGGTTAGGTATTGGCCCCGGCGCTCACAGTCACATAGGTAGCACTAGATTCTGGAATGTCGCCCACCCACGTCAGTGGGCTACTATGATAACCGACGGCGATTTACCCATAGCGGGTTCAGAACAACTCACTGCCGCAGAGATATCCTTAGAAAAGATATTCCTTGAATTACGCTTGTCCTCAGGACTATCGATAGAAACGCTAGCTCAGTATCAAACTAATCTAAACGAAAATATCAATAGCCATGGGGAATCAACAAACAAACTAAAGCAGGAACTTAACGCCCTAGCAAGAAACGGCCTAATCTCATCGGACGCCCTAAACCGCGATTCCCAAGCGATCCTGACTCTAAAGGGCAGGCTCTTAGCCGACTCGGTAGTGCAATCACTGACTTAGTTAAGTGAAGGGGCTGGATGCTAAGACACTTCAAACTACTAGGGGATTTTACGGTAAGCTGTGGTGATGCGGTCTTTGGTAAAGCCAGCGAAACTTCAACCGGGGGATAAGGTTGCGACGGTATCGCTGTCGGCGGGGACGGCTGGGGATGCGGCGACCAACTGGCGATATTGGCAGGGCAAAGAGCGCATTGAGCAGCTACTTGGCTTTGAGGTTGTCGAGATGCCGCATACCTTAGCTGGGTCGGAGTATTTGGCGGCTAATCCGCAAGCACGGGCGGATGATATGATGGCGGCCTTTAACGACCCAACCATAAAAGGTATATTCAGTTGCATTGGCGGTAGCGATGCGATAAAGATGTTACCTTACATTGATTTAGCGGTAATCCACAGTAATCCTAAAGTCTTTATGGGTTATTCAGATACTACCACCAACCATTTGATGTGCTATAAGGCTGGACTATCGAGTATTTACGGTCCCGCGTTATTATCTGATTTTGCCGAGAATGTCGCGATGCCAGAATATACGCTGCATTGGGTGAAACGAACACTCTTTGATACCGAGCCAATTGGGGAGATACCAGTAGCGCCTGCATGGTGCTCGCAGCGGCTAGATTGGGTAATCGAAAACAAAGATACCGCCCGTGGTTTCCAGCCCAATACCGGATATGAGGTAATTCAAGGTTCTGGTAGTGTGCAGGGGCGTTTGATTGGTGGTTGTTTGGAAGTATTCTTGAGTGACCTCGAAACTGACTTATTCCCGTCGGAAGCCGACTTTCAAGATGCTCTCTTGTTTTTTGAGACTAGCGAAATGCAACCACCACCTACTGAGTCATATGAATTCACTATTACCAGCCCGGCTGGCTGGTTCGGGTTAGCGCAAGGCACAAAGGCAACGATCTGGGGTATCCTTCCTATGCTGCAAACCTTGGCCGCCAAAGGCATCTTGCAAAAGGCGGCTGGTTTAGTATTCGCGAAACCGGTGGATGAGAAGTATTATCACGAATACCAAGTTGCAATCCGAAAAGCATTGGCTGAATGTGGGCGAGCGGAGATGCCTGTCCTGTATAATCTCAGTTTTGGGCATTGCGAACCGAAGTTCTGCCTACCTTACGGCGCCCTCGCAGAAATCAATTGTACTAACCGAATATTCAGCATCTTGGAAAGCGCCGTCATTTGACCACGCGCAGCATCCAGAATGAACAAAAGGCAATAGCGGCTTATGCGAATAGCACGGAAACGCCGGATGGGATATTTACGGTAATAGCCACCGACGATGCTGTTATCGCGTCTGGCTGGACAGAAAACCTTACCCATCTATTGGCCTTAATTCATCCAACCTTGCGCCCCTCCGCAGTCAAGTTAGCCAAGTTGAATAGCCGGGCACCGATGTTGGTTGCAGCGTTAACGGCAGTTACAGCTTACTATACCGGCGAATTCGCTGCGCCATACCAAATACCAGTAAAGCAATGTTCCGGTAAATTCCGCGAGCACGCCTGGGAGGTAATGCGAGAAATACCGCCGGGGCAGCCAATCACTTATCAAGAGTTTGCTACTAGCTGCGGTAACCCAAAAGCGGTAAGAGCGGCGGCAGGCGCCTGTGCGATGAATGCTGCCGCGTTATTCGTGCCCTGTCATCGGGTATTAAGAACTGACGGTACTTTGGGCGGATTTCGTTATGGGCTAGAAGTCAAAGCGGCCTTATTGGCACGCGAAAGTGTTGCAAGCAGTCGGGCAGATATTAGCAGCGGGCCAAATTGGGCTGTAGAGCTCTAACCAATAATAGAAATATCATTGATTTAGATGTGGGGATAGTATCGAAAAGTGTTGATGGATAGTTTTTCCGTCATGCTGCGCGTAGATTCGGGGTCCCCGACGATTCGTGAGCGAATCGGTGGGGTGAAAGGAGCAGCATCAAGATCCTGCGACTCCACTGCATTCCGCGCAGGATGACGGGAGATATGGTTTAACACATTAACACACTTAGTGACTACCACCAGTTAGGTTAGTGGAATAACGCTGGCAGCCTTACCTACTAACGCGCGGATATCATCGGGGTCGGAGGTAAAGAGATATGGCACCCCACCGACTTGAATTGCTGTTGCGGCGACCATAGCGTCCAGAGCGTGCTTATGACCGTGCATCCCTGCGTCGGCGAGTAATTTGGAAGCTTCTTTTGCTAAATGTTCGGTCACCGGAATAATTCGCAACCGGGATATTGCCCAATCGAACCCTGCTCGGTTCATTTTCGGGTAAGTTACTTCGATAAGGGTTGCCGCCGAAACAATAACAGGTGCCTTTACCAAATAGGCATCAAGCGCGACGCTACGTAGGTATGGATCTTGGGCGATGACCCGAGAAAGCGCTTCGCTATCAAATACTGTTAAAACTTTGGGCGGGTTTCTCATCTGATAATCCCGATTTCTCGATCCGCTGCCTCTTTATCCGCCCTGACTTTCGCTAACATTTCATCTGAAACTGGGCCGAGTTCCTCATCCCAAGTCCGAATCATATCCCCAAGGCGTTCGAGATCGAAATGTTGTGTCATCACATCATTTATGTATGCGGAATAACCACCCTTTTTCACCCGCGCTAGGATTTCCGAGTGGACTTCTGGGCTTAGCGTAATGGACTTTTTGATAAGCGTTTCCGTTCCCATACTACCCATCGTACCACAGGTAGGATTGCCCGGTGTTGTTGGATAGCCGAGCGCATGGGAATATAGGATGATGCGGCAAACTGGGCGCGGTGACGGCAGGCCAAACCGAGGCGGACAGGGCGATTATCGCGGTCGAGGCAGCGGTGGTGGTTCGGGCACGCATCGCAGTCCATCGGACAGCGGGCGAGGTCGCGGCGAGCGCGGGCAAGGATACGGCGGTGGCAATTCCGGTTATGGGCGTCGCTCAGATGGCAATGCTGGCGGTTCGCAACGCTCGGACGGGCGGACGCGGTCGAGTTGGGGCCAAGATGGCGGCTCCGAGGGGCGCCGAGATGGGCAGCGGTCGAACGCTAGCCAACAAGGCAGGGGTCGGCAGGCAGATGGCGAGCGGCGACCTAGTTCGTATGGCGAGCGGTCGAATTACGGTGAGCGGTCAGGGTACGGTGATCGGTCAGGTTATGACGGACGATCCGGGTCAGGTGAGCGTACGGACCGAGGTGGAGCACGCGACGGCGACCGACGTTCTAGTTACGGGGAGTGTTCAGGCTATGGCGATCGCCCAGTTCGCAGTAGGACGCCGGACGGTGATAAACGGTCTGGATATGGCGACCGCGGTCGTTCGGCTGATGGTGAGAGACGGTCGGGTTATGGCGAGCGAAGCCGCCCACAAGATGGCGACCGGCGCT
>JGI24699J35502_11134057_pt1 | contig 27371 bp, 33 predicted proteins | sample TergutMp193P4_FD_35502 | JGI IMG/M metagenome (IMG submission 35502)
CGACTCGGAGGCGAGCCCGCACACGCCGAGCCGCACGGAAGCGGACGGCGCCTGCCACCCGTCGGCGGGTGTGCTGGTGGTGATCATCTCCTGCACGGTGACGAGTCCGTCCCTGTTGGGCAGGTCGAATTCGTCGGAGGTCACCAGAGGCGACCCGTCGATGGTTTTCTCGGGCAGGGTGGCGAGCAGGTGGTCCTCGTCGCACACCGCGTCACGGTAGACGGATCGCCCGTTGACGATGGTGGGCGTCCAGTCGGTCGTGTCCGAATCCGGGGTGAAGTAGACTTTCCACGACACCGAGTAGCGCGCCCAGTCGATCGTGTCATCCGAGCCCGCGTCCACGGCCAGCACGTCCACGGCGGGGCCTCCGCCGAGCACCTCGGATGCGGTCGTCTGGGCTTTGGCCGACTCGACGGTCACGGCGGTCGGATCGGATTGGACCGGGACCACCGCCTGGGTGATGAAGCCGGGAACGTCCTTGTCGACGGTCACCGTCTCGCGGGCGACGCCGCACTGTCCCCGGTGGATTTCGGCGGGGTTGCCGTCGGCGTCCTTCGGGGCGTTCGTGTCGGTGACGACCTCCTGGAAGTACAGCAGGCCGCCGACCGTGTCGGGTACGGTCACCGCCGGGGAGGTGTAGGTCCCCACGTCGGTCATCGGCTGGGAGTCGGTTCGCGTCAGCAGGTACTCGTCGGAGCACACCGCGTCGGTGTAGACCCACTGGCCCGTGTCCTCGTCGGGGACGGGGGCGGGCATGGTGACGGAGATCCGTCCCGTGGCCGTGTCGGTGTGCGTCGGGGGCACCGGCTTGTAGTACACGTCCCACCTCAACTGGGCGCCGGAGAGGTCCTGCAACGGGTCGAGCGTGTCGACCGTCTCGTCGGTCCACACGTGCAGCACGTCGGAGACACGAGAGCCGGGCGTGGCCACCAGGCCAGTCTCCATCGCCTGGGCGGTGTCCTTGTCGGAGGACTGCTCGTCGCCCGCCGTCACCGCCTGGGTGATGTACTCGGGGACGACCTCGCGGTACGTGACCGTCTCGGACGGCTCGCCGCACAGCGAGCGGTACGGCATGACCCGGTCGTCGCCCGGATGGGAGACGACGAAGGTGTAGGAGACGTTGACCTCGTCAGTCTTGAACAGACTTCCGCTGACCTGGTTCTTGCCGAGCCAGGTGTTGGCGGCGGGCAGCGCGGCCGCCGCTCCGGCGGCGCGGGTGGCGACCAGACGCGAGTTCGGGTCGTCGGCGGTGCAGGACGTGGGTCCGAAGTCGCCGCTGACCGCCCACAGTTCGACCGTGATGGTCGAGATGTCGGGAGCGTAGCCGGGCACGGCTCGCCACTGCCCGTGCGCGACGGCATTGGGCATGGTCGAGTCGTCGGGGCCATCCGGCCATCCGACCTGCCACACATCGTCGACCAGGAAGACATCCGGGCCGGCGTAGGTGGCGTTGGTGGTCCCGAACGCGGAAGCCGTGGTCGAGATTTTCGCGTCACGCTTGAGCACGACGATGGTCTCGGGATCCTCGGACGCGGTGGCCTTCCCCGCCGAGTCGAGGCCGTCCTCCCACAGTTTGCTCGTCAGCGTGTCCGCCGTGCCCACCATGTAGTCGCGGGTCGCGGCGGGCTGGAGAGCCATCGCGGAGGATTGGACGAAGCCCCAGAAGCCCTCGTCGTGTTGATCCCCGGTGATTTCGTGGGCCACGATCTGGGACACCCCGGCTTGCGTGAATGTCAGGTTCCACGTGTCGGCGGGGCCGTCGGCGCTCGCCGGGTCGATCGGCGCGGCGGGGATCGTCGCGGCGTGGTAGAGGTCCACGCGCATCGTGACGGGCACGGGCGTGGATGTCCCCCACTGGTTGAGCCATTGGGCACCGTCGGGCAGGGTGACCCACACACGGTCGCCGACCACGGTCGTCTGGTCTTTCAGGGGCTCGTCGACACGGGACTGGGGGGTCGTGTCGGCCACCCACAATGATCCGGTCTTGTAGACGGTCCCGGTCTCGGTCACATCCTGGTAGGTCCCGTCCGTCTGCTTCTGTTGACGGGTGAACGTCGCGGCGTACGACCCGTCGGCGTTGGCCGTGGGCGTTCCCTCGACGGTGACCGCCTCGACGGCATGGGAGTGGACCTGCGGAGCCATGCGGGTGGCGATGGTCTCCTTCTCCTGGCCGAACGTGTCGGTCGCGTCGGTCGAGATCAGGTCGGAGACCTCGGGGGTCTGGCTGGCTTTGAGGATCGACCAGACCCAGTTGCCGTACTGGCTGGCGGGGATGGTCACGTCCGGAACGGGCAGGTCGTAGGTCGCGCAGCCGTTGCCAGCGCTCGGCAGGGTCACGGTCGTCTGCGTGGTGCGGTATGCGGTCGCGGAGGCGGGCGGCGTGGCGCTCGTCCCGTTCTGGTGCCACGAACTCGGCGAGTCGCCGTAGTAGGTGCCGTCAAGCACAAGTTTGGCGGGTTGCCCGTCACGTGTGGTGACCCACAGGTCGTCGTCGTCTTTCAGGCAGATGGTCGCCGTGTCGTAGGGCGACGCTCCTGGGTTCTGGAACAGTCCAGGACCGTTTTGCCCGGCCCTGGACCCGCCCGTCGCCGTGTCGGTGGCGTCGGAGGTGATCGTCAGGTCCATCCGGGTCAGGACGGTTTCGGACTCGACCCCGAACTGGTCGGAGCGGTCCTGCCACAGCAGTTCCTTGGTGATGTCGTTCTGGTCGTCGACGATGATGGACCACACCCAGGATCCGTACCCGGAGGTGGGCGAGGTGAGTCTCGCGGAGGGCGGTATTTCGACCACGTACGGGTCGGTCCCCTCGGTGGGCAGCGTCACCTCGAAGCTGGAGGTCCCCAGAACGGGCGTCCCAGCGGGGGCAGTGTCGGCGACGGCGTAGGGCGCGGACGACTGCCCGTAGTGGACGGCCTCGATCAGGAGGGTGACGGGGTTGCCGTCGTCGTCGGTGATCCACTCCGAGTCGTTCGGGGTGAGGGTGATCGTGTCGGCGAGGACTGATCCTTTGTTGATCGACGGGTCGGGCACCTGCGAGGTGGGGAGGATGTCGAGTCGGGGCCGGACGGTGAAATCGAACGGATCCTGTCTATTCTGAGCGCCGCCGCCGACGAGCATGAGGTCTTGGTCTCCGCTGGACGCGGAGTACATGTACTGGGGGGCATTCGGAGGGACGTTGCTGATCGAAGCCTGCAACGAGTACGGGCCGGGAGTCGCGATGACCTGGGAGAACGTGAACGTCCCGTTGGCATCGGAGGTGGCCTGTGTGGAGGTCGTGCCGTCGGGTCCGGTCAGCGTCCAGGTGGCGGTGTACCCGGCGGGGATGCCCGGAAGGGTCCACGTGGCGGTTAGCGGATCGCGGGCGCGCATTTCGCCTCCGGGCGCGAGGGGGGCGCCGTTTGTTGTGGCGGCGATGTAGGAACTGTTATTCGAATCCCATGTGACGTAGTTGGCCTCGGCCTCGTTAACCCACGAGCGTGCCAGGTCGAGCACGCCCTCCTGGTTGGCGATCATATAGCCGATTCCGCTGCCCCACAGGTTCCATGTGGTCGACCATGTCCCATACATGGTGAACGGCTGACTGCCGTAGAGGATGTACATGGTGGCGACTTTCAGGGCGATCGCGTCGCTGGTGCTCAGCGAGCCAGACCCATGCGCCCACATCAGATACCCGAGTTGGGCGACATCCGTCGCGTTCACCGTGTACCCCTGGGACAAAGCGTATCCGGGAGACATGGTCTGGGGATCGGACCATCCGGACTTGCCGAGCGGGTTCGGCTTGTCGGGGTTGATGCACACCGCCGTCCCAGCGGTTGTCGACCACGTCCCAGCGTTAAAGCCCTGGATATACCCGTTGCTGCTGTTGAAGTATGAGTCGCCGGGTCCGTACCCGGTCACGCTCACAGCTTGGGCGCTCGATGCCGTGTATATTCCGGCCAACGCCATCGTTACGGCGAGGACGATGGCCGTCCCCACGGCCACGAGGGGGTGGCGCGTTCTGCGCGCCGTGTACTTTGTAGGTCCAGTCGCCGATGCGGCATCCGACTTATCACTCATGCGAGCAATCCTTTCCAGCTTGACGTGCCCCGTCGCTGACGAGGTGAGAAAACTCTCTCACCCCACACAACGGTTCCGGGTAGCCGGATTTGTGAACTTGTCAGACGTTTTCGCTTGTCAAACGCTGTCTCACAATGTGGACACTCTCAAAGCGGCGGAAACCGTCCCCGCATCCGTCGAGCACAGGACATCGGACAGGGCGCCCCACTCCCCCGCTTTGTACAACACGAGATGATCGAACGCGAGTCGACGACCCGCCAGGCACTCGCCCCACAGCCGCTGGAGTTCTGGACCCGGTTCGGTCTCGCCTCTCACTGTGCGTCCCAGCGTCACATGCGGGAGGAATGGCTGGGTCAGGTCCTCTTTCCGGAATGGGCACTGGAGGATGCTGACATGGGGAAGGTTCGTCTCCGTGCTCAACACTGGCCCGCCGATGAGCCGACGCGCGCGATGTTGAAAGTCGATGATGGCGGCAATGTCAGACAGACAGGGAACGAGGGCGAGACCGTAGAGATCCATGGGGTTTTCCTTTTTTCTGTGGACGAGAGCGCCCCTGGCTTGTTCCAACCAGGGGCGCTCATGACTATCCCGTCATCCGTAGATCGTGATGGATCCGCCCGTGCCGACGGTCTGCCCGTTGGCGGTCATCGTGCAGGACACGGAAGTCACACCCGTAGTATTAGCCGGATAAGATATTCCATTACTTCCGGCAAAAGTTGCCCCACCACTCTTCGGGCCGATCGTCCATGACACATACGTGGATCGCGGGTAACCCATCGAGCTGATTCCAATATGGTAGCCCTGCGCCTCGACGAGGCATGCGCTCAGCGTGAGTGTCGTCGGTATCGTGGACGGGTCGAATCCACCGCCACCGCCGCCGCCTCCGCCGCTGTTCGTCCCGCTAGAGGCTCCCCCCGACGTGCCGCCCGAGCGACCGCCCGTGCTCCCGCTTCTTCCGCCCGTGCTTCCGTTTCCGCTTCCGCCTGTGTTCTGCGCCGCTGCGGCATCCTGGGCGGCCTGCCAGTCGGACTGTGCCTGCGTGACGGCATCGGACGCGCCCGAAAGGGCCATGGCCGCCGCCGTGACGGTCGTCGTGTCCTGGTCGATCTGCGCCCACCCGGTCGCGGGGGCTTCCGCCGCGAGGGCATCGGCGGCCGTGGTGATCGCCGCCGCCAGCGTCTGACGAACCGCGTCATCCGAGACCTTGCCCTCCGAACCGGACAGCACGCCGTTGGCCGCGTCGATCGCGGACTGGAGCTCCGTCCTCGCCGCCGTGTTGTCAGCGGTCGCCGCCTGGTCGGACGCGGCCGTCCTCGCCGCCTCCAACGCTGCGGTCGCGTCCATCCGGGCGGACCCGAGATCGGGCACGCAGGAGGCGAGGGCCTGCGACACGTCGCGGACGGTGTCGAAGGAGATGATCCTCGGGGTTGACGAGTCGTCCGCCTGGTCGGAGGTGCCGGCCAGGGTCCGCTCGGGATCGAGCAGGACGTTCGCCTGCGCGACCGTCTGGGTGCAGAGCGTGACGACAGCCTGGATGTCCGCCACCGACGGGTCGTCGGATGCCAGCCATGTGTTCAATTGGGCGAGCCTGCCGTTCGTGCCCTCGGTCGCGGGAGCCGCGTCTGTGCCTGTCACGTAGCCGATCGCGTTCTGCGCGTTCGAGATCGCGGACTCGACGACCGGGATCTGATCCCGCAACGACGCGGCGGCGGTCGGATCGGCCTCAGCCAGGGGCTTTGGCGCCAAGCCTGGAAGTCCGATGACGACGAAGGCGGTGATCGCGACGACCACCGTCAGGGCGGCGATGATCCCCTCGACGACGTACGCGACCCCGTGGACGGGAGCCGGCACGTGCTGACTCTCGGCGGAGTCAGTGTTCATACTGTCTGTAGTGTCTATGGTGTCCATAGTGTATATGTTCCTCATGATCAGTGAGTACACGGAGCCGACAGGGCGCGGGGAAGACGCCCAACCCCCTTGCACCTCTGCTCAATGATAGTGCCGAGATCCTACACTTCCGCACACGCGATGAAAGAAGATTCCTGTTGACGAGACCCTCGCGTGTCCGGGTCCGTCGACGAGTGCCGGGAAAAGAAGACCTCCCTTGCCGACGGGTGCCGGTAGAGGGGAGGTACGAACAGGAATAAGCATATCTCACCTACGCGGGCACGTACTGCGCCCGACCCTTGGTCGAGGTCGATTCCGTTCTGGATGCGTCGGCATAGTTGAAACATTCGATCATCGGCCGTCTCGAACGACGACGTGCCGAACACGACCTCGGCCACGAGCGTATGATCATCCGAACCCGCTGACACGTCGAACCCGGTCACGGACGGCTCGTCCTGGCAGAACTCGACGACGACGTCACGGACGACCCACCGGACACCGTCCGCCGGCGCGTCGCCAGTGGCCGAGAACCAGGTCACGGCACGGATGCCATTGGGACAGTCAGACCCCCCTCCCGCCATCACAGTGCTGGGGAGGAGTCTCCTGGCACTCTCTGACGACGGCGAGGAACTGGTCGGCGTCAAGCGTCCACTCGTCGGTGAGCCGGGCTGCGACGGCATCAACCATGCCCGCCTGATCAGCCAAAATGGCGCGGGCTTGCATGGCGGCGACATCCCATACGTCCGGGACCATCCACTTCTCGGACATGGAGACCAGGTTCAATGATTCCCTCAGGGCATGGGACACGTCATCGCAGGAACACGTGTCGTGCCGTCCGTGCAGATGGTCCCAGATCATGCCCGCCATCGTCGCCGTGACGACGGCGAGACTCTCGGATTCGCTTGTGGAATGGGTGAGGCCGTAGAAGACTCGACCGTCCGAATTCCCAATCCTCTCGACGGACACACTGACGACTTCGAGGCCCAGCATGTGCGCCACCACCGCGTGGGCGGCCTCGTGGCCCGTGATCCTCGCTGTCTCCTCGGGGCCGCGCTCCGGGCGCGACACACGCCGCGCGTACCCCAGGGCCGGTGTCGACAGGGACGCTTGACGGCTGCTCCGGCGGAAGCGCAGAGTCCCGATGATCCATATCGCGCCGAGGAAGGTCAAGCTGGGGGCCAACACGGCGTGGAGAATGAAGGTTTCGGTCATAGCAGCGTCCATTCCGTCTCGGTCGGCGCGGACGACGGGACTGGGCCTCTGGCAGGCAGCTGTTCTCCAGAACTTGTCATGGCGTTCGCGCCATGCGTCTGGTTCCTGCTTCACAGAGGCTGCTTGCCGACCCAGGCGAACCGCCCGGCCCAGCAGAGGCGAAGAACTCTCCACAGGCTGACACCGTGGAACCCACGGCATTGTTCTTCAAATTGACGGCGGCATTCGCGCCCCGGTCGTGCGCGGTTCCACACTCCGCACATGTCCAGCGCCGAACGCTCGTCGGAAGAGGCTTGGTTCTCACCTCTCCACACCGTGAGCACATCCGTGTGGACGGAAACAGCCGGTCGGCGGCGACCACCGTGGACCCCACGACGGGGGCCTTGTATTCCAACTGACGACGAAACTCATACATGCCCACATCCAGGACGGACAGGGCGCGGTAGTGGCTCTGCGCCATGCCTTTCACGTTGAGGTCTTCGACCCCGATCAGGGAGAACTCGTCGACGAGTTTCCGGGTGGTCTGGTGCAACCAGTCCGACCGGATGTCGGCGACCCTCCCGTGGACCCGGTTGACCTTTTCCTGGGCTTTCGCCTGGTTCTTCGACCCCTTCTTCTTGCGCGAGACGGACTGTTGGGCACGTCGCAGGTGCCGTGTGGCCCGCCAATAGGGCCGGGGCAGCGGATAGCGCCCGCCGTCAGAGTCGACGAACTCTCGTGTCCCCACATCCACGCCGACAGTCGTGACCGGGCGCGCGGAAGGAACGGGGTCGGGCAGTTCGCAGCACACGGCTGCGAACCAGCGCCCACGGTGCCTGCGAACGGTCACGCTCACGAGTTTCGCGTCCGGCCAGCGCAGCTCTTCGCGCATCCGGACCCATCCGATCTTCGGCAGGCGAATCCGTCGGCCGTCGATTGAAAAATTGCCCACTGTGATCCGTGCGGAATCCTGCACGCCCTTATGCTTGAAGGTTGGGTAACGGGCGCGTTTGGCGAAGAAGTTCTGGAAAGCGGTGTCGAGGTCAGTGATCGCTGTTTCGGATGCACATTTGGACACGTCCAGCATCCACGGGAATGCCGTCCGTTTGATCGCGTTCAACTCTTTGTTGAGAACAAATCGGTTGGGTTTCGGGGATTGTGGATCAGCAAGAGAGACTTGATATATCTCATTCCAACGGGCGAGCGCCCAATTGTACGCGAACCTCGCAGTACCCACGGTTCGGGCGAACATGGTCGCCTGGACGTTCGTGGGGTCCAACGCTATCGTGTGCGCTCTGTACATCCAGCGACCTCCTTCTCTCCTCATTGAGTACACGGTTTTTGCTCATATGGCTTTTATTTGTCGTCCGCGAGAAGGACCCGCAGGGCTTTCACAGCGTGTAGTCGCCGACTTATACACTTCGCGTACCAGTAATACGCCTCCTCGACGCTCATGGCGGCGATCCCGGCGGCGATGGCCCGGACCCGGTCATCCAGGACGACCGGCTTGGTGGCGAGCAGGACAAGCGCCAACCGCACGCCTTCGGCTTCCCCGAGGTCGACGGGTGCCCGTCTGGTGGCGGCGAGGATGCTGGGTTGTCGACCGGAGGCCCGGATCGCCGCGAACACGGCATCCATTACGCGCCCCGTCTGGAAAGGAGACATCCGCACGACAGGCACGGATTCGGTCGTCCCGTTCACGACGCACGTCGACTCCAGGGCCACGCCGAAACGGCTGTCGCGGCCAGGGCCGACGACGAGACGGAATCCACGGATACCTTCGACGGACTTCATTCGGACACCTCTTCCGTCGCCGTGTACGCCTCCAGTGGGACGAGGAACGGTTTTGACCGCAGGCTGGAGACGACAAGCAGGGCGGGGAAGAACCGGGTCGGGCTGTACGTCCAGCCGTCCTCTCCCCACCACTGCCTCACACCGTCAGACAGGGTTCGCACACCGACGAGGATCACATCCGCGCCACCGTCAGGACTGTCCGGCAACGGTTCGGCGACCCATGTCTTCTCGGTGCGGTACGAGTACCCGCGCGGGTTGGTCGATCCGACACTGCCGTCCCGACGCGGGGGGTCGCTGGATGTCCGCACCAGTCGGTGCGTCACCCGTCCGCGTTCGCCGAGCGCGTGGCGACAACCGCGCACGCGGACGGAAGCGGCACGGTCGGCATCGGTGGTCATTCGCCGTCCTCCTCGTCCTCTTCCGCAGGAAAGAACCGCGCGACTTGCTCGTCGCTCAGTTCAAGTCCCTCGTCCAAGCCGTAGTACGACGTGTTCGCGAGTCCCTGGACCGCTTCCCACGCTTCGGGTCTCACCACTTGCGTGGCCGGGTGCTGGAGAATCGACAGAGCGATTTGGCACCATTGGTCCCATGTGCCCTCCCCGCCGTTCGTACCGGCATGGAAGTTCTGGGCGGCGAAGAAATCGCCGCGCCCCACATGCACGATGCCGGCCCGCTTCGTGTCGGCGAGGCCGTCGATGTCGGTCATCTCAAAATCGTCAAAAATACCCATTTCGGTCATCCTTCCGTTTGACTTCCTCCCCGTCCGTGAGGGCGGGGATTCCTACGCGGCTGTCGCCCATGTCGGTAGTCCGTTCGGCGGGTTCCTGCTTCACAGGGGTCCGCTCGCACGGGTGCGAGTCTTCCAACCCCTCCACAGGCGTTTAGGGTCTCCGCCAGTCCGGCGGCGACCATGTGCGTGGTCATAGGTGTTGAGTACACGGATTTTCAGAAGGCCGTCGCGCGCGGAAAGTCCCGTCCCGTGTCCACACGTCCGCACCAGCCCGACGAGTGTCCACCGTGCGCCTCGACCCCTCCCTCACGGAAGGGGCTTGCGGCGCGTCCCAGGTCATGCAGGCCACTCCCCTTCTAGCTTCAGTTGTGCGAGCCGCGCAATCATCCACTGCGACATGCATCCCCGGCAGATGTCCACGTCGCCCACCTGCTCGCTGTACGCGAGACACGGGTCGTCGATGTTCGGTGCGACGAGCCAGCCGTCCTCGTACGCTTTGGCGCGAGCTTCCCAGACAGTGCCCGCTCCCCTCGGAGACTCGGTCGTCTTGTCGCGATCGCACTGGAGGACACGCACGTCGCCGAAAATGTCCCTGTGTCGAAGAACCACACTCATTCCGCACCTGCCGTCGTGGAAACGTGGTCGTCGACGAATTCGCCTGTGTCCGGGAGGTCTGGCCTGGCGAAGTCCGGAACCCTGCCCTGGTGCCACAGGTTCGTGGTGGTCACCACCTCGCCCGTGGCGAACATCCGGATCGTGAACCTCCGCCCATCGAACCCACGGAAACACCCACGGGGCGAGTCCTCAGGTCCGACCGCGTAGCACTCGCCATCAATGATGATGTGCTTGTCTTTCTCGTCGATGATCAACTGCCAAAACTTGATCTCGAAGCAGTCGTGCGACGAGCAGAGACAGTCGAATGGGGCGATCCTCCGTGGTCCCTTGAATGAGGTGCCGCAGATTTCGCATATGGTTGTGTCAGCAGTGGTTCTCATACCTGATGAGTACACGGATCCGACGGCGCGTTTACTTGTGGAGTTCCGCCTCCTCTACCGACCACTGCGTGCCGCCGCTCCACTCCAAAAACGACTTCGGCGACTCGGGTGTCCTCCGCGCCTGGGCGTACACATCGAAGGCCCCCGGCTCTCCCGTCCGTGCGCACTGCTCCCGAAGCCGCGCGTTGAAGGCGGCGATTTCACGATTCTTTTCGTCGAGGGTGGCGCGGTACACGTCGTACTTGTCCTTGATAACCCGGTTCAACTCCTCGGCTTTCGCTTCAGCCTCGCCACGGTCGCGGAACACCCCGTACGTGTCGATCTCATACGCGCTCTTGTCGTACGGCCCGTCGTAGCCCTCGACGGTGTAGGTCCTGACGATCACATAGCACGCGCTCGGTCGTCTCCTTTCGTTGGTGCCGTCACCGCTGCCGTCATCCGCCATGCACCGGGTCTCCATGATCCGTTCCGCAAGTTCTCTCATCGTCATTGCCGTTCCTTTCTCTCGGACACAGCCTGAGTACACGGATCCGGCATCCGTCACAGACGGTTGGCGAGGGCGAGCGGAGCCCCAGCAGGCCCGGCCGCGCCCCATCCGAACCCGACCGGCCGTCCCGGCATCCCGTCCGGGCGGGTCCTCGACGGGAACGACGAGCGCCCGGCGGCGCGCAGCAGCAAGCCCGCCAGCAGCGGCTCGGGGCCGGCATCGCGGAACCACCGGGGGATCCCCGCGACCACGCGGGTCTGCTCGCCCACCGACGACAGCGCGTCCTGGTCGGACGTGTCGGGTCCCCACGCCGGGGCGGGGCACGACCAGGACTCCCGCACCCACTCGCGCGTCCCGAACACGGTCGTGCGCAACACAGCCACCGACAGGTCGAAGAACTCGCGTGAGGCGAGGCGGTCGCTGGGGAACCATTCTCGCCAGGAGGCGACGCCGATCCTTCGGGCGACCCGGTCAGGAACGCCCTGGTCGGCGACCTCGGCGGCGACCCGGCGCATCACCAACCGGCGCAAAGCTGCGGGGGCGGACGAGGAGGGGCGGCGGGGCGCGACGAGGAAGACCACGCCCGCCGCCCGCGCCAACGGGTTCGGCTCGCCCAATGCCCGGACCCATTTGCGGATCTTGGCCCCCATCTTCTCCGCCTCCCCCGCGTTGCAGGTGACCTCCACGCTGATCCTCGCCCCGTCGGGGCGCACCATCGCCATGTCGGCCGTGCCCGTCGACCGGGTCCCCGGCGCGAGACCGGCCAGCACGCCCACGTCGCACAGCCCCTCCGGCAGGACGGCCGAGACCTCCCCGGCCTCCATCAGGCGAAGCCCGAGCTCGGTGGCGAGCACGTTGTGCCGGTCGGACCCCGCGCCGCGCCCCGACGACCAGGGGAACCCCGCCGACACGGCGAGCCATTGGGTCCACCCGAGCCGGGGAGAGACCTGTCGGTTCCACACCCGCTCGTCGCCCGGACGGGCCAGCCCCGTGTTCGCCGACGGAGCCCACGTCCCCACGCCGGGCGCGCGCACCTGGCCCGCGTCGACCAGGCCCGATTGGAACAGGGGAAGGGCCTCGAAACTCGACCATTCCGCCGCACGAGACGACCCAGACAACGCCGCCCACTGCGGCAGGGTCACCGTCCTCCACAGGTGAACGACCGAGGCCATCCGCAGCCGGGTCAGTCCCCCGTTGGCGGAGACGACGGCGGCGACCGCCTCGGCCTGTGTGCGGGCGAGCGCCTTCTTCGGGGCGTACGCCACGCCGGTTTCGGACATGCGACGGACCTGGGTGATCGACGACCAGGCGGCGTACGAGTCGCCGTCGAACAGCCCCGACCACATCGGGTCGTCGCGTTCCTGCCAGCGGTAGCCCGTGAGCGGGCACCGGGACCCGATGTCGTCCGCGCGCCAACTCTCGGCGGGAGGCCACGCTTCGGGCAGGAGAGGATTGGCGGCGGTCACCAGTCACCGCCCAGTAGCTTCAGATCATCGTCGGACGCGCTGACGCTCGACGGCGGCGCGACTGCGGCCTCGCTCATCCGCTCCCACGGGTCGGGGGCTTGCGGGACGGCGGGTTGGTCGCTGGGTTCCGGCGCGGCGGGGGGCACGGCCTCCGGGAGGACGATCTGCGGGAACGGAATAGTGACCTCCAGGACCGGGACCTCGGTGCCGTTCGTGATCGCCGACTGTTCCGTCGGTGCCACGGGCACGACGACCAGATCCGCAGGTGGCATCGCCTGCGCGGCCGAAACCCCGACAGCAGCGGCTGTGTCGGGAGCGGAGACGGCGGCTGGTTTGAGCGGCGTGACGGGAACGTCGGACAACCGTCCGGAGAAGTCCCGCAGCGCTGGCTCGAACCCGTTGGCGCGGATGATCGACACGGGGTCGTCCGCCCAGTCGGGCACGGTCGCGGTGAACGCGGGGACGCGCGCCCCGCCGACCGAGATACGGGCCACGCCTGTGTAGAACGGCAGGGAGCAGATGTGTTCGCCCGTCACGCCGCCGCCCATCTCGCGGGCCACCTCCTCGGCGACCGACGGGGACGACTGCGTCATGGCGATCGCGTTGGCGGCGGTTAAAAAACTCGTCCGCGTCAACGGGTCCAACTGGTCCAAGAACTGTGTGGCCGCCAAAGCTTCCCACCCGAAGGAACGACCCTGGTTAAGGAACCACGGGTACATTTTCGGGGAGGCCGGGGCCGTCAGCGACAGCTCGTCGGACAGCCAGTACCCGTGCTTCCCGGCGCGCTGCCACCCCCCGCACTCCTGCTGGATCGTCTGCCACAGCGTGTACGCCAGCATGGAGGCGAACGTGGACTGCGTCTCCTCGTCCAGCACGTCCAGGCCCGACCCGGTGGAGATGTCGACGACCACACGCCTGTGCCCGGCGACGATGCCGCGCCACGTGAGCGGCGATGCCGCCCGCGACCGCGCCCACCAACTCGTGGCCTTCAACAGCGCGTTGATCTTGCTCATCGACGAGCCAGTCTGGTTGGTGAACACCGACGACGAGGACGGGTTCGCCAACGTGCCGAAGATCGGGACGAGCAGTTCGGTCGCCTTCTTCAGTCGTTGGCCCCGCACCCCGTCGGCGACCGCCGCCTCCTGGGCCAATGCGGAGAACAGCCGGCGCGCCCGGTCGGCGCCCGCGCACCCGACGAGCACAGCGGCCAGCTCCACGGCGGCACGGGCGGGTTCCTCGGGACACCGCGCGAACACTCCCGCGTCGTTTTCGACGACGAACGCCCCCGACCACACGCCCGTCAACGTCTGCATGGCGAGGTTCTGGATCGCGCCCGCCTCGAACACGAACTTCATCGACGCGGCGACCTGGGAGGCGCACTCCAACGGGTCGGGGTGGACGTGCAGGAAGTCGATCGTCCGCGCAAGCGGGAGGGTGAGGGAGACCACGTCCACGTCCGTCCCGGCGAGCACGCCCCATCGCCTCCAGTCGTCGAGCCCGTCGCCGCCCTTCGACTCGAACGCCACCATCGTCGTCTCCTCCCCCGGCCATCCGGGAATGGCGTGACCAGTGAGCCTGGCCCACACGATGGCGCACAGGTACGCCGCCCAGACAAGAAAAAGAATACCTGTTTTACCGCACCCTGAACGCCCCGAGATCGCCAAGCCGGTCCACAGGTCCGCCGCCGACAGCCGCGCCACCACCCCGTCGGAAACCATCACCACCGGGCCGATCCCCTCACGCGCCGCCTCGGGGGGAATCTTCGTCAACGCCGAGGTGACCACACCGGACTCGACGCCGCGAGCCGGGGCGACGAAACCCGCCACCAGCATCGGGCCGAGCACGAAGTTGCACCGGCGCAAAGGATACCCGCCCATCTTGTTGCGATCCGACCGTGTACCCATCAGCGCCTGCGAAATGTCGCCCGGCGCCACGTTCGCCGGCCGTCTCGTCGGCCACCATTTGACCGGGGGCCGGGGAAGATCCCCCACATGCTTCGCCGTCGCCACACGCGACAAGAAACCCGGCCACCAACCAGCCATCCACACCGCCGCGACCAGGGCGCACAACCCGGCCACCGCCCACACCCCGAACGATGTGAGAACACCGAGTCCCGGCTTGCCCGTCACCGTGTCCACCGCGTAGGTCCACATGCCCGCCGCCAGCCCCAACACGGTCGCCAGGATCCCCAGCAGCCACACCCACGGACGCGGCCAGCGGGACGCGAACTTCACCCCGCACGACACGTCGAACCCCGGCAACGCGGCCGCCACCCTCGTCAACGAGTCGCGCACCTCGTCGCGAGTGTTCCCACCCGCCATGATCGAGGCGAGCACATGCCCCTTCTCACGCGAATGGTGCGTCCCTCCCCCCGTCACACCCAACCGCCGGGTCGCGTACTTCTCCCACCCGTCGCCCTCGGTCAACCCAATCAGTTTGCGCAGCGACATCGCCACCCAACACCCCGGTGCGATCGCGTCACCCACCAGACGCGCCGTCTCCCCCAACGCCACCCCCTGCTGCGTCGACTTCTGCACCTGGGTCGGCCACCACGGCGTGCGCAGGAACCCCCGCACCCTGCCGTCCGCGATCAGGTTCGGCCCATCGAACGGTTCCAGCCGCGACCCCGAGGCGTGCGCCAACGCCAGCCTGTCCGCGTCCGACAACGTGCCGGAATCCGCGACCACCGAGACCACCGAACGGTCCTCCAACCGGCGCACGACCAACCACACTCCTCCGCTCCAGCCCACGCCCATACCGAACGACGTGGCCGAGCCTTGCGCCGAGTCCGGGCTGACCGATCCAGCCGCCAACACCCTGAACATTTTCGTCGCCGACATCACTGCGCTCCTCATCCGGGGACTCCGCGTCCCCCTCACCCCACACAACGGTTCCGGAACCCCGTTTTTGTGACCTTTCGAGCGCGGAAACGGGCAAAAAAACACCAGACATCCGCTCCGGGACGTCCCCCAGGCGCGCCTCTCGGACCCAAAACCCCACAAAGTAGCCCCAAACCACCCCCCCTCACCCTCCCTCGCCTGCGGCTCACTCGGTGTCTCACTGCGTTCGACGCGACCCCGCTTCGCGGGTTGTGGTCTGGACTGAAGCGTGTGGTGACGACACGATGTGCTGTGCGCGGGGAATGCCGCACGGTGTGCGGCTCGTGCCCCTGCGGGGCACTGTCTGTGGCTGGGTTTGCGGTGAGCGGATAGAAGTTCCCCCCTCCGGGGGCCAGGTCTGCGACACGGAAACGACACGAAACACGAGGCAACAACGGCATGGGACAGGATGACGAAAGCGCCGAGCGAGCGAGCGTCAGCGAGCGAGCGAGGCTCTTTTTATGCGGACGCTGGCGCGCGCGGCCTGTCGGCCGTCCTCGCTGCTGCTCGTCGGTTGCCTGTCGGCATCCGGAGGAATGGAGTCGGCTGACGGCGGCGGGTCCGTGTACTCACCATGGAGAAGACCAATCAACGAAAGGACGCGCCCATGCCTGTCACCTTCACCGCCCAAACATCCCTGCCGTATCAGGATGGCATCGAAACGGAACCCGCCGACATGAGCCGGGCCGTGAAAAGTCTCGATCTGGCGGAGTTCGCCACGCAGTTCCACCTCGACATCTGCTGGGGGTGAGACATGACGACAAGTTCCGACGACCGGATCACGTTCACCGAACCTGCCATCATGGCGGACGACGGCGACCACATCACCATTACTGGGTGGCAGAAGAGCGATGGCACCGCCGCTGTCGACATTGACTGCACTGACGGATTCGACGGTTACGCCGTAACGGTCACCAATCCCGCAACAATCAACCATCTTATCGTCGCCTTTGCCTCGGCGAGGAGATGGTTGGCGAACCACGACGGGGAGGTGACCGACCATGCCTGACCTCGACTGGACAGAGCAGTTCAACACTCACACAATCACGGAGGTACACCGCGCCACACTCGGACGATACACCCTCGGCGTCTTCCACCAACTCGACTCGTACGACACTCAGTGGGAAGTCCACGAAGGCGACCGCCTGATCGCGTCTGGCACCATCCAACTCCCGTACTGCTGCACTCCGCACAACTACAACATTCCCGTCTGGACCGCCATGATGATCACCGTCGCCGTCGCGGCGACATACACGAGAGACGACATCAGACGGAACCAACGCTTCGACCAACTCGGCGCAGCACTCCGCACAATCGGTGGCTTCGAGGCGACATGGCCCGCCAACGACGAGGCACAGGCATGAACACGCGCCACACTGCCATCACCATCAGCCTCCCCATCAACCAATGGGAAACCATCATCAAATTCCTACGCACCTCCCCGCACAACACAACCGACGAAGGCGACACTGATCCCCGCACCCTCACCCGTATCGCCAACCAGATCGAACACCAATTGACGACCGACGAGCAGAAGCGCGTCATGGCTCTTCCGGGACGCGAAGGCCGGATATGGCTGGACGTGGCGTATGAGGACAAGGACGACGCGAAAGCACACGGTGCCCGGTGGGATCCAGAGGCACGGTTGTGGTACAACGCAGGAGGGTCCGACTACAACAGACGGCACTACGCGATGGATTGGCAGAAGCGGCAGCAACGCCTCGACGAGGACGAGGACGACTTCGAGTTTGAACGCTATGCGCGGGAAGCCATCATCGAATCACTGACGGAATACGCCTGATGACCACTCTCCGTGCGGGCGACCTCGGCCATGCGCACATTGGGATGTTGATCCGTCTCCCCGGCCGTCTCACGGGCGAACCGCTCCGCTGGGAAGACACGGTGGCTCCCATCATCATGGTCACGCACACCCGCAAGGGCGTAAAAGTGCGCCGTCATCCGGACGCGCACACCGACCACGGCTTTGATCCCGACGACATGGTGACGGTGTGGACCAAGGAAGAGTCTGACGCCTAGGACGACGTGATCACGAGGCGATACGACACCCGTCCGTCGGGGAAGGCGGCTTCTTGTTCCTCACGGACGCGGTGTCCAACGATGTCGCGGACGAGTCGGCGCAGATCTTCCTCGTTTCCGGTCAGGACCACGTCGGTTGTGACGTACTCCTCGTCATTGACTCGGGCAGCGCACGCGACCTCGTACACGTCGAGCAGGGTCTCCAACGGGTACTGGTCGTCCTCGTCACCTTCCAATTCGTACTGGAGACGGACGCGCCAGTCATCGGATCCTGACGGCTGGTACCACCCGTCGCGCGCCACGGGTTCGCCGTCGGGCGGGTGGAGCAGACGGATGTTCCTCATGAGAGGTCTCCTTGATGGTCGGTGCTGGACGCGGGATCGCTCGCAGGACTGTTCGCATGGTGGATCACGATGCCCTCGTTCTCGGCTTCCAGCCGGGCGAAGTAGAGCCGGTGTTTCTCCTCCGGGGTCATGCGCAGAAGCCGTTCCGTGTCGGGGTCGGTCTCTGCGCGTGCGAGGAGGAACTCGGCGGTGCCGGGAGGGTACTCCTCCCGGACCTTTCGGATCTCGTCATCGGTCAGCATAAGTGGTCTCCGTTCTATCGTGGTGTGTGTCGTGTCGTGCGGTGTCAATAATGACGGACAGCGCTGGGTCGTCGCGCACGCAGTCGGGGCACATCCAGGCGGGTCCGAAACTGCCATGTGTGACCCATCCGCCGTCCTGAACGAGACGGGGTTCGTCATAGCCCAGCATGGCACTGATGCCCGTGAGCCAGGCTGTGAGCTCCATGTGCTCGCCTGCGGTCAGACGAGCGACTCTCCCACATCCTCCAACGCAGGTCAGCGTCATTGGTTCCCACTTCTTTGGTCGGCGTGCGAGGGGTTTCACCGTCCGCCGTCGCGTCGTGTTCTCTGTCATGGGTGTTCTCTCATTCCTTCGCTGTCTCACCAGGACTCGCGAATGGCCGCCGCGTCGCGGGCCGACCGTGTGCCCCGGCGGCGGGGGTCGCTCTGGTGGGGACGGGCGGCGTTTGACCAGCGCAGCCCCTGGATCGCGCGGAACTGTTCGTCGCTCATGCGTCCGGGCGACACGTGCGTCCTGCTTCCCGCATTCTCGTGGTTGTCGCACACGTTCGTCATGATTTCTCTTTTCTAAGACGATACCACCCGGTGTACCAGTTTGGCGGGTCAGGCAAACTGTCACGCACCATGACCAGGAATCGTGCGGTCGCCTCGTAGTCGGCGGGCGGCAGAGGGTCAGCCGTCCAGATCCGGTCGCCTGTGGGCCGTGCTGTGAGTGTGGCGAAGCAGTCTCCTCCGTCCCTGGGGTCGGCCCAGTCGCACGCGTCTTGGAACGTCGCGATCGGATGTCCACGGGCGAAGGCCCGGAAGATGCCGCTGAAGACGGTGAGGATGCCCGCCCGCGTGGTGACCCATACCGCGTCGTACACGCGGCCCTCGGTGCGGGGGAAGGGGATGGCGGGCAGATCGGCGTCGAACGCATAGAGCGGGGTGGACGATGGCGTGTAGGGTGTGGTGATCAGGGGCATGGTTCCTTCTTCGTGGTGGTCGGCTGGTCGTGGCGGCGGCGAGCGCTTTGGATGTCGCGGATCATGCCGACGACGGGCCATGAGGACAACCCGATTCCGACGACGGCGACGACACAGCAGATGATGATGGCGATGATCATGAGTTTGTCCCGTTCTTCGCGGAGGGCGCGGAACCAGACAGCCAGTCGGGCAGGTTGGTCGCGTCGGTGATGGTCGTGTCAAACTTCGCTCCGTTTATGAGGGGAGCGGTTGAGGTCAGGCGGTCAGCGAGTTTCTCAGCGGTGATGGCGAGGTGGCGGATCGTCGCTTCGGCATTGTCGTGAACGATGACGGTGCTGGAGTGGTAAGCGTCGGCTGTGCTGCGTCCGTGGAGTTCCTGCTCACAGGAGATCCTGTGGTCATCGAGCAAGGCGATCACACCGTCCGTGTCGGGCGCAGCGACCTCACTGGTGATGCGGGTGGGATCAGCTGGGTCTTGGTGGAACCGGACATCCCACACGTCGGAGTCATCGTCGCTGACATGGATGTCGGCCCAGTTCCCGACACAGATGTAGGGGCCTTCGCATCCGTGTCTGACGCAGGCTTGCGGCCATGCGGTCTGGACGACAGCCAGCAACTCGTTGATCTCACTCATGATTGTCTCCTTCATTCGACGCGGAGCGGTGTGTCCTCATATGAGGTGAGTACACGGATCCCCCATCGCAGTTTTCGCGGCTCTCGTCATGCCTGGTCCTCCGCGTCGGCTGACGGCATCGGCCCGAACCCGTCGGCGAGCCCCCACGCCAGCCCGCACGCGCGAACCAGCACGGGCGTCGTCGTCTCGTCGCGGACCATCGGGCAGTAGACGTACCCGCGCCGTTGTCCACCCCGGCGAACGACGTATACGGCGCTTCGCTCCCAGTGGACGGTTCTGCCAGGGCGTTCGCGATCATTTCGGTCTCGTTGGGTATCCGCTGCATGGTCGCGTCGTCGAGGACGGGGCCGAGACAGTGCGTGAGCCTCCCGGTCGTGATCGCCACCTCGGCCTCGGGCCACACCGTCATGGGTCCGTGTCCGGGGATGTCGGCGGTGAAGGCGGGCGCGGAGTCGTGCTCGTCGGGCGGGGTCGCGACCCATGCCGCGACATGTCCTCCCCGGACGGCGGCGACCAGGACGACGGCATCCCCGTCCTCCCACGCCTCCCCTACTCGGGGAACGCGGAAGCGGTCGAACAAGTCGCGTGGACATTCGAGGCATTCGGGATTATCCATGAGGAACTCGGGAAGGCGCAGAAGGCGCCTGACCGAGTCGAGGACGGTCGTGGAGAAGGCGTTCGTGAGGACGCTGCTCTCGTGCCCGTTCCGGACCTCCGCGACTTTCGTGATGGTCATGTCCCATCTGTCGCCCTGGTCGTCCGACGGCGTGACAACGAAAACGGCCTCGCCGTCGAGGATGCCCGTGACCATGCCGCCGCACTGCCGGATTGTGTACGACATTCCAGGACGGTACACGCTCTCCGCTGCCTGCATGATGCCCACGATTCTGTCGCCGAGAGCAGCAGGGTCGAGGGATGCGGTGTGTGTGATACTCATACGAAATGAGTACACGGACCTGTCGACTGGTCAGCACCGTTCACGGCAGCGTCAGCCAGTACGCGATGTCGTCGGCCCACCCGCTGAGGGTGTCGCCGAAAATCCTGTCCGCCTCCTCCTGGGCGGGGTCGTTCAGGTACTCGTCCGCCATGTCCGTGAGGAACGCGCGCAACGACTCCCACTCGCGGCGCGTGAGGATGACGGCGATCTCGTCGGTACCACTAGTCATGCCAACCGCCTTCCGTCGGGCGCGACCGCCAACTGGCTGATCTTTGTCTCGAACCCAGTCGTGAGCGCGGTCTCGTCCACGCGTCTGCCCGAGAAAGAGTAGGTCAACATGACCATGTCGTCCAGGATTTCGCCGGGAACGCCCGTCCACCCGTCGGAAGTCTCGGTCATGGCAGCGAGCAGGGCGGCCCGTTCGCTGTCGTTGGCGATCAGCCACCACTGGGAGGCGTACCACATGGCTTGCCTGACCGCGTAGGTCCTGACGGTGTTTTTGTCAGTGTACTTGGAGGTGGGAGGGGTGGGGGCTGTGTCGGGGAGGATATCCCTGATCACCTGGAGGGTGAGCAGATCCGGTAGCGGGGCCGGCGGCTCCGTCGTCGCCTCGTCGTCCTCGGTATCGTCGCGTGGGTGGGCGGCATCATTCTTCTCGGACCAGTCGATACGCGACAGCGCCGCCTCGTACGACTGCTGGGCCGTGTCGGACCAGGGGGGCATCTCGGCCCGGTGGACAAGGATACCTGCTGTCATCAGTGCCACGGCGTGCGCCTGCGCGAACCTGTCCCAGTCGTGGGGCGTGATCGCGAGGACGAGCGGACCCGACGACAGGTCGAAGTCGGTGAGGATGGAGGCGAGGCCATACGACGGGGCCAACGACCGTAGGACGGACGCGTAGTCGCCGACATCCGGATCCGCGAACCCGTCGCCCTCCTCGTCGGCGAACAGCACGTGGCAGTCGCCGGAGGCCGCGCCGAGCGCCCATCGTGTGGCCGGGCAGTTCCCGCCAGGATAGACGTTCAGGCTCGGCGCCCACAGGAACGCGTCGGGGAGGGGCTGGAGGCGCAGCTCGTCCGGGGTGTCGGCGACGATGCCGAAGGACGGCACCGATGCCCACGGCTGGTCCGGGACCGTCTGTCCGTCGTGCGGTTCCGCGTCGAAGACGGGGAATTCCGCGCTGTCGGACGGGGGTTGGCCGCCGGGCGCGGAGTCTGGAAAATCCGGATGGTCAGAATGACGCTCGCGCGTTCCGAGCGGGCCGGGAACAGGCACTGTGCTGGTCGCCGGAGCGTCGGCAGCGCCGAACACGGGTGGCTTGCCTTGCCATTCGGGCACGATCCTCCACAACCTGTTCTGCGACGGGCCGTACTGGGCGAGCAGTCCCCGCCGCGTCAACGCTTCCGCCGCCGTCTTGATGCTTGCGGGTTTGTAGAGATGGACACCGTTGCTGTCGGCGAGCGAACAGAACGTCAACAGGTCCCTCAACCCGAAGAACCGATCGTCCGGCTCGTCGTAGATCGCCCCCCAGAGGAGCGACATGACGCACCTGCGCCCGAATCTGTTATGTGTCCATTGGTCCGTGTCTGTCATCATCATTCCTTTCCTGTCATGATCGGGTATTCCTCGTCCACGAGTGTGCCTCCGGACGCGACGGATGCCAGGACGGCGTTCACGAGGGCCGCCGCCTGGGCGTAGTTCGCGTCGATGTCGAGAACGATGATCTCCCGGACCTCGGGTCCTTCCCCGGTGATGCCGAGGACGGCGTGCGCACCGTTCGTGGACATGCGGTACGCGAACCGATAGACGGCTTCCGCGACCTGCGGAGGCGCTGTCGGGAGGTACGTCCCAGCGAGACGGGCGGGCGCGGCCTCCAGGGCGGCGGTGTTGTCCTCGTCGGCCAGGAGGAGCGTGATCCCGCTCGTCACGTTCCGCAGGGGCGCGTCAGCCAGACTCGTGTAGGGCTTTGTCCGTCCACGGGCCACAGCCATGTCGAGTCCCCGACCGTCGGTCGTCGACGGGGTGACGATGAAACGGATTCCACGGTCGAGGACCGTCGCCTCGACCGAGCGTCCCTCGTCCGTCCCGTCGTCGGTCCAGTCGAGCGCGTACGGATGGTCGGTGGCGCGCAGCGTGTCCGCGATTCGGTCGGCGACCTCCTCCATCGTGGAGGTGCCTGTCGTGGCATTTGTGGTGATGCCTGTCATGGGTGATCCTTTCGTGCTTTCCGTTGAGTACACGGATCCGCTGGCCCGGTCAGGCTGGTCTGTGCCCTTGTATCCTGGCGAGGGCGGCATCGGGATTCTCGCCGAGGTCGACGATCCCGGCCTGTCCGGAATCTGCGACGACATAGGAGCGAGCGCCGAATCGTGTCGACAGCGACTGTCCGGGTGTGAAGACCCATCCGTGACCGTGGCGTTCGCCGTCGTACGCCTCCGGGCGGGCGGCGACTTCGTGCCCAGCCGCGCCGAGGATCTGTCGCGCCCGGTACTCGTCGATCGCGTCGGACGGAAAGCCGTGAGGGGGGATCATCCGCTGCATCTCGATCCAGGAGTCGGCGGCGGCGGTGTGAGTCGAGTCCCAGGGGAACATGGTCTCCGGGTTGGCGAGAAGCAGCAAGGTGTCGCCGTGGCAGGGCCAACGCGCGAACCCGGTCCCCTCGCACACGAGACACGGTTCGACAACACTGCCTTGACGGATGGTGCCGTCCCCGTCACAGAAACGGCAGGGCGCGTCCTCGTCCCACAGCGGGCACGTGCAGACGACGTCCTTTCCTCCGAGTTCCTCGCGGACCCAGGCGACGTACGAGTCGTACCCGTCGACAGAAGCTGTCATGGCCCATTCGTCGAACAGGTCCACCGCGATCCGACATGCGGCCTGCGGAGTGTCGGCTAGAGCAACGCCAATCTGGTACTCCGGCGTGACACCGATCACGCGCCATGCCTTCCACGTCGTCGCGGAGGGGACGACCTGGAAGGGGTTGGCGAAGTCGGAGAGCGGGGCGACGACTTCCGCGTTGGAATACAGCCACACACGCGAAGGCACGACGAGAAGAGACGGATCACTGATCCGCCATGGAATATCGGTCATGGACATAGTAGTCATGCTGAAGGAGTACACGGATTCGCTGGAGCGGATTCGCCCGACAGATCCGTGTACTCATCAGGTGAGGAGCGAAACCGCTCCCATCCCGAGCACAAGGAGACGACGATGGCCGACACGATGGTTGACACGATGACGAGCGCGACAGGCGAGAATGCCGTAGAAGACGACCTAAAGGAGATGGCAATGATCAGCACGAACACCACGGGACAGGACATTATCCACTGCTCGTACTGCGGGTCCCCGAGGATCATCCTGGTCCTGCGGGACCGGAGCAACGGGCCGTGCGGAGGCTCCGTCCAACTCATCAACCCCGATATCTGCTACGAGTACGGCGATGACGAGTTTCCGACCATTTACGAGACGCACTGTCGCAACTGTCACTTCTGGAACGTCATCCACGGCGCGGAGGATGAGCAGTGATCGCGGCAGCGACACCCGAAAAGACAGTTTTCGTGTACTTCGAGACAAGCGCTGACGGATGCAGAGCGGGCTTCATGGCGGTCCCAGACGAGGGCGTGCCCACGGTTCGTCGCTTCCTCGACGCCCTCCGCACGGATCGTGAGCGAGGACCAACCGACAGCATCGCCAGCGGTCGCGTCGACGGATGGATGGATTCCATGACGGCTGTCGATCTCGTCACAGAAGTGGCGACCGTGACATCCCCGGACGGAAACCGTCTGGATGACCCCGTCGTGGCTTCCTGGGATGACGGCATGGAGTCCCGGCTCAGCGAGGCGTGTGACGCGCTGGATCGCCGCGACCGATTCTCGTTCGACCAGGCCGTGTTGAATTCCGGGCTGTTCCATGTCCCGGACGACGACGGGTCGTCCCCCCTCGACCACGTCATCGGGTTCCGGGACGCACCGCTTCCCGACGGCGGTCGCGGGGAGGGCTCGGCAGCGAGAATGATCCTGACCTATACGGAGACCGACGAGGACGAGAAACGGATATGTTTCCTCCCCGTCCCTGACGAGGGCATCCCGGTCGCCGCCCGGTTCCTGCGCGCGTTGCGCGAGGACCAGCACCGGGGCGACGGATTGGAGCCGGTCGCCGCCGGACGTGTCGAGGCGACTGTGGAGACGATGACGGACGACCAGTTCGTCGGCCGGATCGCGGACGAGGTCTTGGGACTCAATGAGGATTCCACGGTCATGGTCGCCTCCTGGGACAATTCGATCGCGACCCGTATGACGCGCGCCTGCCTGGCGCTTGACGAGAACGCTCGACAAGACTTTGACCGTATCGTCTGCGACTTCGGCCTGTTCATGGAGTGATCCGACAGATCCGTGTACTCAAGGACTATGAGCATGACCATGTGTGACGCAGTCTCCACCTCCATTCACCTGCCGTCCATCGACGACAGCCTCCCCGCCGTCTGCGGGACCCTCGACCCCGCCTCCGGACTCCCCTATCGCGAATTCGCCGACAACCCCTTCCTCGCCCGCCTCGTGGACGAGGCTATGGACGAGGACGCGATTCGCGTCATCGTCGCCGCCTACCGCCTCGGCATGGAAGACGGCATCGACATCGGCGTCCAGGAAGGCTACGACCTGGGCGACGACGACCGCTACGGACCTTGGAACGACTGAGGGAATTGCGAGACAGACCCAACAGATTGGAAGACCAATGACACGTTCCGCACCAACCCTTTTCATAAAGCCCGGACTCCTCAGCGATGTCGCCGACCGCCTCGGCTTCCCCCCGGAAACAAAAATACGTACGCCTCCGCCGTCGCTGATGATTGATCTCGACCCTTCTCCCCTCTCTGGGGAATTGTGGACCGCCCGTGACGGCGAGGATGTTCTGCTCGTCCTCGTGGTCGGCGTGGACAACGACCAGGCGACCGTCATTCCCGCCGACTTCGAGCCAGGCGCGGAGACCCCGGATTCGTGGGTCGTCTCCGTCTTCGGATTGCGCGTGACGGTGTGGACCGACCTGATGACGACGATTCCTCTCCGTCTCCTACGAGCGGGTCCGTGGGCAAGCGTCGGGGACTCGGTCGCCGCGTTCCTCTGCGACCCCGACCCCGCCCTGATCGGGCGCGGGAATGCCGCACCGACGCGGTGGGCCTCAAGCGAGCGGGCCAGCGCGTCGGACATCCTGGAGAAGTGGGGCGCGATGCCCGTATGACCGCCGCCGTCCTGTCCGGGACCGTCCTGGAACCCGTGCTCTCCGTCTCCGTGCCCTACGCGGAGGCGGATCTTCGCCGCGCTCTGCGGAACCGGCCGGGGTGCTGGTGGGAGGACGAGTCGAAGCGCTGGCGGATCACCGGACCCGAACCCCGCTCCGTATGCGCGAGGCTCAGGATCGGGGTCGACGAGTCGGGCGCGATGTTCCGGATCGAGGACACGACCTCTCCCGTCGTCTACCCGCACCCCACCGACCCGACCGCCGTGATCATCAACCCGCGCCTGGCGGGCGCGGACCATGTGACCCGCGTGGTCGCCCCGCTGCGGGTCGCCGACCCGGTGACCGGATGGGTGGTGGCCGACCCCCTCGACCTGGCCGACCGCGACGGCCTGCCCTTGGCGGGATTGACGTTCGAGCGGGGCGCGGACCAAATGGTGCGTGATGCCTGGGAGACCCGTGTCGCCCGACCCCGGTCGTGGATGGCTCCCGACCACGACGCTGTCCTGCTGGCCCGGTCCTTCGACCCGGACGACCCGGAGGTGGCGACGGCGTTGGCGCGCATGGAGGCCGCCCACCCGGTCCCGGAGTGGTTCGGCCTCGACCTGTACCCGTTCCAGCGGATCGGGACGCAGGCGGTCCTCGGCGGACACCGCCTCGTGTGCGACCCCATGGGATTAGGCAAGATGCGTTTGTCGTTGTCGGTGATCGCGGGTCTCGGTGCGGAACGCGCCGTCGTGCTGCCACCTCCCAACGTGGCGACCGAATTCTGCGTCCAAGCCTGCGACGCGCACCTGGGCGCGGTCCTCCCGAAATCCGGGGTGTCCTCCTGGGTGAAAGACGCCGACCACCCGCCTGTATCCCCAGCGGCGAACGGCGCACGGATCGTGGCGTTCGCTTCCGGACGCAAACAGCCCGACCTTCCCGAGACGGGTGTAGTCGTCGTCACCGACTCCCTGCTCGCCTCCCGGCCCGAACTGGCCGACCGGATCGCCGACTGGTCCCCGCAGGCCATCGTCTACGACGAGGCGCACCGCGCGCGGGGGGCCTCCTCGAAACGCTCGGTCGCCGTGCGCTCCCTCGTCCACCGCGCGACGGCTCAGCCAGGTGGATGCGTCGTGGTTCCCATGACCGGAACGCCCACCCCGTCTGGGTCCCCCACCGACCTCGTCCCCCTCCTCGACATGGTCGGGATGCTCGACCCCGTCTACGGGGGGCAGGGCAACTTCGTGCGTCGGTACGCGCACCCCAAATTTTTCGGGGGGTTCGAGGCGAGCAAGGACCCCGAGGCCGCCGCTCGGCTGGCCTCCACCCTGGACCTGTGGACGCGGGTGCGGCGCCGCAAAGCCGACGTGATGCCGTGGCTGCCGCCGAAGAGCAGGGTCGTCGTGCCGGTCGACCCGGACATGGCCGCCTACCGGGCGGGCCTGGTGACAGTCGAGAGGATCGTCGCCGAGTGGGCGACCGAGGAGCACGACGCGACCGGCGCGTGGCC
>JGI24699J35502_11134056_pt1 | contig 27277 bp, 25 predicted proteins | sample TergutMp193P4_FD_35502 | JGI IMG/M metagenome (IMG submission 35502)
GTAGAGACATCTCCTGTATTGGGCAAATTTTCAATTGTATATAACAACAAATAGTCAGTTCTTAGCTTTTCGTCAATTATATATTTATATATAATTTTATCTGCCTGTACTTTTGTTAATTGGGCAAATGAGATTGACGAAAATGAGAATATCGTTAAAATTACTAATAAATATATTTTCTTCATTTTGCTTTGAATTAAATTGTTACTGTTTTTTTTCAATTTTTGCATTTTAAAAAGTGGCGGTGTTTTAAAAAGCATGCTGATTTAATCAGCTATAAGGTAATAATTTACAATAGAGTTAATATATACATTTAACAATTATAATCATTACTCACTATCGGTATATATGATTGATAATCAAACTATAATAATTTTTATGATACTGAATGCTACAGTAATGCGTTCAATAAAAAGCGATATAATAATTTAAATATCAATTAATTATAGCGGTATACTTTTTAAAACGCCACCATTTCTTTTTCATGGTTTCAATCATTTGTTTGTTGTACACTTAATAGAATTGTTGCCCCATTGTCAATTTTAGGCGTAATAATAGATATCAGCCTACCAAGCGCTAGCGCAGTCATATCTGCATGAATTAACACATTCAAAGTATATTCATTTGCTGTTTCTTTTAAAAAATCAATGTTAATGTAGCGAATACCTGATGTAGAATGAGCCATTGCTAACAATAAAGAATGTTCCGAGAAATCAATTTTTGAATAGTTGTCATCCGTACAAATGATATAATCTTGCAATTCTTTGTCACTATTGATAATTATTACTTTATTATATCCAAAATTAGTCCATTGCCATTGGCACGAAGTTTCTGCTAATGAATATTCTATAAAAGGCATTTCTCTCGGGTAACTTTCTACAGGTGGAGTTTCCGATTTATCGCAGCCAACGGTTGCGAACAAAGTAACTACAACTAAACACAACATTGTTATTACTATAAATCCTAATGGTTTTTTAAATATTTTCAATGTTTTCATCGCACACGTTCTTACTTCGTCAAAATCATCTGTTTCGTATCCACTACTTTCCCATCGACAATCAGCGTATACAAATATATTCCAGCAGTCAGTTCCGAACCGGAAATCCATTGCGAACCTTCGCTCCGTTGCGCAATCAAAATTTGCTTGATTTGCGTACCTTGTAAATTATTAATACATAATTGAGCAACTTTTACGCTTTCGGGAATGTAAAATTTAATTTGCGTATCCCTATTAAACGGATTCGGCGCGTTTTGATATAATATGCATTGGTTTATTACCACATCTGTAATTCCGGTCGTTCCCGTCTCGTTGGCGGCAGAGCGCAGGGAAGCGTTTCCTTTCAATTCATTTATCTGTTCCTGCAGCTGCGCGTTTTGCTCGCTCAACTCCTGCACGGCTTTCACTAAAGGGACTACAAATTCGGCATAACTCAAACTGTAGATGCCCATTTCATCTACATTTACGCCGCTGAAATCGTAACCGACGCTTTTCGCAATTTTTTCTACATCCTGCGCCACAAAACCGGTCTGTACCTGATTTTCTTTAGCCTTTTTTGCCTTTTCGTTTTTGTCTTTCAAATCCTGAGGCATAGTCTTTTCCAGTTCTTCCTTCTTTGCTCTGTCAATTCCGGATAAGTTGTCTATAGCGTCCAAATCCAAATTGTAAGTAACCGGTTGCAAAAGATTGATAAAGTCAAGCCCCGGTACATCGGCCTTGATATTTTTCTTTGTCCGCATGTCAGAGATATTACTCCAGTTAACATAACCGCCAATGCTGCCGACAGTGTTATTGCCAATTCTTATCTGATAGCTTGAGGTAGTCATGGCTTGATAGCCGATAGCTGTAGAATTAGTCAGATTGTTGGGGCTAAGAGCGCCTGCATAATAACCAATAGCGGTATTATTACTTCCGGTCGTATTGGAATAAAGCGCTTGATAACCACTGGCAGTATTATTGTTGCCGGTCGTATTGAACTGAAGCGTCAAATTACCATTTGCAGTGTTTCCAGAACCAGTCGTATTTTCGGTAAGAGTACAATTACCATTGGCGGTATTGCTGCCACCAGTCGTATTTTTTAAAAGCGCTAAATTACCATTGGCAGTGTTTCCGGAACCGGTCGTATTTTCGGCAAGAGCACAATTACCAATGGCGGTATTGATCTCGCCGGTCGTATTTTTTAAAAGCGCAGAATTACCAATAACAGTATTGTAGCTACCGGTCGTATTGGACTTAAGTGCATTGTAACCATAGATAATATTATTAGTTCCTGCTGACGAATTAGGTAAAGCCCCATACCCAAAAGACACATTAGAATTTGCAGAGCTTCCGGTAAACCCTGCTAAAACGTTATTTACCTTGAACGTAATGGGATTATTGTTGGTCGTTCCAAAAATATTGGAAGCGCTTCCAATATAAATATCGCCCGCTACATCCAATTTGTATAGCGGATTTTTTCCAATCCCTACGTTTCCTGAAGAATTCACTTTAAACTGCGCCGATGCATTCGCAAAAAATGCGAAAACAATAATTGATAAGATAATCTTTTTCATGATTTTTAGATAATAATTAAGTAGTTAGAGGCTTCCAAAAATTAGTTTTTTTACATATTTCACAAAGAACAGAAGTCTGTTAAATTCTTATGAAAATTATCACAAAGTAAGTCAATTTTTTCTAAATAAACAAGGTTTTCATCTAATAATTATTTAAATATTTTAAACTCCGGTTTTACGACAGAGATACTGTGTAAAAACAGCAAATCAAAAAAACGCTTCGCGCGTCCATAATGAATCGCATGTTATTCGTGAAATCCATTGGAAATGTCATTGATTCAGGAATTTCTATCTTTAGACTGACGGCTATGGGGTCGCGTCCACAATGACAGACTCTGCAAATCCCTTGCAAGGAAAAGATTGTATTACTTGATTACCATGATCTTAGTAACCACGCCTTGACTTCCGTCGGAAGTAGCTGCAAAAACAAGATAAATACCGGCTTTTACCGTTTCTCCTTTTAGATTGGTGCAATTCCAATTGTACTGTCCTCCCTTGGAAACCGCTTCCTGAATCAAGTTGCCGGCTACATCGGTTATCTTGATGGTAGAATTTCCCATCAATCCCGTAATGATTACTTGGCTGTTCCGCGCTGGAAAAACTGGATTCGGAAATGCGTACACATTCGAATAGTCGGGCTTTCCTTCAACCGCATCGCCCTGGTAAGATACTAATCCAAGATCGGTTCCGATAAACACTTCTCCCGTTTGATTGTTGATGGCGATGGATGAAATATTATCGGAAATCAAGGGGGAATTACTTTTGGTGAAATTCTCTATTTGAATGGTTTCTCCAGAGCCGTCTACTACGAAAACGCCTCCTCCCGACGTTCCGATCCATTTTCGGTTTCCGCCGTCTATGGCGATCGTCGTGATTCGTTGACCCTCCATCGGATAATAACCGGCTTCGTACTGATCGCTCAAAATAATGCGGTTGCATACTCCTTGCCTTACTTGCTCGGCAGAGGTGAAATAAATCGGTCCGTTGTCGGTTCCCACCCACACCGTGCCATCCAAATCTTCGGCTAAACAAGAATAAGTAGTCGCCTTAATATCGGTTCCTCTTTGATCGGCAAACTGGGTGGAATAGTAATAGGTATCGTCGTTCGCATTGTCAATGGTATTGTTATCGTCTAAAACAAAAATACCGATCGAAACTCTGAAATTATTGACCCATTTCTGATTGTTCCGGGTAACTATCAACTGATTGGGTTGAGAGTTCAACAAGGGAGGATAGGAAAAAGACATCCATTTGTTGTCTTTATCCATGACAACTAAACCATTTGGCGCGCTCGCATTGACCATATACAAGTTGTTGTTCTGATCGAAAGCAAGACCGTCGACGCGCACAAAATGCATTTTCATATCACTGTTGGGAAGAGCCGATTGCAGTTGGCTATTATCGAGCGAATAAAGCCGAACAAAGGCAGTATCCTGAAATTCATACACTCCTTCGCCCCAGCTGGCAACAAAATAGTGATGCGGATCCCGCGGATCGACCGCTACCGACATGAAATCGTCGCAAATGCCCAGACCGGTTTTTGCGGCAATCGCGTTATTGTCGAAGTTAGTCCATTTTCCATTTTCATAAATCATCAACGTACCCGGAACGTTCAAACGATTTGCGCCTCGGTTTCCTCCCACAATCAACAATTGATTGGAAGCGTAAGTCATATAGAAATTAAGATTTCGCAAAGGACTGTTGATTTTGATTCCGGACGTCGCTTCATCGTATTTCAGTTCATTTCCTTCCAGTCGGGTGATGAGTTCAAGAACGCCTTTGTTTCCCCACGCAATCCAATAATGACCGGCCGAAGTACTCGAAAGGCAAATCTGCCGAAATTCATCGGTCAAGTACATAACTGTAAAATGATCGAAATCGTCGTAAAACAAGACGCCGTTTACGACTCCGCACACCAATTGATTGTTGGCAACCAGTAATTGCCGGCAATTATCTGAAAAAAGCCAATTGAATTTTCCGTCTTCAATATAAAATAAACTAAACGAATCGTAGACAACCAACCGTTCTTTGAACACGGTCATTTGGGTAATCGTTTTATAGTTGCCGTCCATAGCCGGCAAGTATTCCCAATTGGCTTTATCCAATAAATTGGACGATACAAGCGCCCTGCAAATGCCTTCGCTCGTAGCGGCATACAGAGAATCGCCCCAGAAACACATCGCTCTTGTATTGACATCCAAACGGTAAGTACTTTTGATTTCCTTACGGTCGATATCGATCACGACAATGCCGAAAGCGGTACATACGTATGCGTAGCGGCCTATTATGTATAAATTATTGATTGCTTTATCTGTCAAATAGCTATCGTTTTTTATATCAGCAAGGTTAAAAACGTTGTTTCGTCCGAAAAATAAATCAATATTCGAATTGTTGTAAACCAATACCAACGCATTTAGTTCCGAACAGTAAGCCATGTATTTGATTCCTACGTCGCTGAGACCGTCTTCGAAAGAATAAGTCGCTATTTCCTGATCGTCCGTCGAGTAGGAGAGGAGAGAGCCGTCGTACACGGCAAAAATAAAATGAGGCGTTTCCGCTACTAAATTCGCATTTTGGTAGGCCATATACGATTTCCATTGCCCAATGCGTTGAGCTTGCAAGGGAAAACAAATTAGGAATAAAAGGGGAATAATTCTGACGAAGCGATTGTTTTTCATACGATTTGTTTTATTCAGGTTCATTGAATATTATCCAAAAATTGTTTCAACTTGTTGATGGCCATTGCTCGATGGCTGACGCTATTTTTTATTTCCATTCCCAATTCGGCAAATGTTTGCGTATACCCTTCCGGTACAAAAACAGGATCGTAGCCAAAGCCGGTCGATCCTTTTTCTTCCGCAATTATTTTTCCGTTCACAATTCCTTCAAAAAAATACTCTTTTCCGTTCCGAATCAAAGCGACAACCGTGCGAAAACGCGCCGACCGATCGTCTTTTCCTTCCAGTTCGCGCAAAAGCTTTTGCCGGTTTGCTTCGGGACTTTTCAAAGGACCGGCATAACGCGCCGAATAGACGCCGGGCGCTCCATTCAATGCCGTCACTTCCAAACCAGTATCGTCGGCAAAACAGTCGAAACCGTACCGTTTGTTTACATACTGCGCTTTCAATAAGGCATTTCCTTTCACGCTATCTGCCGTTTCGGGAATGTCGTCCAAGCAATGAATTTCCTGCAGGGACAACAAATGTACGCGATCGCCCAATATCGCCCTTACTTCCTCCAATTTGTGAAGATTATTCGTAGCAAAAACCAATGTATTCATGTATTAGTTAACGTAAACGAAAGATAAAAATTATACAGCGTTTTGCAAAGGCCTGTATTCAATCAGACGGTTATCTGTTCAAATCCTTGTCCGTAAACTCCTCTGACCGCGCCTTGCGAAACAAAGGCTTTCGAGTCTATATTCTTCACGATACGAAAAATAGTGACCGATTCAGTCTTTTTAACCATCACTACAATGACTTTCACCGGTTTTTGCGTATACCAGCCTGTTCCGTCCAACAAGGTACATCCTCTGTGGGCTTGTTTATTGATGGCATCGGCAATCTCTTCGTAGCGGTCGGAAAAAATAAAGAATTGCACCGACTGCCGCGCCCCGTTCAACACCATATCTACGGTGTAGGACGAAACGCCCATCACGACCAAGCCGTAGACGATTTTGTCGATGTTGTGAAAAACAAAATAGGAAGAAGAAATAATCAAAATGTCGCACATCAATAAGGCTTTACCCAGCGTAACACGATGATATTTGTTGATTATGAGAGCAATAATGTCGGTTCCTCCTGTGCTTCCCTTGAAATTGAAAACCAATCCAAGTCCCGTTCCGCATAAAATTCCTCCCAAGATGCAACTCATGAAAGATTCGCCCTTTACCAAAGGTTCTTTGATAACGGTTTGCAGGTACGACAAGAGAAAAGTCAATATCACTACATTGACAATGGTTTTGACGCTGAATTTGAATCCGAGTATTTTGATAGAAAGCGTCAACAAAATTGCATTGATGCAAAAATAAGTCACGCCTACCGGAATTTTAGCGGCAAAAAAGACCAACGCCGATATGCCGGTCACTCCGCCCGTCGTCAAGCCGTTGGGCAGCAAAAAACCCGTCCATCCAATGGAATAAGTACATAAACCGAGAATAATAAAAAAGTAATCTTCAATTTCCTGAAAAATCACTTTTCGTGGCGGAAGATTAAAACGCTTCTCTGTATTTGTTTTCATTTTTATCTTCAAGTATGTTTAGATAACTGCGGTAGCGGGATTCGCTAATATAATGATCTTCCACAGCTTTCAAAACAGCGCAACCGGGTTCTTTCCGGTGGCTGCAATTACTAAATTTACAATCGCTTGAAAACCGGAATATTTCCGGAAAATAATGGGAGATTTCTACTCCTTCCATGTCGAAGACGCCAAAACCTTTGATACCCGGCGTATCGATCAAGTAACCTCCTTCGGGAAGAGCTATCATTTCCGAAAAGGTCGTCGTATGCACTCCTTTGTTGTGATATTCGGATATATCGCTGATTTTCCGGTTGGCATTCGGAACTAAACGATTGATCACAGTTGATTTACCTACGCCCGAATGACCGGAAAGCAAGGTAATTTTATCTTTTATCAAGGTTTTCATAAAAACCAGATCATTGTCTTGCGCGGCAGATATTTTGTAGCAGGGATAGCCGATGGTTTCATACAGATGAATCAAGGCTTCCAAATATTCTGCATCGTCCTTTCCGTAACGGTCTATTTTATTGAAAAAGAGAGAAACAGGTATGCGGTAAGCTTCCGAACTGGCTAAAAACCGGTCAATGAAAGTGGTCGTCGTAATAGGATAATTGACGGTAGCAATCAAAAAAGCCTGATCGACATTAGCGGCAATAACATGAGATTGTTTGGAAAGGTTGGACGATCGACGAACAATGTAATTCTTCCGGTCTTCGATTTCGTAAATAAACGAAACTCCTTCCGGATTTTCTTCGATCAGTACTCTGTCGCCGATAGAAACCGGATTGGTGCTTTGTATTTCTTTCAACCGGAAATTTCCTTTGAGTTTGGCTTCCAGCAACCGTTCGTCTTCCGTTTTTACGATATACGAGCTTCCCGTATTTTTTACAATCAAACCTTTCATCCAATGGAGAGTAAAAAAGATAGAGAATTGAAACGAAAAATTTCATTTTCCAACTCTCTACCTTCAACTTTATACAGTCATGATTTCTTTTTCCTTTGCCGCCAGTACCTCGTCGACTTTCTTCAAGTATTTATCATGAAGTTTTTGTACAGTGACTTCTGTTTCTTTTCCTTCGTCTTCGGAAACGCCTTCTTTCACTACTTTCCGTATTCCGTCGTTTGCATCGCGGCGGGCATTGCGAACGCCTATTCGTGCATTTTCGGCTTCATTTCTGGATTGTTTTACCAATTGTTTGCGGCGGTCTTCCGTCAAAGGGGGAATCCCCAAGCGAATAATTTCGCCGTTGTTATCCGGAGTAATCCCTACATCCGAATCCTGAATAGCTTTTTCAATGACCCTGATCATGGGTTTTTCCCATGGAAGGATCGAGATCGTTTTAGCGTCGGGAGTCGAAACCGTGGCTACCGAAGACAAGGGAACTAAGCTGCCGTAATATTCTACCTTAATGCCATCGAGAATATGTACATTGGCTTTCCCTGCACGAATGCGGGAAAGAACCTCATCCAGATATGCGACTGCATGACGCATTTTTTCTTCTGCATGATCTACTATTGTTTTTATTTCGTTGCTCATAAACTATCCTTATATTTTATAATTATTTTTAATATCCCTGTATTTTTCTAAATAAAAATCAATTGTGAACAAAAGTTCCTATATTTTCGCCCGATAAGACTTTTTCCAGATTTCCTACCATATCCATATCAAACACAATGATGGGCAGGTGGTTGTCTTTTGCTAAAGTAGTAGCCGTCAAATCCATGATTTTCAATCCCTGATTGTAAATTTCGTCGTAAGAGATCCGGTCGAATTTGACCGCATAGGGGTCTTTTTCAGGATCAGCCGAATAAATGCCGTCCACGCGCGTCCCTTTCAACATAACGTCGACCTCCAACTCAACGGCTCGCAAAGCGGAGGCGGTATCGGTCGTAAAAAACGGATTGCCCGTGCCTCCCGACACAATCGCAATTTCGCCTCTTTCCATCGCTTCCAAAGCGTCTTGTTTGGCATAAAGCCGTCCCACCGGTTCCATTCGAATGGCGGTAAAAACCTGTCCCCTGATTCCTTCTTTTTCCAGTGCAGAACTGAGCGCCAAACTGTTGATCACCGTAGCCAACATGCCCATCTGGTCGCCTTTTACCCGATCGAAACCCCTCGAAGCGCCGCTCAGTCCTCGAAAAATATTCCCTCCACCTATCACAATGGCTATCTGGATGCCTTTTTCTACCGCCTCTCTGATTTGACGGGCATAATCGAATAAACGCTTTTCATCAATTCCGTACTGTTGGTCTCCCATCAGGGATTCTCCACTTAGTTTTAAAAGAATACGCTTGTATCGCATACTATATATAACATTTTAATTAAACGTGAGTTTGAACGATTCAAAAATCTGAATACAAAAATACAAAATGGTTTTAAATTCCTCCTAAAAATAATCACCAATTCGAAAAATTTACATAACTTTGTAAAAACAGAACAAACATTTCGAGTGATTTAACCATGGCAGAAATCATCAAAATAGTAAACGACTCCCAAGTGGGAGAGGTGGTATTCTATCTTAATCCGAATGCGAAGCAATACATTATTCGTATCAAACGGAACATAAAAGACATAGAAAAGCGTTTTTATGTTCGCGTAACGATTCCTCTTGGAGGAAGTTATCAATTTGCAGGAAAGTTTTTTCAAAAACATCGCCTGCTTATTCTCCAAAAAATAGATCAGTTAAAATCGAATGTGCCACCGCCTATACACGAACAGGAAAGTGAACTACGGCAAAAAGCAGAAGCATTTTTGCCCGGAGAATTGGAACGGATTTCAAAGACATACGGATTGACTTACAAAAAGTTGAAAATACGAAAGAGCAAAACCCGTTGGGGGTCTTGCTCTTCGAAGCAATCCATCAGCTTATCTTTTTACCTTGTACTTTTGCCTCGCCATCTGATAGAATATGTTTTGTTGCATGAATTGTGCCATACGATCGAAATGAATCATAGTTCCGCTTTTTGGTCGCTTTTAGACCGCTACACCGATGGGCGATCCAAACAATTGAAGCGGGAACTTTCTAACTATCGCATACCTGCTTTCTGAATATCAAGTTGTCGGCTTGCTGTCAGGAACATTATCAGGATTTCTCCTGTCGGGATTCCGCTGCTTATTAGGATTCCTCCCGTCGAAACCTCTCATCATATTTTTACCGAACTGCTGTTCAGCTCCTTGATATAGGAAAACTTTTTCGGCAGGAATGACTTTCAAAAATTTTTCAATGTATTCCTGATCCAATTGCGCTTCTTTTAGTTTTACCTGTACGCTCATTTCAATGACTCTTTTATAGTCGGCCTCCGAAACTGTTTGATTATCTGCCTTGGCTTTCATTATTTTGCGGATTTCTTCCCGCAGCGGTTTGTTGAGTTCAAATTTTTTCATTTGAAGTTCGTCGCACAAAGGCCAAAAGGCATTTTTTTCATCGTCCGTCAAATTCATTGCTTTAGAAACAAATTCTTTTCTTTCGGCTTTCATTTTTTCGAATCCTTCCCGCTTGCTTTCGTCGGATTGTTGAGCAAACGCACTGAGGCGCACACAAGACGCACAAATGAGGAGTGCAATTAATACTTTCTGTTTCATTATTTTATTATTTTAGAAAATTAATTTTTTTCCGTTGTTGTTATTTCAAAATTATCGCTCCCGTTCAAGTAAAATGCTTCGCGGTAAAAATTATCCGCCAATTGATCTTCGTAAAATTGATAAAATTCGTCAATATCGGAAGCAGAGTTTAAATTCAAACCCTTGGGAGTGCGTAAAGAAGTAAACAGATTCATCGTCAAAGCGATGATAATAAACATAGCCGCCATATAAACCCATGTTTGCGCCCGTTGCCACAAACTGACCGTTTTTGCGGGTTCGCCAACTCGTTCCGGCAATTGCGACATAATCTGATCGCTCAATCCCTCGAAATATCCTTCTGGTATTAGAAATGGATTGCGAGCGCTTGTTTCGTCTAAAAGATTCATTTTCGTATCCATAATTCTGTTCTTTATCTATATATAAGACTTTTACCGAGTAAAAAGGTTTAATCTCGATTCAAAAAATCTTCAATTTTCTTTACCGCATGATGGTAAGAAGCTTTCAAAGCGCCCACGGAAGTTCCCATGATAGACGACATTTCTTCATACGGCATTTCGTCGAAATAGCGGAGATTGAAAACGGCGCGTTGTTTTTCAGGTAAAGTAAGGATCGCTTTCTGAAATTTCACTTGCGCCTCGTCGCCATCGAAATATTCGTCGGCTTCCAATTTTTCGATCCGGCGAACACTTTCGTCCTCTACATCCAAATGAGCATGCGAACGCTGTTTATGCAAAAAAGAAATGCTTTCGTTGATGGCGATCCGGTATAGCCAAGTAGACAACTTCGCATCGCCCCGAAAAAGGTCGATACTCATCCACGCTTTGATAAACGTATTTTGCAATAAATCGTTTGCATCGTCGTGCGATAAAACCATTTTCCGGATTTGCCAATACAGTTTCTCGCCGTAATATTGAACAACCTGCTCAAAAGCCTGTCGTTGAACGGGTGGATCGCCGCTCTGTAAGTTCCTGAGAACTTCCTGTTCGTTGTATATTTTCATGCACTTTTATTCATATCATTCATTACTTTGAGCGTTAGAAAGTACATCCTGTTGTTATATGCCTAATTTTTCCGAAATATCCAGCATGCGTTGAATCGGTTTGACCGCTTTCCGGATGACTTCTTCATCTAAAAAGATTTCCGGAATTTCGTATTTCAGGCAATTGTACAATTTTTCCATCGTATTTAATTTCATAAAATTGCATTCGTTGCAAGCGCAAGTACTGTCGTTGGGAGGAGCAGGAATAAATTCTTTATCCGGATTATTTTTCTTCATCTCATGCAAAATACCAGACTCGGTAGCCACAATAAATGTTTTCTTATCCGATCGCGAAGCATATTCCAGCAGACCGGAAGTAGAAGCTATACAATCAGCTACTTGCAATATGACCGACTTGCATTCGGGATGAGCCAGAACCAAAGCGTCGGGATATTGCTTCTTTAAATTCAATATCTTTTCCAACGAAAATTGTTCATGTACATGGCAAGCTCCGTTCCACAAAACCATGTTCCGTCCGGTCACGCTGTTGATATAATTACCCAGATTGCGGTCGGGAGCAAATATCAACGGAGTTTCCGGCGGAAAGCTTTCTACAATCGGACGCGCATTGGACGAAGTGACAACCACATCTGTCAATACTTTGATAGCGGCGCTCGTATTTACGTACGAAACGACTGTATGATCTGGATATTGCTTGATGAATTGTTCAAATTCGTCGGCAGGACAAGAATCGGCCAACGAACAGCCGGCATTTAAATCGGGAATGAAAACCCGTTTATCGGGGCAAAGGATTTTAGCCGTTTCTCCCATAAAATCTACTCCGCAAAGAACAATCGCATCGGCATCCGTTTTTGCCGCCCAACGAGCCAAAGCCAAGCTATCGCCTACATAATCAGCTATATCCTGAATCGCACTATCCTGATAGTAATGCGCTAAGATCACTGCATTTTTTTCTTCTTTCAATTCTTTGATTGCTTGAACCAAATCTATTCCCTCTGGCGCCGGAATATTCAAAAACCCGGCAGGCCTAAAATGATTATCAACCATCTTATATTATATATGTATTAATTTAAAATTTAAATTTAAATATGATGATAATTATAGTTTGTTGAAACTGCTCATAAGTTTTTGTCCATTTTCTTGCTTTTAAAGTTATTAAATTGCGAAAGATTCTTACGGATAGTTTATCCACCTCCTTTCTCTTAGCAATAACTTTAATGCAAGTCGTTTACAAATGTTATTCACATTCGGTTGATAAAATACAAAGTTAAAAACTTTCTTTGAGAAATGATCCATATTCTTTGTAAAACTATATGCATAACTGCTCGATAAGTTTTGGTTTCTTTCCGTATTCATTCGGTTTAAATCCGTACATCCCCTTTTGGTGGATAACAGGGTCGTTTTTTTCAAGGTTTATCAACAAATTATTGACCGGCGCAGAAGCGGCGTCTTTCACAGTCGTTTTTTGCGGTTAGCGGATTTATAGTAAATATTTGAATATTAGAATTTTATATAGATGATAAGTAGTGTTTATTCAAAAAATAGGAACTTACTTATTAGGAGTGGAGAGTTTTTTTATCTTTGTATATGATTTTAATTCGATAAATAAATAAATAAATAGTGTTGGCAACAATTATATTGAATTTGTCCATAGAGAAAGAAGTTGCTGAACGTATACAAAGATATGCCGCCAGTCGCAATACTTCTGTTTCAAGTATTGGTGAAAATTTTTTTTCGTTTATTTCTATTTTATTAATTGAAGATAATGAGCAATAAATAAGTTCTTTAGTGAAATCGTTCAGCCTTGAAAATATGAATGTTCCTGCCAATTTCGATTATAAAAAAGAATTAGCAAGCGCTCGTGATGAAAAATATTTGTAAATGAGAATATATCGATACAAACATCTTGATAGATTTGCTTATCAAGCGGAATCCTTCCTATCCAAGCGTAGCGCGAATATTTGATCTTGTGTTTTAAGGATTTTGAAGATGCTACTCAATATTTTTGTGCATTGGAAAATAATTGTAATGTTCTTATAACCAATAATATAAAAGATTTTAAACTTTCCTCTTTACCGTACTAAGTATTGATGAATTTCTACTTATTTATCAAACAGAATAATTCTTATTATTGATGCCTTAATTTATCTTCTTCAAAAAGCCATTATTTAATACTTACGTAGAAGTTTTATTCTATGAAACTTTTACGCAGAACGGAATTGATTCTCAGAATTTAATAAGATTTTTATGTGGACAAACCTTACTAATCGGGTGGGGGAGGGAATTCCGCGTCGAACGCAGAATGACATCGTATCGCTTCAATAATTTAACAATTTAACAACTCAACCCTGATATTTTATTAAAAAATGTATTACTTTTGTATTTTATATTCCTATATTTCATGGTTTTAAATTATATATGGATAGCGTTTTTCGTAGTCGCTTTTATAGTAGGTATCTGCAAAGCAATTTTTACCGGCCAGTTAGATATATTTAGCGAAATGATGAATGCCAGTTTTGCTTCGGCAAAGACTGCTTTCGAAATTTCTATTGGTCTGACGGGCATTTTGTCTTTGTGGTTGGGATTTATGAAGATAGCGGAGAAGGGCGGCATTATTCAGTTTCTGGCTCGTGCGGCTTCTCCTGTTTTTACCCGTTTATTTCCGGATATTCCCAAGGGGCATCCTGCCACCGGTTCTATTTTTATGAACATTGCCGCCAATATACTGAATTTGGATAATGCGGCTACTCCTATGGGTTTGAAAGCGATGCAACAACTGCAGGATTTGAATTCATCGAAAGACGAGGCAAGCAATCCGATGATTATGTTTATTGTCTTGAATGCTTCCGGTTTGACTTTGATTCCCATCACCATTATGGCCTATCGGGCGCAAATGGGATCGGATAATCCGGCCGATATTTTTGTTCCTTTATTGATTTCTACTTTTGCCGCTACTTTGGCAGGCATTTTCTATGTTTGTTTCAAACAAAAAATCAATTTATTAGACAAAGTTTTGATTTTGTTTTTAGGAGGAATCCTATTGTTTATCACTTTAGTCGTTTGGGGAGTACGGTCATTGCCGAAAGAAGATATTTCCGTTTATTCTTCATTATTAGCTAATGGTTTGTTATTCAGTATTATAATTATTTTTTTGATTACTGGAATATATAAAAAAATCAATGTTTACGATGCTTTTATTGAAGGAGCGAAAGAAGGATTTAAGACCGCCGTCATGATTATTCCTTATTTGGTAGCCATGTTGGTAGGAATCGGCGTTTTCCGAGCTTCAGGCGCTATGACTTTTATCACGGATGGAATTGCTTATGCCGTATCGGCTTGCGGATTGCCGGTCGATTGGGTCGAAGCTTTTCCTACCGCTATCATGAAACCTTTGAGCGGAAGCGGGGCGCGCGGCTTAATGCTGGATACCATGAAAACCTACGGGGCCGATTCTTTTCAGGGTCGTTTAGCCTGTTTATTTCAAGGTTCGACCGATACTACCTTTTATTTAGTCGCTGTATATTATGGAGCTGTTCGCATAAAAAATACGCGCTATACGATTGCAGGAGCATTACTTGCCGATTTGGCAGGAGTATTGGCGGCTATATTTGTTTGTTATTTATTTTTTAATTGAACGTGAAACAGGAAAGATTTGAAAAATGGCAATAGTATATGAAGTGATTGATGTACCGTTTCCAAAAATACAGCGGGGCGATGTAAATCGGTGGATAAAAGAAATTGTCTATGCTTATCATGATAAAAAATTAGGGGTGATATCTTTTGTTTTTTGTTCCGACGACGAAATTTTACGGATCAATAATCTCTATTTGCATCACGATTATTATACCGATATCATTACATTCGATTATTCGCAAGGCAAAACCGTTTCCGGCGATTTGTTTATTTCGCTGGATACTGTCAAATCCAATTCAGAAAAATATGAAACCGATTATTACGACGAATTGCGAAGAGTGATGATTCATGGCATTTTGCATTTGTGTGGTTTTAACGACAAAACTTTTGCAGAGCGGCAAACGATGCGGCAGAAGGAAGACGAAGCGTTGACGGTATGGAATTTAAGTATGATGTAATTGTAGTAGGAGCCGGGCATGCCGGTTGCGAGGCGGCGGCTGCCGCAGCCCATTTGGGATCCAAAACTTTGTTGATTACAATGGATATGAACAAGGTGGCTCAAATGAGTTGCAATCCTGCCATAGGAGGAATTGCGAAAGGACAAATTGTTCGCGAAATAGATGCTTTAGGCGGTCAAATGGGAATTGTCGCTGATAAGACTGCTATACAATTTCGGATGTTGAATCGTTCGAAAGGACCGGCCATGTGGAGTCCAAGAAGTCAGAACGATCGGACGAAGTTTATAACGAAATGGCGCGAGGCGATCGACGGTATAACTAATCTGTATCTTTGGCAAGATACGGTGGTTTCTTTGTTAATCAAAGACCAATCGGTTGTAGGCGTACGGACGGCTTTGGAGGTGGAGTTTTATTCAAAGGCTGTTGTGTTGACAACTGGAACTTTTTTGAATGGACTTTTGCATATAGGCCGAACTCAGATTTCGGGCGGGCGAATGGCCGAACCGGCTTCTTTCGATTTGACGGGACAGTTGGTTGAATGCGGTTTCGAAGCGAATCGAATGAAAACAGGAACGCCTGTGCGGATTGACGGACGCAGTGTGGATTTTTCCTTAACGGAGGAACAGAAGGGGGATAGCGGACTGGCCAAATTTTCTTATCTCGATTATGCGCCTCGTCCTCTCCGGCAATTGAGTTGCTGGACTTTGTATACCAACGAAGCTGTACATAAAGTCTTGCGCGACGGTTTGGGCGAAAGTCCGCTATACAATGGACAAATACAGAGCATAGGCCCCCGATACTGTCCGAGCATTGAAACGAAAATCGTTACTTTTGCCGATAAACCGCAACATCAATTGTTTTTAGAACCCGAAGGAGAAAATACGCAGGAATATTATTTGAACGGCTTTTCTTCCTCTCTTCCGCTTTCCATTCAATTGAATGCTTTGATGCAAATTCCCGCTTTTCGAAACGTACAAATCTATCGTCCGGGATATGCAATCGAATACGATTTCTTTCCGCCAACCCAATTGCATCATTCGTTGGAAACAAAAAAAATTCGAAATCTGTTTTTTGCAGGACAAATCAACGGGACTACCGGTTATGAAGAAGCCGGAGCACAGGGTTTGATTGCAGGAATCAATGCACATATTCAGACGCAGGGAGGCGCTCCCTTTGTGTTGGGACGCGACGAGGCCTACATCGGCGTTTTGATCGACGATCTGGTTATGAAAGGAGTGGATGAACCTTATCGAATGTTTACTTCGCGTGCAGAATACCGGATTCTATTGCGTCAAGACGATGCCGACATGCGCTTAACGGAAAAGTCGTATCGGTTGGGTTTGGCTGACGGCAACCGTTATCGTCTTTTGTTGGAAAAGAAACAGTGTATACGCGATCTGGTTTCTTTTGCTCGACATTATCCCGTCAAACCGGAATCTGTTAATTCCAGTCTGGAATTTTTTGGCACAACTCCTTTGCGTCATGGCGTCAAATTGATCGATTTGATCCTTCGTCCCCAATTAGACATTCCGAAGATAGCTTCTTTCGTTCCCGCTTTGCAGGAACACTTAGATATGATCTCGAATCGCAAAGAAGAAATAATAGAAGCGGCAGAAATTCTCATGAAATACGAAGGATACATTGCACGCGAGAAAATTATTGCGGAAAAAATCAATCGTTTGGAAAATATTAAAATTCGCGGAAAATTCGATTATAATGCCATTCAATCTTTATCGACGGAAGCAAAGCAAAAATTGACTCAGATTGATCCGGAAACAATTGCTCAGGCAGGACGCATTCCGGGCATTTCACCCAACGATATCAGCGTTTTACTGGTCTTGTTGGGAAGGTAGAAAAAACACAAATTGTTCCACGTGGAACAATGATTTTAAGATAACAGAAAAAGAAATACATAATTATTAAAAACAGATACAGTAATGAATATTGAAAGACTAACTAATTCGGTACGGAATATTCCTGATTTTCCAATAAAGGGAATTCAATTCAAAGATGTAACGACATTATTCAAAGATGCAGAATTATTGAAAGAACTTTCCGATGGTTTGTATGAGATGTATAAAGAAAAAGGGATTACGAAAGTAGTAGGCATCGAATCGCGCGGATTCATCATGGGGCCTATGATGGCCGAGCGGTTGAATGCCGGATTTGTACCTATTCGCAAAAAAGGAAAATTACCGGCTGCAACTTACGAAGTAACCTACACCAAAGAATATGGCTACGATACGATTCAAATTCATCAGGATGCTTTAAATGATACGGATGTCGTTTTATTGCACGACGATTTATTGGCAACGGGCGGAACTATGAATGCGGCAGTGGATTTGATTAAAAAATTCAATCCTCAAAAAATCTATCTCAGTTTTCTGATCGAATTGTTAGATTTGAAGGGAAGAGAATTATTCGACCCGGAAATAGAAATCAATACCATTATTCGATACAATAACTAAAAAATCGAACGATCCGTATTTTTCATTTATGGATGATTTAAACAATAATATAACCGCTACGCTTTCCGTCATTCCGGATTATCCCGGAGTGTATATGTATTACGATGAAAATGATACCATCATTTACATAGGCAAAGCTAAAAACCTTAAGAAACGTGTTTCTTCTTATTTCAACAAAACGCAAGATAATCCCAAAACTAGAATAATGGTTCGGAAAATAAGAAAAATCAATTATTTGGTGGTAGAGTCGGAAGAAGATGCTTTTTTGTTGGAAAACAATTTGATTAAAGAACATAAACCGCGTTACAATATCCTGTTGAAGGATGATAAAACTTATCCCTGGCTGGTGGTCAAAGACGAACCCTTTCCGAGAGTTTTTCTTACCCGTAAAAAAGAAAACGACAAATCGCATTATTACGGACCTTACACTTCTGTAATGAATGTGAAATATTTACTACGGTTGATTACTTCGATTTATCCTATTCGGATCTGTTCGCATAATCTGATAAAAGAAAATATAGAAAAAAATAAGTTTCGCGTATGTTTGCAATACCATATCAAGAAATGTTTAGGGCCGTGCATGAATTTGCAATCCGAAGAAGATTATGGAAAAAACATCCGATCCATCGAAGAAATTCTGAAAGGAAATTCCAAAGAAGTAAGCAATTTGATCTATCAGGAAATGTTGAATCTGGCTTCGGAAATGCGGTTCGAAGAAGCGGAAATTCTCAAGGAACGATACAATGCCTTAGAAAATTATTCTTCTAAATCCATTGTTGCAAGTCCAAGCTTGACGAATATCGACGTTTTTTCGTTTGACGAAAACAACCAGTCGGCTTATATTAATTATTTGCACATTGCAAATGGAGCAATCATTCAAGGATACACCATCGAATACAAAAAACGTTTGGATGAGTCCAAAGAAAATATTTTGGGCATGGGGATTATCGAATTGAGAACTCGTTTCGGAAGCAAAGCAAAGGAGATAATTGTTCCTTTTCATCCGGATGTTGAGTTATGCAATGTCGATTTTATCGTTCCGCAGAGAGGAGAAAAAAAGAAATTGTTGGAACTGTCCGAAAAAAATGTTCGGCAGTATAAAATAGATCAACTGAAACAAGCCGAAAAACTGAATCCGGAACAACGGGCTACGCGAATTTTGAAATCCTTGCAAGACGATTTGCATCTGGAAGAACTGCCAATGCGCATCGAATGTTTCGATAATTCGAATATACAGGGAACCAATCCGGTTTCTGCCTGCGTGGTATTTATCAAAGCCAAGCCATCAAAAAAAGATTATCGACATTTTCACATCAAAACGGTCGAAGGACCGGACGATTTTCGTTCCATGTACGAAACGGTATATCGGCGGTATCGTCGCTTAAAAGACGAAAACGAGTCTTTTCCCCAACTCATAATCGTCGACGGAGGGAAAGGACAGCTGCATGCGGCAACGGATGCTTTGAAGGATTTGGAACTTTACGGGCAAATTCCTATTATAGGAATTGCCAAACGATTGGAAGAAATATATTTTCCCAACGATCCGATTCCTTTGTATTTAGACAAAAGTTCCGAAAGTTTGAAATTGATTCAGCAATTGCGGGATGAAGCGCATCGCTTTGGAATCACTTTTCATCGGAATAATAGAAGCCGGCAGCAACTTGTTTCCGAGTTAGACGCGATCAAAGGGGTAGGGCCTATGGCCAAAGAAAAATTGTTGAAAGCCTACAAAAGCGTAAAGCGAATCAAAGAAGCGCCAGAAACAGAAATTGCCGATTTAATCGGGAAAAGCAAAGCAAAAATTGTATTGCAAGGGCTGCTGAAACATTGAATTGCGGTTCTGTTCTGATGAACTTTGATCCGTCATTTCCCGAAGATTCGAATGTTTTGACGGGGAACTGCGGGTCTTCACCACATAAATATGCGGGATGTAAAAATGCGGCAGCCACATCCAAATTCTTCTTTTTTATCAACCTTATTTTTGAAAGCTCCCTTCGGAGGGCGGATTAATGCACGCACCTCTATTCCCTTATTAATTGATTGAAGATAAAGGAATAAGGGAGAATGTAAATAAGGGATGTTAAGGTTATTAAGGGAACTTTTGAAAATAAGGTTATTCCGAAAAGAAGGTTAATAGACAAGGAATTGATCAATTGAACGTATTTTCTAAAAATATAAACTTACATTTTTTCACATTCCACTCCCAATGATGCTGCGTTTTTTCTTAAAGTCCTATACGAATTGCACTTCTATTACAAAAAAAGCATTATTTTTGCAATAAAAACGCCAAAAAAGAGAGATATAAAAAATAGATACATTTTGTAACACGTAAACTGAATTATGAACTTTAAACAAACCTCTATTTCGATTTTTAAAATAGTAGCTTTTATTGTAGCGTTAGGTTTTATCACGCGAATAATGCTGCTTTGCCTGCCGATTACCGACGCACATTTCCCAGCGATTGATTACGTAAAAGTTTTCTTATTCGGCTTTGTAAACGACGTTTGCATAGCCATCATTGCCAGCATTTTTATGGAGCTTCATTTGTTGTTTTCCTCAAACAAAAAATACAAAAAGCCATTTGGCTACCTCATTTTGGGCTTGCTGCTGTGCCTTTTGGGCTATCTGTACTTTTTCAAAACCATTTTCGATGAATACGGAAACGCCGCTCCGCTTGTGGCTAAACTTGTTGTCGGATTGGCGACATTGATCTTTGCCATTTTCTTATTTTTTCCGAAAACTCGCCAAAATTTTCGTTTTGGTTTGTTTTCCATGTTGTTTTTCGTTTACGTTTTCTTATTCTTATTGAATGTTGTTTCGGAATACTTCTTTTGGAATGAATTCGGCGTACGTTATAATTTTATCGCTGTCGATTATTTGGTTTATACGAACGAAGTGATCGGCAATATTTTTGAGTCGTACCCGATCATTCCAATGCTGGTGGTTTTAGTTGCTATTTCATTGATAATTACCTATTTATTTGTCAAAAACAGCCGGAAAGAATTTAAATATTTTATGAATTGGCGGGGAAAACTCGTTCATTTTTTGATTTATGGAATGTTTTTTGTCTCAGCGCTGTATTTATTGAAAGGAGCTGAAAAGTTTGAAACTTCGGACAGCGTTTTTGCTAACGAAATTCAATCAAACGGTTTGTATAAGTTTTACAAAGCGGCAAAAAGCGCCAGCTTGAGTTTCGAAGAATTTTACCAGCAAATTCCAGAATATAAAGCATTTGCGATAACAAATTCGATATATCAAAATATAGAAGGCTTGCAAAACGTAAAAATAATTACCGACTCTTTACCTGAAATCAAAAAAAATGTGGTGCTTGTTACCATTGAAAGTTTGAGCGGCAGTTTTTTGGCGCATTTCGGAAACAAAGAAAACATTACGCCGAATCTGGATCAACTTGCGGACGAAGGCATATTTTTTACGCAGCTGTTCGCCACGGGAAACCGTACGGTCAGAGGGCTTGAAGCGCTTACGTTGTCGCTTCCTCCGACTGCGGGCGAAAGTATTGTAAAACGCGAAAATAACGGCGATTATTTCTCAACGGGTTACGTTTTTCGCCAAAAAGGCTACACAACGCAATTTCTTTACGGCGGTTTTTCCTATTTCGACAACATGAAAAAATTTTACGAAGGGAACGGTTATCAGGTAATTGACCGAAATATGTTTGATAAAGACGAAATCACTTTTGCCAATATCTGGGGCGTTTGCGATGAAGATATGTTTCGCAAAGCGTTGAAAGTTTTTGACGAAAACGCTCAAAGCGGGAAGCCGTTTTTTGCTCAAATTATGAGCGTGAGCAATCACCGCCCTTTTACCTATCCGGACGGTAAAATCGACATTCCGGGCAACGTAAAATCGCGTGCAGGCGGCGTAAAATATACCGATTATGCGATTGGCAAATTTATGGAAGAGGCGAAAAAACGTTCCTGGTTTGAAAATACAATTTTTATTTTCACGGCCGACCATTGCGCCTCCAGTCAGGGAAAAACAAGCATTCCGCTTGTAAATTACCACATTCCCGCGATCCTTTATGCTCCAGATTTTATTGAGCCGCAACAAATTACAAAGGTGGCTTCGCAAATCGACCTCCTGCCGACGCTTTTCGGATTGCTGCATTTTTCGTATGAAAGTAAATTTTACGGCCAAAATGTATTCGATTCCGCTTATCAGCCGCGCGCGCTGGCGGCCACTTATGAAGAATTGGGCTATTTTCGGGACTCTATTCTCACCATTTTATCGCCGGTAAAAAAGATTTCGCAGTACGTTATTCAGTCCGATTCAACCTATCATTACCCTGCAACCAAAATTTTGGAAATCAATCCAAAATATGCGGACGAAGCCATTGCTCATTATCAAACAGCCGTATATATAATTGAGAATGAGAAAAATAAGATAAAATAAAATTTTAATCCGGCATTGCCGCATCATTGGTATTGTTCGTCTTCAATTCGATGATTTCCATGTTTTTAATATCTTCGCCGTCGATGACGAAGCGCAGCAAGGTACGTACTTGATGAAAACCAGATAATCCGGCTGCTCCTGGATTTACGCAAAGCATTTGCAAATGCGGGTCGTAAATGATTTTCAAAATATGCGAATGTCCGCAGACAAACAGTTTCGGCGGATGAGTCATTAATTCCGCCCGAATTTCGGGAGCATATTTTCCCGGATAACCGCCAATGTGGCAAAGCAACACTTCTACCTCTTCTACCTTGAACCGCAAGGTTTTAGGGCAGATGCTCCGCAAAAGGGAGCCGTCGACGTTTCCATAAACGGCTCTCACGGGTTTTAATGCCTGCAACCGATTCAAGACTTCTTCGCTGCCGATGTCGCCTGCATGCCATATTTCATCGCAACTGGAAAAATAAAAGCTAAATTTATCATCCCAATAGGCATGGGTATCGGAAAGTAAACCTATTTTTGTCATAATAAAAGTATTTGTTGTACAAATTTAATCATTCTGAATAAATAAACGGTACAAAATCCGAGCCATTCATTCAAGGGGATAGATTTTGATTTTTCATAGAAAATTTCGCTACTTTTGCCGATCAAATGATTTTAAAAACGGAATAAAATATGAATGGAACGTATGTTCTTCTCATCATTCTCATTTATTTTGGGAGTTTATATCTTATTTCCCATTTAATCGGGAAAAAGCATTCGGAAAATGAGGCTTTTTTTCGGGGAAACCGGAAATCGCCCTGGTACATTGTCGCTTTTGGAATGATCGGATCTTCTTTGTCGGGAGTAACGTTTGTTTCTGTTCCGGGAATGGTGCGGGCATCCAACATGGCTTATATGCAAATGGTTCTGGGGTTTTTGCTGGGATATGCAGTCATCGTATACATTTTGTTGCCCTTATACTACAAAATGAATGTGACAAGCATTTATACTTACCTGGAACAGCGCATTGGAAAAAGAGCCTACAAGACAGGCTCCGGATTTTTCCTCCTTTCCCGCACGATTGGAGCGGCAGCTCGGCTGTATGTCGCCGTATTGATTCTGCAAACGTATGTTTTCGACGCATGGAATGTCCCGTTTGCCTTGACGGCGGCAGGCTTTTTGTTGATGATCTGGCTGTATACGCACAAGAGCGGCATACGAACCATTGTTTGGACCGATTTATTGCAAACCGGTCTGTTGCTGCTGGCTCTGCTGATCATTATCGGACATGTCGCCAAAGGGCTGGATTTGGATTTTCAAGGAGTTGTCTCGTTCCTGAAAGAAAGTCCGAAGTCGCAAATTTTTGTGTGGGACGACTGGCATTCCAAGCAAAATTTCTTCAAACAATTCATCAGCGGATGCTTTGTAACGATTGCCATGACAGGCATCGACCAAGAAATGATGCAAAAAAATCTTTCCTGCAAAAATTTACGCGAAGCTCAAAAAAATGTTCTCGCCTACAGTTGGTTTTTTGTTCCGGTTAATTTTCTTTTCCTCTGTCTGGGCGTTTTGTTGCTTCAATACGCCTCCATTCACGAAATTCAGTTGCCGAAATTGGCCGACGATATTTTGCCCAGCCTGATCACAAGCGGAGTTTTCGGAATTCCGGCCGTTATCTTTTTTATGCTGGGCATCATAGCCATTACTTTTGCCAGCGCCGATTCGGCCTTAACGGGCTTAACCACTTCTACTTGCGTGGATATGTTGAATATTGCCCGTTACAACGAAGCGCAGGCAAAAAAGGTGCGTTTGATCGTTCATTTCGGAATTTCGTTGGCATTTATCGCTATTATGGTGATATTCAAAGAATTGAATGTTATTAGCATCATTAATGCAATTTACATGATTGCTTCCTACACCTACGGGCCTTTGCTGGGACTGTTTGCTTACGGCATCCTGTTCAAAAGGCGAACCAACGATCGGGTGGTTCCATTCATTTGCGTGTCGGCTCCCATTGCCTGCTTTGCGATTAACGCCCTGTTGAAAGCGACCCTTACGTATGAATTAGGATATGAGTTATTGATTCTGAATGCCGCTTTAGTGGTTGTTGGCTTGTTTTTGTTTAGCCGGAAACAAGCGTAAAAACATAATTACGAAGAGTTGAAAATGAAAATTGCAAAACGTTCCCTTTCAACTCTTCAATAAAATCCAATTTTTAATATTTTAATGCTTCACTATAAACTTTTTCTGTTGAGTTCTTATTCCATCGGAAATGATTATGGTGTAAATGCCGTTCGGGAGCGAAGATACCGGCATGTCAAATGTCTTTCCCTGCTTTTCTCCCGTATAAACGACAGAACCGTACACATCGACTATTCGAACCGCATAGATCGGTTCTATTGAACTTATCGTGTTGGATGGCAGCGATAAAATGCTTGTTAATTCACCATTGACATTGTCTGTCAGGTCGATAGTCACCTGCGAGGAGGCAGGATTAGGGAAAACAGAAACAAACAATTCTTCGGAACTAACAAGGCTTATCGATCTTGGAGTAATCGCGACCAATTCCGCATTGCCGGAAGCTTGTATTCTGAATTCCAGTGAGACCGCATTGCCATACCGTGCCTGCAAATAATAAAGAGCGCCGTTTATGTCCTGCCGGGTAATAATATCGTCATCATCCGCAGTTAATTCCTCTGATACTGAACGAGGCAAAATGGAAGCGGAACCAGCTTTCATTGATAATAAGGTAAGCGAAGAACCGGTATAAACCATCATGGCTCCATTGGGATTCCCATTGTCTTTTCGAAGCCACCAATCAACCGATAAGCTTGGACTAACTGTGTATGTTCCACTGCTTAAATAATTGATCGATCCTGGGCCGGAGATAGATATGGAAGTGGAAGACGAAGTTCGTATGTAATACTTTTTTGTCTTTGACGGCTGATATATAGAAGGCACATCATTGGGGTGATGTTTAACCAATGAACTTGCTCCCCATTTAGATTGATACCAAGTACTATTTAGTCTAATGGCAGAATGGTTCCCATCTTGATGATAAGAAACTTTCGTAGCAGCGCTTTCCGAAGTTTCCGTATAACTTCCATCTGTCCAATAGATATCCTCTGCTGTAACTGTATAACGACCGATCCATACTTTACTGCCTCCTTCTGAGACATGCCATGCATAAGCATGGCAATTGTATTTGTAAGAAGGCGCTTCAATAAGTTCAGCGCCATTATAATTATAGTATAAATCATTAGCTAATGCCGACAACTGAGTTGAATTGTATATCAGATCTCCACTTGTAAGAGAATAAGTATCTTGGACTACAGAATTATTTGGAGTTTTCACATTAGTGACCTCTATATATGTCTGAGCAATACTTGTATAAAAATTGCATAATACAAGACTTATGGTGGCAATAAAAATCTGTTTCATAAGAAATTATTTATATTTGTTATTGATATAATTTTCAATATTACCGATTATTCTTTGGTCGACAGATAAGGGTGCCTGTATAAAATCCGACAGTGTTTTTTTCAGCTCGGCGTTTTCAAATTTAAATTCAGGGTCGTTCATTGCTTTCTTTACATATAGTAAATTTGTAGGTAAGTCATTCAAATTACTAAAAATATCCGAATAGTTCTGTTTTATTTTCTTATGTTCAAAACTCAATAGAAACAATTGCTTTTCTTGTTCCAAACTTAGATTTTTGAAAATAATATCTTGAGTCAACATAAATTCCAAAACAAAATAACGAAAAGAAAACTCGCCTCTTTTAACATCATTTTGTATTCTTACCTCTTTCACATCCACACTTAGACTTCTGTATTTTTCCAATAGTACATTCGTCAAATTTGGACGCTTAAAGAGTTCTCGAAATCCGTTAAATTCTGCCTTTAATGCTTCAAAGCCCTGTTGATAATTGTCGCAAAAAAATATATCGGTCAGATACGGAAACTCAAGACATGTTTCCAGTAAACCTTCAGTAGAAATAGTTGTTATAACAGTATCTGGTATTTGTAAGGCAGCCATGCGTTTTTCAATTGTTTCAAATTCCCCCCATTCCCGATTTTCCTGTTTGACGGGAAATTCATATACATCTTTTATTTTCGTTTGACTATAAGCAGATAGTCCGTTCGCTAATACAATGCTAATGATGCAAAACATCTTTTTCATAAAAATACTTTTAATACAATCCTTTTCCATATTCATAAATTAATTCCCAGTTTTTACTTCCTGAACAAAAACTGTTCGTCGAAATATTGTTAGCTGACCATGTCACATTTTCACCATTTTCGTAATAGACTTCGCAGAACCCACAGGAAGATAATGTATCATATATATAATAAACTGTCTGCTCTTTCCATTCTCCTTTGAAGATTCGTACTTTAACTATAGAAATATCTTTACCGTGTGCAGCTTCAATTCCATTTATCTTAACAACAAGCCATTCAGGAAGACTTTCTCGTTCTACATCAACCCGTGGAGCTGTTTGTAAATTAGTTAAAAACGTATTCTCATCACTTACTCTTGATCCTTCACTCTGATTACATCCAAAGGCAACAAATAATAAAGTTCCTAAAAAAAATAATTTGTTCATAAAAAAATAAAAATAAATAAATTTTTCAGAAAGGGTCTGTTTATCTCGCCGCTCCCGCCTTCCTTTCGGGAGCCGAAGCTAAATCCAATCGCGAGGCGTTTTGAAAAAAGTGTTTTTCATAAGTTGAATGTTTATAAATTTCTATAAATAATTTATTTTCAATCCACTAAATAGCACAAAAGATGTTCATTTAGCATTCTCAGTGCTGCACCACAATTTGCCTCATTTCTGGTTTTTCGTTCACTCCGTCATAAATATGGAGGTAATAGATGCCGTTAGGCAAGTTGGCCACATTGAATTCTATCTTGCCCCCTGTGGCGGTTGCTTGGCGCAACAGATTGCCCA
>JGI24699J35502_11134055_pt1 | contig 27240 bp, 27 predicted proteins | sample TergutMp193P4_FD_35502 | JGI IMG/M metagenome (IMG submission 35502)
AAAACAACATTTTTTAGAACGGATTTTTCAAAAAAACGAATAGTACATTTTTACATCCCACTTGGGGGATAGATAGGTGCAACATCCGATAATCATTATAATTAATCACAAAAGTATAATTTTGCAAAAAATAATTTGATATGGAAACATTACAACAAAAACGTGAATGTGACAGAGATATGGAAAACAAGGTTGTGTTTATAACTTTTATAATCATAAAATTTGCTCGTGCTTACAAAATGAGCAAACGGGGTGCTTACTCAATTATCTAAAAAATACGGGGATTTGGACTTCATGAAGGACATGAAGGAGTGTTGGCAGGCATTGCACACCGATTTTTTTGGGGGGTGTAAGGTCTATATATGAAGTTTGTCGTAGCAATGAAGGGTATTTCAAAAACCTGCCTCAAACTCACAGACGAAACCACCAAACTTTATAAAAAGCAAGGGCCAGAAATCTATGATATGTTGAAAATTGAACTAAATAAATATTGGTATAAGTTGAATTTATTTGGAACAACAAATAAAAAAACTGTACAAAAAAATCGGAAGGTAATAAAAACATAGATTTGAAACAAGTCATTTATCCTGATTTTCCTACCACTTTTTATTTATCCCGGTTAAAAGTTCTTGAGTTTCTTTGTGTCCCAATTGTGCGGCTTTTTTTAAACATTTCATAGTTTTAGTATGATTTTTTTTCTTTGCATAGCATAATCCCATACCATACCAGGCCGATCCGTTATTGGCAATACCATTGCTTTCCCGGAAACAATCAATGGCATTGTCGTACTCCTGCAAATGTTGATAGCAAATGCCCATATAGTTCCATACAGTTACCGAAGGATTATTTTCCGCCACTTTTTTGTAACATTCAATGGCTTCGAAATACTTACCCAGATGGAAGTAGGCAACCGCCAAACCGTTCCACGCATCAAGCAAAGAAGGATCTATTTCAAGGGCATTGCGGTAACAACGGATTGCTTCCGAAAAGTTGCCGGTATTGTTGTTCGATTTGCCTTCCCGGTACCAACTTATTGCAGAATAACCGGGAGCAGCAGGTTTCCGGTCAACCGAATCCGCCACATCACCCGTTTCTTCTTCTTTCGGTCGGATAATTTCTTTTTTATAAACGGGATCAACAGGCACCTGATCAACCATCTCCACTGTAATACCGTTTTCTTCTTCCAGTCGGGCAATTTCATTTTTTAAATTTTCAAATGAATTCTTCCGGTACTCCTTTAATTTTATGTTAAAATATTGCGCTATACCTGCTTTTATGCCACTTATCATAAAAGCAGGTATCGGTTTGTATCCGGTGCCGGTAACGGCAACCGAATATTGCATGATCCCGCCGATTTTTGTATCGGTCGGCTGCATGCAAAGCACATAACAATTATTTATCTTGTCGAAAGCGGATACGTTTTTCAGACGGCTCGGGGTATCGGGTAAACTGAAATTCAAATCCGGAATGGACGTGTAAAACACGATCACTCCGACATCGGGCGTACAGCCTTTACTTTTGTAGATGACCGGCGGATTGTCATTGCCATCTTTTTCAATAACAAACTCCTGCAAAGTACCCTGCGAAAACACGCAAACAGTACTACATAGTTCAAATAACAGTATAATAAAATTATGTTTCATACTAAATTTATGTATATTCAATATTCACATTATTATCGTTTGAAATATAATTTCAATATTCTCTTTGACTAAAAACCAAACGCATTTCTTTTTTATTTTAAAATACGTTCGGTTTTTAATTTCAATACAAAAAATTTTATATTTAGTTTAGTTTAACTAAATATTCTTTCCAATCCGCAGGAATGTTATTTATATCCAAAATTCTTAATTCCGGATTATCAATTGATCCTATGGAAGAAGGATAGAGGGTTTCATTGATATGTTCCTTATCCAGTTTCCACATTGCTCCGGTAGCAGGGTCTACTATCAACATGCCTATTACACCGCCTAACAGTATATTTGCCCAATACCATCCGTCTATTGATGAAGAAACAGTAACCGTTTTTTCTTTATAGCCCGGAAGAGTAAATTTTAAGGAATATTCCGCCTTTGAGAAGAACCCGTTGCTTGATTTCAATTTCAAAGAAGTAGGAGTTTCACCTCTGAACACTTCAATTCCTTTCTTATTGGTTATGACTACTTTAGCTCCCGAAGGCTCTGTGTTAACAGCGAGCGGATAAGTCGTTTTTGTGAAAATAGTAGCACAGCTTGAAAACAAAAATATAGATGCCATAAGAATGGTCGTAACTTTTAAAAATTTAAGTTTCATACTAATATTTTTTATTTTATTATACATAATCTTATTAGGATTATGGTAACTGTTTTAAATTAATATATACATAAGAAAGGGTATCTAATCCTCTGAAATACGCTTTCCCTATTTAAAATGTATACATAGAGATTATTAATATTTTGTCATGCTTAATAATTTAAAATAATTATCGGATGTTATACCCGGTTATCCCCATAGGTGGAATATAAAAAATGTGTCAATGTTTCAAAAAAATATTCGTTCTTTTTTGTCTCGTCAAGGACATTATATCGATAGAAAAACACCACCCCTTCACCCCTATCCCGTCAGGGACAACATGTTTTCCTTTTTACATTACGTCCCTATATTTGTGCCAAATGATTATTTTGCATTCTTTGACAAATTTTCATAATTGTAATTGCCTAAAAAATAGACATTTGGTACAAATTCAGATATGGGCATTTTGACTGATTTTGAGGTCAAATGACCTTATCTGACGGGGCTTTGGCTGTCTGCCGCTGGTTGCTGTTTGTTACTATCAAAATTGTTTCCCTATAAATCTAATTATTCTTTACTTTATTGCTGTGTATTTATTTCATTGCCGTTCAAATCTTTCAAAGCAATTAATAAATTCACAGAACTTAATCCTTTTGTAGAACGAGAAGTGCGAAGATAATAAGTGCCTGCATCAAGTTTCCATGTGAAACTGCCTTTAAATTTTTCTATTGTCGTGTTCCACGATAGAGCTAAACCTTGCGAAAGGGTATTATTTGCCCAACGCAAGGTTGTGTAATAACTTTCCCCGGAAACAACATCTCTTTTTGCAGGTTCGAGCGACAAGCCATCTTCATTGAACAGAGTTACATAGGTTTCTTCTGCAAATGTTTCAAACGAGATAGTAAGATTACCATCTTCGGTTGTTACAATCTTAAAATCAGAAGTACCTTGCGAATCATCTGCAAGTTTTAGTTTATACTTCTCATTCAGATTTAACGGTTGGGCTGTTTTTGCAATACCAACTTGTGCCTGTATTGTATTGCACAAAAGAAAGAACATTAGCGTTAATACCGTAATTGTCGATTTTTTAATTACAAATAATCTTTTCATTTTAAAATCCCTTATCCGTGTCGGGCGCAACTTTAATTCTGTTTTTTTATATCCATTTATACTATACATCGGGGTGGCAACTTTGTGTCAATCGAGACCACGCCCCCACTTGCGCTAAATTGTCGCTGCCTCTTATGTACTTTTAATTACACTACCAAGGTACTCTATTGCCATCTTCATCAAAGAGATTGCCTGTTTCTGGATCTTGATACCGTTTATTTGATTTTGGAGAATATCCAATATCCCTTCCTGCATTATTTACCATACCTTGCATCACTCCTACAATAGCAATACCCGCAATAGCTCCAAATGCAGAAACCTTTAATGCGAATTTCGCTTTCTTTATGGTATCTTCATAAAAGTTCATTAAATTTATATTCCAAAGCGTTGTTTTTCGCATACCACTGTCAATTTTTTTGCATTCAATGAATGCGTTATTTAAATCGATATCTCTATCAAATGAGTTTTGTATTTCCTTCAAAAATTTAAACCTTGGTGTCCATTCTGCTTTTACATTACGATTCATTGCAAGTAATAATTTGTCTTGTTTTCTGAAAACAGAGAAAGCTCCAATAATACTTTCTTTAGCTTTAACCTTATTACTAATATACTCATCATACTGTTCAAAATTCACTTCTGCAATAAAACGCATCTCGCCCAAAATTTTTCTTACATCGTAAGTGTTGTTTCTTAAATATTGCAACAAATCCCTGCCTTTTTTTTCTGCTTTATAGGATATGGCTTTTATAATCAGATAAACAATACTAAATACTATACCGAAAAATATGAATAAAAAAGAGAATAATGTTTCCATTTTTTAGATTGTTTTATCTCTGTCCTTTAACAGATAATTAAAATATTTACATTTTTCATACTCACCCCGTTTTTGAAATAGTCTCCGAACTCCATTTTACTGTCTGAACTATTGAATAGTGCTATTTTAAGTTTCCTGATACGTGTCGGGCGCAGCTTCTAAAATTATTGAAAATATATTTAGAGCTGTGCTTAACGATCATATTCTCACAGTTTTGTTCGCCACGCTGTCGTTCGCTTGCACATAACTTTATTATTAATGTCTACCAAGTGCCTTCCGATGAATGACTACCTACAATATCATCGGGAGACACGCGGAATCTAAAATACGTAACTTACACCAAGAAAAAGTGTGTTAAGATGTACCTTTGTTTTATCATCGGTATCATAGTAATCATCAAAGTCATAACCATAGTAGTCTTTCCAAAACTTATCGGATAGAATGTTCGCCAATCCCATTTGATAGCCAAGTTCAATCTTGAACTTTACCACATTAATACCTACAGCTGCACCAATACCATAGTTAAATCGGTTGAGATAGTCGGTACTAATTCCATTAACTCCACCGATACTTTCGTTGAAGTTTACTTTCTCATGAAGTTTAACACCGACGAACGGACCAGCTTGTGCATACAGTGCTGTTCTCCCAAGATTAAATCTCATTCCTACATTGACAGGCAATTCTAAACTAAGGTAGTTTATGCTTCCATCACTTTCATAGGTGTCATTTTCATCACCAAACCTTTTATAACTCAAATTCAACCCCGTGTTTAGATAGGCTTTTTCATTAAAAGAAATATAAGCGGTAGGACCTATTTCAAATGACGCTTTACCTTTTGTATTCACATCTCCGTATGCATTGGAGGAGTAGGAAGTTGTATAACCCAATCCGGCACGAATACCCCATCCAATTTGGGCTTGCGAATAATGACTAATCATTCCAAGCAACACTAACACTAAAAATTTTTTCATTTTTTTAAAAATTATATTATTATAATTAAACTAAGTAGGTAGTCAAATTCATTCATCACTTTACTAATTCAAAACGGTATTCGTACCCGAATCCGGTCTTTTTTTTCTTGTACTCAAATTCAAAATCTGTTTGTACAGCCGTGTTAATTTTGCCCTTCCATTCATAACCGGCCCATACTACACGACATTCGTGCTTACCCGGATACGGATCTGTGTATCGGAATTGAAATCTTTTGCCGGAATCGGTCTCGCCAATCCATTTATTGTTCAAGTATAGTTCTACCGAAGAATTGTTATTCTTTTCTACGCCTTTGAATACAAAAAACAGTTCTTTTCCGGTTTCTTCCACTTCTTTATAAACGGGTGCAACAGGCTTCCGGTCAACCGTCTCAGCTGCACCGCCGTTTTCACTTTTCAGTTTATTAATCTCCTCTTTTAAACTTTCAAATGCACTTTTCCAGTCCTCCTTCAGTTTTATGTTAAAATACTGAGCTATTCCGGCATTGATGCCGCTTACCATAAAAGCCGGCATCGGTTTGTATCCGGCGCCGGTAACGGCAATCGAATATTGCATGATCCCGCCGATTTTTGTATCGGTCGGCTGTACGCAAAGCACATACCGGTTATTTACTTTGTCGAAAGCGGATACGTTTTTCAGACGACCCGGCGTGTCGGGCATACTGAAATTCAAATCCGGAATAGCCGTGTAAAACACAATCACTCCGACATCAGGCGTACAGACCGGATAGACTATCAGTACTTGCGGACTGTCGTCTTCTTCAATAACAAACTCCTGCAAAGTACTTTGCGAAAACACGTAACCGGTAGCGCACAGTTCAAATAACAGTATAATCAAACTCTGTTTCATATTCTGTTCCATTTATCTTACAGGGAAACTTCCCAGCCCGAAAATATCTTCCGCAGGAATTGCTCTGCCGGTATTCGGGTCTGTCAGCGGCTGCCACGTGCGTACCCAAATAAGCGGATTGTTTTCGTCTTCGTAATCAATCATCAGAAACAGCCAGCCTTCGTCGTGGTAGCCGCCGGAAGAATTCCAGTCCTGTTTCAGTGTAACGCCGTAGATATTCGGATTGCCTTCGTGCCGCGTTACCACAATATCATCAAATTTGATGTTGATGTAAGAATTTTTTTCAAAAACTTTTTTCAAATTACTCAAATATTGTTTCTTATTTTGAACACTATACTGTATTTGTGTTTGATTATACGCGATCGGCACATCGGCCCTTTTTTGCGGAGTCAGCGCTTTGCCGGTAATAATCAGGGCGTCGTCGCTGTAAATATCGTCCAGAAACTCTATATCCTTGCGATTGTATGCCGTGCGGAAATTTTCGACCAAGTCCACAATCATTTGCCGGTAGCGCAGGTCGGTAACTTCGTTGGAATTACCCATTATTTTTACATATTGGTGCGGTGCAATGGCAATATACAAATCGGTGATTTTTCCGCCGGCGGTAAATTCAATCACGATATCCTGATATTGGTCTTCGGGGCTGCTGCCTTGTATAAAGAATACCGGAATATTCCTGACCTGATAGCCGCCCGGCATTTTCAATACCCGTGTGGTAATGCTCGTTTCGGTGCAGTAGAACCGGCTTGTCGCCCAAAGGCTTTGAATCCGTTTGCCTGCCTCGCCGGTAACATTCGACAACGAGAGCGCAAGCCTCGACTTGTTTTGGTCGTAGGCACGGTTGATTTCCGTAAACACTGCCTTGGCATTGATTTGCATTGTTTTTCGGATAGATTCAGGTGCTGTTTCCGTAAACAGAAACTCTGTGGTATGCTGTGCATACGCTTGGGCGCATAATATAAAGCCCAAAAGAACTGTGGCGAAATGCCGGATAAATTCATTCTGTGTCATATTTCTTTTTTTGTAAATGTAAAAAGCGTGTAAACCACTAAATATTGGTTTACACGCTTTTGTTTTACTTTATTGTCTTGACTATGCCGAACAAAGGCAAGATAACTGAACTATGAACTCTATATTCTAAACTTTTCCATATCTTTTTTATTATCTAACTGACTTTCAGCAAATACTGTCCAAAGCACTTTCATACTCTTGGATGTTTTTCTTTCATTTTTTCTATAGTAACGACTCTTGACTTGCGTATGTCTTCGCGTGAACGTAATACGGCATTTTTCAACGTTTCGGCAGAGTAATCACCCATTGGCGGAATATTGTTTTTCAACAATAAAAGCTTTATGTCATTCAGTATTTTTTTGTCGGTCTCTTGACATATCATACTGATAATATCCGTACGCATTGTATCTAAATGTGTTGCCTCCATAATCTTTCCTTTTTTATCTTCCTCACAAAGATACAAAACATTTCGTGTAAACCAATATGTCAAAGAACGCTTAATGTTTTTCTATTCTTACTTAATCGTTATCTCTGCTATGTCGGGCGCCCATTCCGTTTGATAGCCGCCGTAAAATTCAATCGTGTTCGCGCCCTGCCGCAATTGAACCTGAACTTCTTTTGTTCTCCATACACCCCAACCTGTTCTGTCAAAAATAATGTTTTGTGTCGTGCCATTCACAATGAGTCTGCCGCCACGATTGGGGTCTGTACTGTACACTATGCTGAATGTGGCTGTTCTTGCGTTATTGCTGTTTACAGTAAAGCGAAAACCATTTGAAGCATTTATATCACCAATATAATTGTGACCCTGACCGCTTCTTAATGCTGCATTGCCAATTCTGGTATAATTTTGTGCGTTGTAGGTTTGGGGTTGATTAACTGGAGTAATCGAATTGCTACTTGGTTTAATGGATTGTGAATGCTTATTAATTACCTCTGTAGCAAAAAAATCGTCAAACACATAATTTGCTTTATTAACATCAGACTGCTGCATTTCATTGAGGGGAATTATTTGTTTCCCATATTTTTGTTGAAGATAGCCTGAATAATCCAACGCTTCTGTATTAGAACTATAATATTGTGGAGTGAACCCTGGATTTACCAAATTACCTTCATATTCACATAGTATATAGCCTGAACTATTTCTATTCGCTATTTCTATAAATTTCTCTGCCATTTTTTTATCTAACTTTATATCAACATAAGTATATACTTTTTGCGCTTTATCATATGCTTCGTAACACATTATTGCTTCAAGTAATGTAACACCAAAAAGTGCCTTTGAACCCCATTTGGCAATAACATAATCTTGTGATTTCTCCTTAACATCATACATAAGAATATCTTTGCTAACATCTCGCCACCACTCTTCGCGCCTATCTGCTATTTTTTGTCTTGCTGCATCTATCATATCTTTTGCATCGTTTATAGGAATAAATAACTTATTTTGTTTGGACCCATCAGACCAAAAACCGCCGTTTTGCGGTATTTGTAGTAGCGGTGGTGCAGTTCCAAAACGGACTTCTTTTTTTATGGGCGTACCTCCTCCGTTTGCTTGTGGATAAACATAGAGTACTGCACCTTTGTATTCGACATTGTTTATAGTGCCACTACAAGAAATGTTGTTATTATGCTGAATACTTGTTACCGCATCTACTTCATTGCCATTTCTAAGCCAAACAACTTTCCAACTACCAAAGTTTGAAGCCGAACCTTTGAATACAACAGTTTCGCCAACATTATATGTGGATTTATTTATTGAAAATGAACTGATTGTAGGTTTGGCTTGTGGTGGCGGTGCTACAACCCCAAAACTTACTTTTTTCGTTATAGGTGTTCCTCCTCCATTTGCCAACGGATAAACATAGAGTATTGCACCATTATACTCAGTACTTGTTACCGTGCCATTAGCCGAAATATTGCTGCCCTGCTGAATTGAAGTTACTGCATCTGCTTCCCTGCCGTTTTTTAGCCATACTATTTTCCAACTTCCGAAGTTTAAAGCCGAGCCTGAGAATGAAACATTCTCACCGACATTGTATTCGGATTTATTTGCTGAAAAAGAGTTGATTACAGGAGTAGATTGTTTTACCATAAAATTTACTCTTCTTGTTACAGGTGTGCCTCCACCGTTTGCCTGCGGATAAACATAGAGTATCGCACCATTGTACGCAGTATTATTTACTGTACCGCCGCAAGAAATGTTGCTGTTGTGCTGAATGCCTGTTGCTGCATCTGCTTCGTAGCCGTTTTTTAACCAAATAACTTTCCAACTTCCAATGTTTGAAGCCGAACCTGAGAATGAAACATTCTCACCGACATTGTATTCGGATTTATTTGCTGAAAATGAATTGATAACAGGACCGGATTGCGGTTTTGGATTTATTTTTACATATACCGGGTCAGACCATCCGCCGCCAACCTTATCATGGGCAATAATCTTAACCCATTTGTTTTCCCAAGTCGAAGTATTGGGCGTAAAGAAGAATTTATTGCCGGACTGATACATTGTGCCCTTGTAAAAATTGCTTTCGCTTTCGTTATAAGGATTGGGATTACCGGTAAGTCCTGCATAAATTACCTCAATGTTACTGCCGGAAACATACACATTTACATCGTTACCGAGAACAGAACTTGAGTTGTTTGACGGTGAAGTTATACGCGGTTTAGTTTGCGCTAACGCTGTAACAGGCAGTATCGCCGTTACAAGCGCTATAAGTATAATTTTAAAAGTTGATTTCATTTTTCTTTGTGTCGGTTATCAACCATCGACTCGTCGGCTTTATAAGTTTTCTTTAAAATATTGGTTTAATTCTTTTCCGATTTTTTTGAACGCATTGTCTATGGCTTTTCCTGTTATGGTTTGCGTAAAATTAGCACCATCTATGCTAAGGTCGCCAAACGTTTCCCATTGACTCAAAACAACACTTGGTTTACCGGACGCGGAACCTTCGGCATTCCATATATTCAAGACTCTACTCGTTTGCAAATCAACCAAATGAACCATCATTTTAACTGATACCTCCATTTTTGATATTTTCATATTATCGGGCAGTACGGATTCTATTGTTTCTGTAGTGTTTGTCCGGAACACTTTGGACAGGCTTCTTACACCGCCGACTATCCCTCCGGGAGAAAGATCGATCTTCCTGTCCGCCACAACATCGGGCTTCAGCATCGTTATCTTAACCATATAACGCGCTCCCTTTTCTTTAGCATAATCAATTGCCTGATTAGAGTACGTATCGCCATATGAATTTTGTTGCGGCGCTCCAAGCATAGAACTGTCTATCAATTGAATCTTCCCTGATTCCAAAAGATGCGGCATTAATGCAGCAGACACATAGTCGCCTATATATCCTTCATCGCCGGATTCATTTTTAACCATCGTATTCAGTCCCTGCGGAAAATTCAATTCGGCAGGAGCAATCATTACCGTAACTTCTCCCCAATCATCTTTTTGTATCACAGACCCTTTACGGACAGTCATTCCTTCTTGGAGAGATGTTGCAGAATTGCCATAGACCCTTCCGACAGCATAAGCGCCTTGTACCGCAATTATTTTTATTTGTCCCGTCACTTCCGGTTCGGTACGAATGGTTCGCCCTGTTTTGGGATCGGTTATAGAGCCGCCGCCGTCAAAAACCGATACGACATCCGCCACCTCCGCATTGGGCAGATTCAGATAAATCTTGTCTCCGGCTACTTTGATAATGTAGCCGGTCGTGCTTTGGGAGCCGTTCTGCGCTCTTGCGTCCGTAGCTCCCAAGAGCATCGTTGCTGCAAAAATTATTAAAAAATATGTTCTCATAAACTTTTATCTTAAATTAATTTTCCGTTGTATATACCATAAGAGGTATTAAGGAATATCTCTTTCTACGATTTTTGTAATCATTCCATTCTTATAGGTAACATCTGCAACAATACCATAAGCAACATTATTATTATTGTTATCTCCTTCGACAGCCCACCACAGGCTGCGCATATAATTTGCAAATTCATTGACAGTCATTTTTCGTGTTGAGGATGTAGTATTACCTTCCGACCGGATGCCTGCTTCTATTACGACATCAGGCGATAACGGATATTTATAATATGTTTTATCATCATCCCGGATTTCATGATCATCATAAAACCCATAGGTATCGCCGGGATGAACATTATATTTATCCTGCAACTCTGTATCGTCTATCCCGATCCATACAAAACTGTTTATAAGCACAGATTTTCCGTCCCAATCTCTCGGTAAAAGTATGGCGGCATTAGCGTAGCGGCTTGTGTTTTCGATAGGCGGCGCTTGCACCGAACCGGTGAAGGAACTGCTATTATTTTGAATGTTGCCGGTTTCACCGGAAGATGCTTTTTTCTGTTGCATATACCATAAATAATATCCTCCTTGATTGTAATACCGGTCGGGATTTTGAACGGTTTGTCCCGAAAGCAGATCGGTACGCGAATTGCCGCCGGTATCAAGCAATGCCGACAACGTGCCGTCTGCGGTGAATACGGCGATAATACAATTTTCGGGATTGAGAAAACCTTTAGAACCACTGCCGATTTCCCCGCGAACCAATCCGTTTTTGGTTGCCATTCGCCTGACTTCCTTATAGGTTTTGCAGCCGGCCAATTCTTGCAACACCGGATTGGTTGTCGCAACGGAATTCATTTTCGATGTCGGAGCATTTTCCGGTGTCGGAACATATGCCTCCTCTTCCTTTTGAACGTCGGAACCGGAAGGAACGGGTTGAGGAACATCTTCTTCCTTTTGAACGTCGGGGACAGGAGGAACGGATTGAGAAACATAATTCTGCGTTATCGGCCTTTGGGTGGCAACCATAAGCAATACGCTGTCTTTGGCAATCCACGCCAAAATTTTAATCTTGCCTTGTTGCGGCAGCCGCTCCAAATGCGCACCCAGATCTATCGCTTTGAGTATTTCGTCTAATTGTCCCGATTGCCCGACGGCATCTTTAATGATTTGATTACTCAACTCGACAGAAGCACTCAGTTTAGCCAATTCTTCAACGAAATCGGAACCTTCGCCCCAGTAATACCGGCCCGACATCTTTATCTCGTTTTCCCTCTCTTTCGGCAGGTAATCTTGTCCGTAAAGACTCGGCCGAATTGCAAATGCAATTACCGCAATCAGCAAAAAATAAACCATGCGATGTGTTTTCATCTTTTCCATAATCTAAATTTATTTACCGAATAATGTTTTAATATTCTGTTGCGGAATGTTGGAATACAATTGCATTTCCATTGTTCCGCCGTTTAATAAATCGTCTAACGAAACAGATACATACGCCAAATGAATACAGCCTTCGTTGCGGTTGCTCAATATCAGCGTTCCCGTCAGTTTTTCTTTTTTAAGCGATTCGATACCGAAATAGCGGTCGTAATCGTGTGAAAAATAATCGTCGAAGTCACGGCTGTTTACCGTGTATTTCTTCACTATTTTTCCGTACATTCTATGTGTGATATTGATTTTGTAATTGTTTCCCGCCGGTACGCGCAAGGCGTTGGCAAATGATTCGGCAATCAGCGACTTATCGAAGGCAAGGTTGTAGGTGCTGTCTGCTTTAACATAAAACAAGTCGTTATTGATTTGCGGAATCATAAACGAACTTCCCTTATCTACATAAATCGTATCGCGCAGCAGTTGCAAATAGCTGTAATCGGGCGCAATAACCTTGTCTTTTGCCGCACGGTGATTTTTCAACCGGGTGGCAAGCCGTATATCCCGCTCTTTTTTGTCCATGCCGGTCAGTAACTCGCCGTCGGACTTGAAATGAAAGGACAACTCTTGTCCATCGGTTGAAAACAATGTTACGTTGTATTTTTTGCCGTCAAAATTTATCGTGATGCCACTGTTACTTTTTATCAATCGCAATAATTGCCGTTTATCTTGTAACAAACTCTGTTTGACGGGTGCGTTATTCAGCCGGACGGACAACTCGTTTTCGCGATAGGTGATGAGCGTTTGGGTTATGTCGTCCGACAACAACGCTGCCAGCAATTCCCGCTCGATAAAGCGGACAATCACCTCGTTGATTGAAACGCCGGTGTTTTGCAAAAATCGGCACCCGATATGGTCCAAAACACGGTTTTCGTCCCAACAATAAATGATCGGCACCCTGTCGCCCGACACGATGTTGCTGCACAGGATGATCGTGTCAGTCATTCTTGTATTTGTAATCAAACATGCCTCGGGCAGCGACCGGTAAAGATTTTGCAACAACTGCGAATAAAAGATTTGTTGAGCATTACCACCGGACAGCGTCAACAGTCCCACTATGGAAAGTATTCCGATTTTTATTTTATGTACTGACATACTGATCAATCTTTGTTTATATCATAAGGATTCGGACGCTTCCCGGCCAATATAGTGGCTTTCAGGTTATTGTTTTTATCGAATAACTTTCCGTTCACAATATCGCCGTTTCCCCAAGTTCCGACAAACACATCGCCTTTTTCGGCATAATAAGGTTCGCGGGCGTGTTTGGCAATTTGTGCAGGTTTTGTATAAATCATGGTACCATTGCCTTCGGGCATGCCGTTTTTCAATTGTCCGGAATATTTGCCGAAAGAATACGTTTTGGTGTACGGTGTCGGCGGATGATTTTTTTGTTCTTCCTGTGTCGTTGAGGTTTTTTCGTCTGCCGTTTTCTTGGCATCATCAGTAACAATTCGGACAGTATCCGGCGGTGCAAATCCAAACTTATCGAGTACTTTACGTACAGAACCGGATTCCCGGTTGTCATAAATCCACCAACCTCCAATCAGTACGGCAATTGCGGCAATAAAGAGGATTAACTTCGTATTGTTTTTCCCTTCTTTTGTTGTCGTGTTATTTCCTTTGAGTTGCGATGATTCAGGTGCTACAGGCGGCCCAAAGACAGGAATTTCAACTTTCGGTTCCGGCGCAACTTCTTGCGCCGGAGTAATAACAGGAATTTCGGATTGCGGCTTCGGCGGTAGTACCGTTACGTCCACCGGCAGTTGAACTGTCGGCGGTTCAAATGCAGGCGGAATTATCCGGGGCGGGTCAATGACCGGTACAGCTGCTACTCCTGCTTTTACGGACGGTTGAATCAGAGGCGGAATACCGGTACCCGAAGCAGGCGCAACAACAGGTTTTGTCTGTATCTTAAAATATTTCTCGCACAGCGTTACAAAGTTCGTCAAATGAGCTTTCAACAGCCGGTTTTTAACGTGTTGTTTCAGGGCGTTCTTGATTATCTGAATGTTACCGCCGCTTTCGTCTGACTCAAAATAACCGTTCTTATAGAATTCCACCAATGCTTTAAATGCCGACAATTCATCGGGAGAAAAGTCGCTTTGAGCAGCCTCAATGCCTTGTATGGCTTGCTGCCACCTTTGTAAATCGGAATTTGGTACCATACTTATTGTTATTTTAGAAATTGTTTAAATTTTGTATTGACGCCGAAGTCAAATAAACAATAACGGACTCCGGTTGAATTTAAATAGTTTTTTATTGTTCTGAAAACTATTTCGTCTCTGCTTTCAATAAATCCCGGTATGTATTGACCGGCTTCGGATAAAATTCTTTATCCAAAGCCAATTCCATAAAGTGCAAATGAGTGGGAGACCTTTGCTTAAAAGCATTTAACCCTGTGCGACCGACAGTTGCAATCGGGTCGCCTGCATTTATGATTTGTCCCACATTTACAAGCACTTCGTTGGTGTGAGCATAATAAAAAAGCGAATTGTTATCCGGATCATAAATCCAGATGTATTTACCTCCGCGTAAAGGACTTATACTATTCCAATTATTTTCCGATGCTACCACAATGCCGTTACTTACAGAGCAAACGTTTACAAATTTTCCGGTTCTGTCGTCTTTGCTGTCTTGATTTCTGTCATGGATAAAAATATCCTGTGCCGGATGTCCGCCATGTCTATTGCCGTCAAAGTAGTCGTAGCCGTCAGGAATATAGCCTTCGCCATGAGTACCGCCAATCGCTTTTGATGAATAACCCTCTACCGGAAAAATCCGGATTCCTTTTTTTATTTCATCGTGTTTGAGCGTGTTGTAAGCCGTTTGCAGTTTTGGTAAAATGTCTTGCAGCTTCTCTAATGCTTGCGCTTTGTCTATTTTATTATCTCTTACCCATGTATTTACAGTGTTAAATTCGACGGCAAGCGTTTTTATTAAAGTACTGTCCATATTAACTTTTACTAAAACACTATCCCTATCCGTACTAACTTTTATTAAAATACTGTCCGCATTTGTTTGTGCCGGAACAATTGCCGCCTTTTGATTATTGTTTCCGCAGGCGAAAAGTATTGAAAGACAAAATATGAGTGTCATTTTATTCATTTTTTTATTTTTATGGTGTATATTGTTCTACGATTTTCGTAATCATTTTATTTTTATAGGTAATATTTGCAGCAATAACATTATACCTGCGCATATAATCGGCAAATTCATTGACCGTCATTTTTCGTGTTTCCCTAACCTGAGCGCCTGCTTCTATTACAACATCAGGTGATAACGGATATTTATAATATGTGTCGTCATCATCCCAGATTTCATGATCGTCATTAAACTGATAAATATCGCCGGGGTGAACATTATATTTATCCTGCAATTTTTTATCATTTTCCCCAATCCATACAAAATTGTTTGCAAGTATAGATTTTCCGTCCCATTTTTTTGGTAGAGCTATCCACGCACAGTTGTAGCGGTTCGTGTTTTCGATTGGCGGTACACCTTTTGTCGATCCGGAATCTGTCGCATTATTTTCGTACCTCTTTATCAAATCAATATTTTTTATTTCAATATTACTTAATTTGTCAGTTACATCGCTGCGTTGTGGGGTGTACCAAGATTGATTTTGAAAGTACTGCTTCATTTCCGTTGTCTGAAAAATATAGCCATATCGGGCAAAAATTTCATTCCGCATAATTTTCAGGTCATTTTTACTTAGATAACGCAAGTCTGAATCCGTTAAAAGTCGCTCGGAGGCTTGCGGAAATCTGCCGGGAAAGGCGGAATTGCTATTGTACGATGATTGATTGCGATAGGATATATCCGGGCCGGGAATCGGCCTTATCTCTTGGACATCGGATTGTGCAGTTTTCATGTTCCGTAAAGAATCTATCAAATTTGTCATTGAGTCAATAACCGACTGTTGTTCATCTGCATGTCCTACATCATTTACTTTTTCTCCGGCTGCCGTTATTCCGGTATTTATGCTTTTGGAAAAGAGATTGTTAAACCATTCGCTGTTTTTGACCGGAAAGTAACCTGCCGCCAATACAATCCCGATGACAATTATCTTTTGCATTAAACCGCCACCGGAATTTTTAGTTTTTCCGCTTGTGCTCGTTTGCCTCGTTTCTCTACCGCCGCCGCTTGGTGGTACATTGATATTTGCGGCCGTCGGTTGCACCTTGAAATGCTTCTCGCACAGAGCGACAAAGTTTTTCAAATGAACATGCAAGAGCCGGTTTTTAACATGTTGGGGCAAGGCATTCTTGATGACCTGAATGTAGCTGTCGTTTTCGCTTGACTCAAAATTGCCGTTGTTCAAAAACGTTACCAATGCACTAACTGCCGATAATTCTTCGGGCGACAGTTCGCTCTGCGCAACCGTAATGCCGTTTATGGTTTGTTGCCATTTTTGTAAATCTGAATTTGCTGCCATTTGCCTGCTGATTAATGATAAATCATTTTTAATCAGACCACCACACTCTCCACTCCAACCCGCTTGGTGGCGTAGTAGTCAATGCTACATTTTTCTCTCTTTGACATAAATACATCTTATTCCAACCTTTTTTAAGCGAAAGATTATATGTAAAGATACCATCCATATAAGAATTTGAGCCTGATATTTTACACTTGCGGTCAACGTACAACGGTATCATCCATCTAAAATCGCTTCTATCTCTACCTTTCATATCTTGATTAGCTAAGTATATAAGCCCCTGCTCATTTCCATTATTATTACATGTGTAAATGAAACTTGTTCCAAAATTGTAATAACATTGTGTATTAGCGTCACTAATTATCGCACCTTTAAAGCTGAACCAAGAATCACTCATATTGGCAATAGGTTCTAACTCTTTCAACCAATTTTCAGGTAAATCATTCATTTTCAGTGTGAAATTACCATCATTATAGTAAATTTTATCTTTATAATTAATAAAATATACCGAATCTATATATCCACTATAGCGATTCCCGTTGGGTATATGTACTTCGAGAGTGCAATTATCATTTGTTTCTCCTGAAAAAAGACTGTCAACCCATTCGCTATTTTTTACCGTAGCATAACCTGCAAGCAATATAACTGCAATGACAATTACAGTTCGTATTGAATCGCTTCCTTTGCGAGAATCTTTGGGGGGGTTACCTCTTGTATTCACATTCACCTGTTGATTGCTTAAATTTAGAGCAGGTATAGGGGTAGAGACCGCCTCTATATTAAAATATTTTTCATACAAGTTGATAAAGTTTTGCAGGTGCACCTGCAAAACAGGATTATTGGCGTATCTGCTCAAATTGTTTTTGAGCAAATTGATGCTGCTGCGGTTTTCGTCCGATTGAAAATTGCCACTGCTCAAACTGCTATTCAGTGCCTGCAATGCCACCCATTCTTCTTTGGTCAGGACTGTTTGCCCTGACTCGTTAATGCCGTTTATGGCCTGCTGCCATTTTTGTAAATCTGAATTTGATATCATTTGCCTGTTGATTAAAAGAACCTTTAATATTTATGATTTTCAAGTTCCGATTTCATCTGTTTCTCTATGGGTCTTCTAAAAATGTCATTGCCTGTGCGATTTTCTTTCATTATACTGATATATTCTTCTGTCATAACCTTCTCTTGTATCTCCGGCACTGCTATTTTTGCAAGAACTAACCAAACGCCTATAATGGCTATCGCCGAAATTACAAGACAAGTACTCTTTTTATCGACAGCAGGTTTCAACTGCGACTCAATACCGAGGTAAAGCAGGTAAAGCCCGTAAAGTCCAATGTAGGGTACAAACGAGGCAAAAGAATGAAAAGCATACAAAACGCCGGCAATACACAGCGGCGTCAAGGAATAGGCTACCAAAGAAAATGTACGGTTGAAATCTTTCTCTGAACCAAACCGGTTAGAAAGTGCGTTGATAATCGTTGCACTAATGTAAGCCCCGCCTACAATAATTCCAAACAGGCAAGCGGCAAAAATGATATTCCATTTTATGGTACCAAATGGATTAGCCATGCGGAATAATTCTTCGGCTGCTTCCTCAAAGTTTGCCACTTTTTTGTTATTTTCCATTTGTTGTTCCGCGCTGGTTTTCATATAGCCATAGTAATTATTATAGATCCCTTCCATGTTCGCAATTTCTGTTTCCATGTAGTCATTGTATTTGGAACGATTTTCCAGATATTCGCCTGCAAAGAACGCAAGCGTAGGAATCAATGCCAAAATCAGCAGATACTTGGTTAATACGTTTATGTGAGGCTCATTTTCAGCCTCGATAACTGTCCATTCCTCTTTCGGATTGAACAAAATTGCTTTTACTCTTTCAAAAATTTCCATTTTCTTGTCCCTGATACGTGTCGGGCGCAACCTTTAAAAAACATTATTTTTAAAATCATTGAAAAGATTGAATTTTTTCCTGTTTTATTGCCGGATTTTCGACGACCTCCTATTATTTTTGCCCCGAAAAAAGTTCGCATACGCACATAAAAAAAGCGTGGACAAAACTCTATTATTTGTTTTCTGAGGTTCTCGACTACCCGAACGATCAAATAAAAAGAGTAATGCTCACGCTTATATACGAAACGTGAGCGTTTACCTTTTTGTTCTTAATCGTTCCTTGAATTGTCGAGATTCCAGAAATTAAGAATAAAAGCTAAACGCTTTTTCATTATGTTTTTATCATTCCGAAAAACCGGAATAAATAGTGCGCATTATCACGCTCTATATGCATAAGAATATAAGCTAACCGCTTTTTCAATATGTTTTATAATTCCGAAAATCGGAATAAATAAGTGCGTATTACCTTACATTTTTATATTCCATAGGCAAAAATCTTTAATATTTCAAATTCATTGCAAAGATTATCATTCTTTTGTTAATGTACAATCATCTTGTCCGAATTTTTTACAATAATGTCATTTATTTGTTATATTCCGGATATCATGTCGTTATGGTTGGAGATTTAGCGACTATAACAGGTACGTCTGATTCATTTAACATCCCTTAAAAAACGTTAAAAATTCCGACTTTTTTGTTTTTCCGTTGTTAAGACAAAATTATGGTATGGATATGATGATTAAAAATACACAAATATATAACATCAACTTATTTACTACATTTACAACATGAAAAAAGTCGTATTGCTTCGTCACGGGGAAAGTACGTGGAATAATGAAAACCGTTTTACGGGATGGACGGATGTCGATTTGTCGGCAAAAGGAGTGGAAGAAGCTGTTTCGGCCGGAAAAGTATTGAAAGAAAACGGCTTTGTGTTTGACAAAGCGTATACTTCGTATTTGAAACGAGCCGTGAAAACATTGAACCAAGTATTGGATGTGATGGATTTGGATTGGATTCCGGTGGAGAAATCATGGCGGTTGAACGAAAAACATTACGGCATGCTGCAAGGGCTGAACAAGGCGGAAACGGCTCAAAAATACGGAGACAAACAGGTTCTGATCTGGCGGAGAAGTTATGATGTCGCACCGGCACCGTTGGAAAAAGACGATCCGCGTAATCCGAGGTTCGAGGTTCGATACCGGGAATTGTCCGACAGTGAAATTCCGCTTACCGAATCGTTGCTCGATACCGTCAACCGGATTGTACCCTATTGGCAAAACGTGATTTTTCCGTCACTCGAAAAAAACAATCAATTGATTGTTGCCGCCCACGGAAACAGTTTGCGCGGCATCATCAAATATTTGAAAAACATTTCGAACGAAGCGATCGTCGGATTGAATTTACCGACGGCCATTCCGTATGTTTTTGAATTTGACGACAAGCTGAATTTTATCAAAGATTATTTTCTGGGAGATCCCGAAGAAATTCAAAAAAAGATGAATGCGGTAGCGGAGCAGGGGAAGAAAAAATCTTAATGCATGAAATTCATTCATTTCATCAAAAGAAGCTTCGATAAAAGGGGAGATAAGCCTTCCTTGGAATTTTTCAAATATTTGGGGCCCGGACTTTTGGTGACGGTCGGATTTATCGATCCCGGAAACTGGGCATCCAATATCGCGGCGGGAAGTCAATTCGGATATAGTTTGCTGTGGATGGTTACCTTATCCACCTTTATGTTGATTATGTTGCAACATAATGTGGCCCACTTGGGAATTGTAACCGGAAAATGCCTTTCGGAAGCCGTCAGCGAAAATTTTCCGAAAAAGATCGGAAGAAGTATTTTAAGTACCGCCATGCTGGCTTCGGTTTCAACCTCATTGGCCGAAGTGCTGGGCGGTGCAATCGCACTGCAAATGCTTTTCGGAATGCCGGTTAAAATAGGCGCCGTTCTTTCCGTCGTGTTTATTCTTTTCATGATTTATACCAATTCGTACCGTAAAATCGAACGCTGGATCATCGCTTTCGTATCGATCATCGGTTTTTCTTTTTTGTATGAATTGATTTTGACGCCCATCGAATGGCATACCGCCGCAAAATCGTGGTTCGTTCCTTCCGTTCCCGACGGTTCCATGGTGATTATCATGAGTGTGTTGGGTGCCGTGGTGATGCCGCACAATCTTTTTCTTCATTCCGAAATTATCCAAAGTCGCGAATGGAACCTGCAAAATGATGCCGTTATCAAAAAACAGTTGAAATTCGAATTTGCCGACACGCTGTTTTCCATGTTGGTGGGATGGGCCATCAACAGCGCCATGATATTGCTTGCGGCGTCTGCATTTTTTATGCGTGCCATTCCGGTGGAAGAACTTCAACAAGCGCAAAGCATGTTGATTCCACTGCTCGGAAAAGGTGCGGGAATCGTATTTGCCATTGCGCTGCTGTTTGCAGGAATTTCGTCCGGCGTCACTTCCGGCATGGCGGGAGGAACCATTTTCGCCGGTATATACGGCGAGCCGTATGACATCAAAGACAAGCATTCGAAATGGGGAGTAGGAATTTCACTGCTTTTTGCCTTATTGATCATCATGTTTATCAGCAATCCGTTTCAAGGACTGATTTATTCCCAAATAATATTGAGCATGCAGTTGCCGATCACCATATTCACCCAAATCTTTTTGACGTCCGACAAAAAATTAATGGGTAAATACGCCAACGGATTTTGGCTCAACGCTCTCCTTTTGATCATCGGCGGTATCGTCACGTATTTGAATATCCGGTTATTGATCGACTTTTTCAGTTATTAGTTATTGGTTATTAACAACGGAGACTATAGGGTATACCGCAAAAAACGGTTTACACTTTAAATATCGGGCCGTAAAGACGGAAAGACGCTAAGATTAAATTCTTTGTGACTTTGTGTCCTTATATCTTCGCATTGAAAATAATAAATGATTATCGGATGTTGCACCTACCTATCCCCCGTGTAGGAGGGTGTGAAAAATATTTCAATATTCAAAAAAATATTCGTTCTTTTTTGTCCCGCCGGGGACGTTATATCGGTAGAAAAACACCATCCCTTTACCCCTTGTCCCGCCGGGGACAAAATGTTTTCCTTCCCGTATTACGTCCCTGACGGGACTTCGGCCACCGGAGAAATTCTCCTTTCTACCGATATGTTGTCCCCGGCGGGACAAAAAAACGAATATTACATTTTTATACCCCACCTGCGGGGAGAGCCGGGCATAACATCCGATAATCATTAAATAATATTAAATTAAATTCCGCCTACACTTATCAAATAAGTCGTTTATCTTTGCAAAAAGATTCAAAAACCCGTCACATTCAACTTTTAATTTTCAATTTTCAACTGAAAAACCATGCGTTGTCGTATCGAATCCATATTGAACGAAAAAGTGATTTCTCCGGTTTCAGGGGAATATTTCGGCACCGGAATAATCGGCACCGCATCGGGGAAAAAATATTTTTTGAAAAAAGGCGGTTCCGGCCGGATGTTCCGATGTGAAGCAAACGGATTGAAAGAACTGGAGAAAACGGCGGTCATAAAAACTCCACGGGTTATTGTGGCGGAAGATGATTTTATTTTGACGGAATACATTTCTTCCGGCAGCCGTCCGAAAAACTTTTTCGAAACATTCGGAAGACAATTTGCCCGTTTACATCGCACCAAGTCGGAAACATTCGGCTTTTATGAAGACAATTACATCGGATTGAATCCTCAACCAAATCTTCCGACCGGCGAAGAAACCCGGGACTGGACGGCCTTTTATTTTAACAAGCGGTTATTATATCAATACCGTTTGTGCGAAAAAAACGGATATGTTTCCGTCGGAATGAGAAAAGCTTTTGCTAAATTGGAAAACAATATTTCCGGCATCCTTCAAGGCAGCGAAGAAGCTCCGTGCCTGTTGCACGGCGATTTATGGAGCGGAAATTTCATTTGCGGTGAAAACGGCGAAGCGGTACTGATTGATCCGGCAGTTTATTACGGACATCGGGAAGCGGATTTGGCCATGACGAAATTGTTCGGCGGTTTTACGAACGATTTCTACGATGCGTATCGAAAAGAATATCCTCTGCCCGACGGTTGGCAGCATCGCGAAGGAATTTATCGGCTGTATCATGTCCTGAATCATTTGAATTTATTCGGAGTTTCTTATTTATCGGAAACAGAATATATTTTGCAAAAATACACGGCATAAATATAACACACATACATCAATTTAAATAAAAAATGAAAGCTCGTCATATTGCACAAGTCCTCGAAGAAATTGCCCCTCTTGCTTTACAGGAAGATTTCGACAATTCGGGATTTCAAACCGGAAATCCGGATAAGGAGATAACCTCGGCATTACTTTGCCTTGATGTAACGGAAGAAGTCGTCGACGAAGCAATTTCGTCGAATTGCGAGATGATCATATCCCACCATCCGCTTATTTTCAGCGGATTAAAATCCGTTACGGGAGCGAGTTACATCGAACGCTGCGTCATAAAAGCATGTAAAAACGATCTCGTCATTTATTCCGCACATACCAACGTCGACAATGCTTGGGGCGGAGTCAGTTTTAAAATGGCGCAAAAAATCGGATTGACCGATATAAAAGTATTGTCCGGACAACGAAACAGATTGTTGAAACTATCAACTTTTGTTCCGTCGAAACAAGCCGATGTTGTGCGACAGGCGTTGTGGGATGCCGGAGCGGGACATATCGGCAATTACGACGCATGCAGTTTTAATGTGTCGGGGAACGGAACTTTCCGGGCAGGAGAAGGAACCGATCCTTTTTGCGGAAAAAAAGGAGAAATCCATACCGAACCGGAAGTGAAAATTGAAGTCATTTTACCGGCATATCAAAAAAATGCGGTATTGAACGCACTGCTTTCTGTTCATCCCTACGAAGAACCCGCGTATGATTTTTTCCGGTCGGACAATGTTTGGGAGAAATGCGGTTCAGGCGCAATCGGTCATTTACCGGAACCGGAAGAGGAAGTCCGGTTTCTGGAACGAATCAAAAATATTTTTTCGATTCCCTGCATCAAACATTCTCCCTTGACGGGAAAAAAGATACAAACGGTTGCGTTATGCGGAGGAAGCGGCGCTTTTCTGCTGCCGGAAGCCCGAACCCGGAAAGCCGATGTTTTTTTGTCGGGAGATCTGAAATACCATGATTTTTTCAGTTCCGATAACCGGCTGCTCATTGCTGATATGGGGCATTATGAATCGGAACAATTCACAAAAGAAATATATTATGATGTGATTACGAAAAAATTTCCTAACTTTGCCGTCCGTTTTTCTAATGTAAACACAAACCCGATAAACTATCTCTAAAACAAGATTATGGCTGCTAAAACGGTTGAAAAAGAAATAACGATGGAAGATAAACTGAGAGCGTTGTATCAATTGCAAACCATGCTTTCGGATATCGATAAAATCAAAACCCAACGCGGAGAACTTCCGTTGGAAGTGCAAGATTTGGAAGATGAAATTGCCGGATTGGAAACCCGTATCGAAAAATTCAACGAAGAAATCAATGAGTTGAAATCGACCATTGCCGGTAAAAAAATCGAAATCGAAACGGCAAATGTTGCCATCGGAAAATATAAAGCTCAGCAGGATAACGTTAAAAATAACCGTGAATACGATTTTTTGTCCAAAGAAATTGAATATCAGACGTTGGAAATCGAATTATGCGAAAAAAGAATCCGTGAAGCGACCAATACACTGAAAGAGAAATCGGAAGATTTGACATTCTGCACGACTCAACGGAATGAACGTAAAGAAGATTTGAATTTGAAAAAATCGGAATTGGATGAAATCATCTCCGAAACCAAACAGGAAGAAGAACGATTGCGGGAAGCCGCAAAAAAACTGGAACCGGGTATCGATCCCCGCTTACTGACGGCATTTAAACGTATCCGCAAAAATGCACGCAACGGATTGGGTGTTGTTTACATTCAACGGGATGCCTGCGGCGGTTGTTTCAATAAAATTCCGCCTCAACGCCAATTAGACATCAAACTCCGCAAAAAAATCATCGTATGCGAATATTGCGGACGCATCATCATCGACCCGGAACTGGCGGGAGTGGAATAGAATTAAGAGTTAAAAGTTAAGAGTTAAGAGTTAATTTAACATATAATATAATTACCTACCTACGAAGAACGATTTATTATGGCTGCAAACAAAAAACAAACGAAAGGAAAAGCGTCTGCTCAAGTGGATAATGTGCAAGAAGCTCTTTCGAGATCAGAACAATTCATTGAAAAAAATCAAAAAATACTGCTTGTGGTTGTCGGAGCCGCGGTAGTTATCGTTTGTGCAATTCTGGCTTTCCGCAATTTTTATCTGGTACCCCGTGAAAACGAAGCCGAAGTGCAAATCTTCAAGGGACAACAGTATTTCGAAAGAGATTCTTTCCAACTGGCTTTGACGGGAGACGATAATTTTATCGGATTCGAAGCTATTAAAGATCAATACGGCATGACGAAAACGGCCAACTTAGCCGGTGCCTACATCGGATTATGTTACAAAGAATTGGGACAATATGATAAGGCCATTGCCGCATTGAAGGATTTTAACGCCAACGATGAACTGATTTCTCCGGCGATTATCGTCTCTATCGGCGACTGTTATGTCGAAACAGGAAAAATAAAAGAAAGCATCGATTATTTTCTGAAAGCAGCCGATAAATCCGAAAACGATCTGATCAGTCCGATTGCATTGAAGAAAGCGGCCATCGCCTACGAAGAATTGAAAGACTACGACAAAGCGGTCAAGACCTATACATTGATTAAAGAAAAGTATTACAATACACCCGAAGGCCGCGAAATCCAAAAATACATCGACAGAGCGACTGCTTTAAAAGCAGCAAAATAAAATCATGGCGACCACTAATTTATCGGTTTACCATGCCGAAAATCTTCCCGATGTGTCGGACAAAAAATTCGGAATCGTGGTTTCGGAATGGAACGAAAAAATTACCGGCAACCTTCTTTCCGGAGCTAAAGCGACTTTGCTGAAGCACGGCGTAAAAGAAGAAAATATCATGGTACGGTATGTTCCCGGAAGTTTCGAACTCACATTCGGCGCCAAATGTCTGGCCGAATATCGGGAACCCGATGCCGTTATTGTTTTGGGATGCATTATACGCGGAGGAACCCCGCACTTCGAATACATTTGTCAAGGCGTGACTCAAGGAATTTCTTATCTGAATGCGACGCATAACATTCCTATTATTTTCGGAGTTTTAACGACTGAGAATGAACAACAAGCGTTGGACAGAGCAGGCGGAATCCACGGAAACAAGGGCGATGAAGCTGCAATTACTGCAATAAAAATGACAAATTTTTTGTGATTCTCGAAAAAAGCGATTATTTTTGCATCGCTTTTAAAAAAGGGGCGAATACCAGAGTGGCCAAATGGGGCAGACTGTAAATCTGCTGGTTTATACCTTCGGTGGTTCGAATCCATCTTCGCCCACGAGATATTGAATAATCGAATGACGATGCATTAAATTCGATACCCAATCATTCGTATGGTTATTATTTGCGGGAGTAGCTCAGTCGATAGAGCATTAGCCTTCCAAGCTGAGGGTCGCGGGTTTGAGTCCCGTCTCCCGCTCGGGAAAGAGAGATTGCCTTTATAAGGCAGTCTCTTTTTTATCTTTTTTGTATTAGCTTTCGGCGAACCTTCCCTATTTTCCTCTTACAAAAGTTTTAAATCGGGAACTACTTTGGCTATCTGAACAAAGTCGTTGTCATTATGAAACAGCCGAATGGATGTATCTATCAAAATCATTTTCCGACTTCGCATTAATTTGTAATCAGAGTCATCCCTAAAACAGATTTTGCCCTTCAAATCTTTCAATGATTTATTATAATGATTATCGAATGTTGTACCTACTATCCCTGCCGGTAGAGTGTAGAAAATGTAATATTCGTTATTTTTGAAAAATCCGGGCTGAAAAATGTTGTTTTCCAGCCCGTAGGGACAACATATTGGTAGAAAAGGAGAATTCCTCCGGTGACCAAAGTCCTGTCAGTGACGTAATGTGGAGAGGAAAACATTTTGTCCCTGACGGGCCGGAGAGTGAAGAGATGGTGTTTTTCTACCGATATAATGCCCCTGACGGGACAAAAAAGAACGAATATTTTTTTGAAACATTGATATATTTTTTACATTCCGCTTGCGAGTATAGCCGGGTATAACGTCCGATAATCATTTTTATTATTTCTATCGGCAATAAAATCCGTTAAAACTTTCTCGGATGAAACTGTTTTTCGGCGAGTTGAATTTTCTCTTTTTTCTTATTGTCGTTCTCATACTGCTATTCTAAAGATTTTTATTACAAACCTGGACTCATTCAGATATTTCTTTGCATGCAAATAACACAGATTTTCGCAGATAATAAACGTCCTCTGCTCGTCGTAACGTAGAATTTTACAGAAAATTTAATTGAGGTAATAATACCAGTATATTCTCTCCCAATACAGCATCGGCAATCTTATCATCGTTCGATAATTTCCTTACGGCATCAAGCGCCAATTGTAAATCTCCATAAGGCATATCAACGCCAAAAATACACTTAGAGGGCAACTCATTGATTGCCATTTTCA
>JGI24699J35502_11134054_pt1 | contig 27118 bp, 23 predicted proteins | sample TergutMp193P4_FD_35502 | JGI IMG/M metagenome (IMG submission 35502)
GATTCAATGGAACAACTCAAACATGAATGCGGTATAGCTTTGGTGCGACTTTTAAAACCGATTGAATATTATGCAAATAAATACGGCGACCGACAATACGGACTCAGCAAATTATATTTGATGATGGAAAAGCAGCACAACCGTGGACAGGATGGCGCCGGAATCGGTTGCGTCAGCGCTAAAGCTCAACCCGGAACGGAATACATTTCTCGCGAAAGGGCAGTGGGCAGCGCCGGCATTCAAGATGTTTTTAAAATTGCAAACGATCAAATCCGAAACGTGTCGCCGGAAACGCCCTGTGAAAATATTCCTTTCTGCGGGGAAGCGTATTTGGGCCATTTGCGTTACAGTACGACCGGTCGTTCGGGAATTGCTTACATTCAACCTTTTCTGCGCCGAAGCAATTGGCGCTCCCGAAGCTTGATGCTTTGCGGAAATTTCAATCTGACGAATGTAGATGAATTATTTAATCAACTCATTGACCAAGGGCAACATCCGCGCTTGTATTCCGATACTTTGATAATGCTTGAAATGATGGGATATTACCTTGATCATGAAGTACAGCACTTATTTGAATTGTATAAATCAAAATACAACGACGGGGAAACTCGTAATCGAAAAATCGCCGAAAATATAGATATTGCGCATGTGTTACGTCGTTCTTCCAAAAACTGGGACGGAGGATATGTCATCGCCGGAATTACCGGAAATACCGATATGTTTACTTTTCGCGATCCGCACGGGATTCGCCCCGCTTTTTATTATTACAATGATGAAATTGCCGTTGTGGCTTCGGAACGACCGGTCATCCAGACCGTTATGAACGTCAAGACCGAAGAAGTAAACGAATTGTATCCCGGACAGGCTTTCATTGTAAAACAAAACGGAGAAAAACTCTTGGAACAAATTCATGAAGCGCGTAATGTGAAGCCCTGTTCATTCGAACGAATTTATTTCTCGCGCGGATCGGATAAAGATATTTACCAAGAACGAAAAATGTTGGGTCGCACGTTGTTGAATCCGATTCTGAAAGCAATTGATAACGACTTGGAAAACACGGTTTTTTCTTTTATTCCCAATACGGCCGAAGTCGCTTTCTTCGGAATGATGGAAGGATTTGAAGGCTATTTGAACGAGCAAAAAAAACAATTAATAAAAAAGCGCCTTCACGAATTATCGGAAGAAGACTTGGATAGGATTCTGAACATACGAATCCGACAAGAAAAAGTAGCGTTGAAAGACATCAAATTGCGGACGTTTATTGCGGAAGGAAACAGTCGCGATGACTTGGCGGCTCACGTTTATGACATCACGTATGGTTCTATTCGTGAAGGGAAAGACAATCTGGTAGTCATTGACGACAGTATTGTTCGCGGAACAACGTTAAAGCAAAGCATTATCAGTATTCTCAACCGGTTAGGACCCAAGAAGATTGTTATCGTATCGTCTTCTCCGCAAATCCGCTATCCGGATTGTTACGGAATTGATATGAACCGGATGGAAGAGTTTATTGCATTCCGCGCTGCCATTGACTTACTGAAAGAACGGGGATTGCAATCAATCATTGACAAGACGTATGATAAATGCAAAGTACAATTGGATTTACCGAAAGAACAGGTTGTTAACTATGTAAAAGAAATCTACTTGCCGTTTACCGATGAAGAAATTACGGATAAGATTGCGGAAATTCTGACCCCGGAAAACGTTCATGCGGAAGTGAAAATTGTCTTTCAATCATTGGAAGGTTTACATCACGCTTGTCCCAATCACAACGGCGATTGGTATTTCTCCGGAGATTATCCGACTCCGGGCGGAAACAAAACGGTAGTAAACGCTTTTGTCAAATACTATGAAAGTGTGGAAATAAAGCAAGCAAAGAGATAAGAATGCATGCACTTTCAATTGCTACATACGGATAATTATTCCAATGCCCGGGCGGGATTAATTACGACCGGGCACGGAACCGTCGAAACGCCTATTTTTATGCCGGTCGGCACGCAAGGTGCAGTGAAAGCTGTGCATGCCGGCGAATTGAAAAACGATATTCGAGCGGAAATTATTCTCGGAAATACCTATCACCTGTATCTTCGTCCCGGAACCGAAATTTTGGAACAAGCCGGGGGATTGCACCGATTCAATAGTTGGGATCGCCCGATTCTCACCGACAGCGGCGGTTTTCAGGTATTTTCTTTGACCGAAAATCGAAAAATAAAAGAAGAAGGCGTTGAATTTCGTTCTCATATTGACGGCTCCAAACATCTTTTTACTCCCGAAAAAGTAATGGACATTCAACGAAGTATAGGCGCTGATATTATCATGGCGTTTGATGAATGTACGCCCGGAGACGCTGATTACAATTATGCCCAAAAATCGCTTGCGCTGACCGAACGTTGGTTAGACCGATGCATTACCCGATTCGACGAAACGGAAAATAAATACGGATACGAGCAAAGCCTTTTCCCCATCGTGCAAGGTTGCGTGTATCCCGATTTGCGTCGGAAAGCCGCCGAAAACGTCGCATCGAAACAGGCTGACGGAAACGCTATCGGAGGATTGGCCGTAGGCGAACCGGTGGAAAAAATGTATGAAATGATTGAATTGGTCAACGAAATTCTTCCGCGCGATAAACCGCGTTACCTGATGGGAGTCGGTACGCCGGCTAACCTGTTGGAAGCCATTGAGCGTGGAGTGGACATGTTTGATTGTATCATGCCGACCCGGAACGGTCGAAACGGTCAATTATTTACCAAAGAGGGGATTATAAATATACGAAACAAACAATGGGAAAACGATTTCAGTCCGTTGGAAGAAAACGGTGCTTCGGCAATTGATACGGTATATTCTAAAGCCTATCTGCGTCATTTATTTGCGGCGGATGAAATTTTAGCTCTACAAATTGCTTCCATTCATAACTTGGCATTTTATCTTCGGTTGGTAAAAGAAGCAAGGAAGCATATTTTAACCGGAGATTTTACTTCATGGAAAACGTCCGTGATGCCACGTATTCAAAACAGATTATGAAACTGAAACTTTCCATTATTGATTGGTATATTATTAAGAAATTTCTTGGTACGTATATATTTACCGTTTTTTTGTTTATTGCGATTACGGTTATCATTGACGTAAATCAAAAATTTGACGATTTCATCAAAAATTCCGCATCGGCTCATGCCATCATCTTTGACTATTATCTCAATTTTATTCCTTATTTTATCAATGCATTCAGTTCGTTATTTGTATTTATTGCGGTCATATTTTTTACTTCCAAATTGGCCGACAATTCGGAAATTATAGCTATGCTTTCCAGCGGATTAAGCTTTGACCGACTTGTTGTACCTTATTTAATATCCGCCTCAATTATTGCCGTTTTAACTTTCGGATTAAACAGCTACGTCATTCCGCCCGGTAATGTCAAGCGCATCGAATTTGAAAATAAATACGTAAAAGACAGAAAAACAAAATATGCTCCTCATATTCAAATAGAAGTTGACCCCGGAGTATATGCCTATTTCAGTTCTTTCAACAATTACGATAATCGAGGAAACGGGTTTTCTTTGGACCGTTTCGAGGGAAAAGAATTGGTTTCGAGATTAACCGCTCAGAGCATTACTTGGGATTCCGCTTATCATTGGACGATAAATAGTTATATAATTCGTAACTTCGAAGGAATGAAAGAAACCATTACTAAAGGAGAGAAAGCAGATACTATTTTAGCCATTATGCCTTCCGATTTTTTAATATCCATCGGCGACTCCGAGCAATTAACTACCCCCGAATTGAAGACTTATATTGATCGGCAAAAAAAGCGCGGGATAGGGAATATTCAACAATTCGAAATAGAATATTACAAACGGTTTGCTACTTCGTTTGCGTCTTTCATTTTAACGATTATCGGCGTATCGCTATCCTCCCGAAAAGTCAAAGGCGGCATGGGAATGAATATCGGTCTGGGGCTGTTGCTGAGCTTTTCTTATATTCTTTTTATGCAGATTACTTCTACTTTTGCCGTGTCGGGATTGGTTAGTCCTTGGGTAGCCGTTTGGATTCCTAATGTGGTGTACACCTTTGTCGCCGCTTTTCTTTATAAAAAAGCGCCGAGGTAGATGTTGTATAAGTTATAGGTTATAAGTTATAGGTTGTAAGTTGTAAGTTTTAAGTTGAAGATAATTAATCAGATAAAGATATATAAATCATGAAAACTAAAATTATTTTTTTTATTCAACTGTTGTTAACGACCGTTGCGCTTTCCGGACAAACATTTGTACATGAAACATCCGATTCCTACGTTTGGCCTAAGGAACCGGAAGTACGCAAGCAATTAGATAAATGGCAAGATTTGAAATTCGGTATGCTGATTCATTGGGGCTTGTATTCGCAATTGGGAATTGTAGAATCGTGGTCTATCTGCTCCGAAGAAGAAGATTGGATTCCGCGAGACAGTACGGTTGCTTACGACGATTACAAACGAAATTATTGGGCAACTATTCATACTTTCAAGCCGGAACGATTTGATCCTGCCGCTTGGGCGAAAGCGGGAAAACAAGCCGGAATGAATTACGTGGTATTTACAACCAAGCATCACGACGGATTTAATATGTTTGATACGAAGCAAAGCGATTTTTCCATTACCCGAGGCGCTTTTAAAGACGATCCGCGATGCAATGCAGCCAAAGAAGTTTTCAACGCTTTCCGTAAGGAAGGTTATATGATCGGCGCTTATTTTTCAAAACCCGATTGGCATTCGCAATACTATTGGTGGGATCATTACGCTACTCCCAATCGAAATAATAATTACAGTATTGTTAATAATCCTTGGCGCTGGAATAAATTCAAAGAATTTATATACAATCAGATAGAAGAATTAGTCAATGGCGATTACGGAACAATTGATATTCTTTGGTTAGACGGCGGATGGGTTCGACCTGCCCGACCGGGCGATGCCGAACGTTTGGGACGCAGCTACAGAGGTTCGCAGGATGTTGATATGCCCAAAATTGCAAGTATGGTCAGAAAATACCAACCTTCGATTCTGATTGTGGATCGGACGGTTAGCGGAGAATTTGAAAATTATCGGACACCCGAACGCGGAATACCTTCAACTCAAGAAGATACTCCTTGGGAAAGTTGCATCCCGTTGGGAAACGATTGGGGATTTGTTCCTACCGACCGGTATAAATCGCCGGCTGAAGTGATTCATACGTTGGTCGAAATCACTGCCAAAGGCGGTAATTTATTGCTGGGAATCGGCCCGAAACCCGACGGAACACTTCCGGACGAAGTAACAGAACGTTTACTCCGAATAGGTAATTGGCTGAAAACAAACGGAGAAGCAATTTACAACACGCGGATAACGCCGGTTTATAACGACGCAAGTACATGGTTTACGCAAAGCAAAGACGGGGAAAAAATATACGCCATTGTTTGCTTGGAAGAAGGAAAATCGTTACCCCGTAAATTAGTTTGGAAAGGAAACGAACCGGCTCCGGGTAGCAAAATGATATGCTTGCAAACCGGTAAACCGGTTTCATGGAAAAAGACCGTTGACGGTATTGAAGTCAGTCTTCCAACCCTTCCGCATTCGGAAGATTTACCGGCATTGGCATTTTCGTTTGCCGCAAAATAGCCTGCCTCGTGTCATCATCTACTTCTGCCGTATTTTCGGCAACCGCCAATTTGGCTGGCAAGCGAGATTTGAGAGTAAGTAAACTTACTCTCACGTCATTAGTAATATATCGTTTCCGTTTTTACCGGGTAAAGTCACGCAGTGACTGCACTTTATTAACCGTAGGTGGAGCGGTAGCGTAACCTACGGACTACGGACACGTGCAGTAGCACTATCACCCCAAGTCACGCAGTGACGACACTTTACGTTTTTATAGTACCGTCCCTGCGGGACAGTTTACCGGTGACGTGACACTACATCGCTCATATATAGCTTAGAATCAAGTAAATAAACGTTGCAAAGATACCGTTTATATTTGAAATCTCCCTCTCTTTGATTTTTATCTGTGAAAAAGTCAGAATTTTTTGATTTTTTCATAGATAAAAGCCGTATTTCAATTTGAAAAATGCAGTTCCCCGTTCTTGGCGTCAATCACGATGGGTTGATTATGATTGATTTGTTTTGCTAAAATCGCTTTGGATAAAGGATTGAGCACTTGCCGTTGAATGACTCGCTTGACCGGGCGCGCGCCGAATTGCGGATCGTATCCTTCTTCGGAAATCAAGTCAATTGCCGCATCCGTGAATTGTAAATCAATGTTGTTTCCGGCAAGAACTTTCTTCACGCTATTCAGTTGCAATTGAACGATTTCCTTAATTTCCGTTTCGTTCAACGGAGAAAACATAATGACTTCGTCAATTCGATTCAAAAATTCGGGACGGATGGTTTTCTTGAGTAAATCCAACACTTCGTTCTTCGTTTCTTCAACGATTTGTTCGTGATTGTCCCTGTTGATTTTCTCGAAATTCTCGCGAATAATACCCGAACCCAAATTAGACGTCATGATGATAATCGTATTCTTGAAATTCGCGGTACGTCCTTTATTGTCGGTTAATCGGCCGTCGTCCAATACTTGCAGCAGGATATTGAAAACGTCGGGATGCGCTTTTTCTATTTCGTCAAATAAGACAACCGAATAGGGTTTGCGGCGTACCGCTTCCGTCAATTGCCCGCCTTCATCATAACCCACGTATCCCGGAGGCGAACCAATCAAACGCGATACCGTGAATTTTTCTTGATATTCGCTCATATCAATACGAGTCAGCATATTTTCATCATCAAAAAGGTACTCTGCCAAAGCTTTTGCCAATTCGGTTTTACCTACGCCCGTAGTTCCCAAAAAGATAAATGAACCGATGGGACGTTTGGGGTCTTGCAAGCCGGCGCGACTTCGGCGGATAGCATCCGATACGGCTGTAATCGCTTCTTCTTGTCCGATAACTCTTTTGTGCAATTCTTCTTCCAAATGAAGCAGTTTATCCGATTCGCTTTGCAGCATTTTTCCTACGGGAATACCCGTCCAACGGGAAACGACGTCGGCAATATCATCCGCATCAACTTCTTCTTTAATCATCGCGTTTTGACCTTGCATGGCATTTAATTCCTGTTGGAAATTTTCGATTTCCGCTTCTTTTTGACGCAATAAACCGTAACGGATTTCGGCCACTTTACCGTAATCGCCTTCCCGTTCCGCTCTTTCGGCACGGTATTTCAAATCTTCTATTTCAATTTTGTTTTGCTGTATTTTATTGATGATTTCCCGTTCCGATTCCCATTTGGCTTTCTGTTGAGATTCTTCTTCCCGTAAATCGGCAATTTCTTTGCTGAGAATTTCCAGTTTATTGGTATCATTTTCCCGTTTGATGGCTTCCCGCTCGATTTCCAATTGCGTGATTTTCCGGGTGATTTCATCCAACGATTCCGGAACCGAATCCACTTGCATCCGCAAACGGGCAGCAGCTTCGTCCATCAAATCAATGGCTTTGTCCGGCAGATAACGTTCCGTGATATAACGCGCCGACAGATGTACGGCCGCCAGAATCGCATCGTCTTTGATACGAATTTTATGGTGATTTTCGTACTTTTCTTTTAATCCCCGAAGAATGGAAACCGCATCCGCTTCGCTCGGTTCATCAATCATGACTTGCTGGAAACGGCGTTCCAATGCTTTGTCTTTTTCGAAATACTTTTGATATTCATTCAACGTGGTTGCGCCGATAGCGCGCAGTTCTCCTCGCGCCAGCGCCGGTTTCAGAATATTCGCCGCGTCCATAGCGCCTTCGCCGCCGCCGGCTCCGACTAAGGTATGGATTTCATCAATGAAAAGAATGATTTCTCCTTCCGAACCGATTACTTCATTGACAACCGATTTCAATCGTTCTTCAAATTCTCCTTTGTATTTGGCGCCCGCAATAAGCGCTCCCATATCCAAAGAATAAATCTGTTTGGATTTCAGATTATCGGGTATGTCGCCGCGAATGATCCGATGCGCCAAACCTTCGGCAATCGCTGTTTTACCTACGCCCGGTTCACCGATCAAAATGGGATTGTTCTTCGTTCGGCGGCTCAAAATTTGCAAAACCCGGCGAATTTCTTCGTCGCGACCGATGACCGGGTCTAATTTACCCGCTCGCGCCCGTTCATTCAAGTTAATCGCATATTTGGATAAGGATTGATAAGTATCTTCCGCCGATTGACTCGTAACTTTATTTCCTTTTCGTAATTCATTGACGGCGGCCGTCAAATCTTTTTCGGTGACTCCCGCATCCTGCATCATGTTCGAAACCGAACCTTTTTCTTTGAATAAGGCCAAAAGAATCGGTTCTACGGAAACGTATTGGTCGCCTAATTGAGAGCTGATGTCTATTGCTTTCTGCAAAACGGCGTTGACTTCTCGTCCCAAATAGGGTTCGCCGCCCGATACTTTGGGATAAGAATCTATTTCTTTTTCCAATATATTCGTAAAATGTTGAATGTTAACGCCTATCTTTTGAAACACAAAATGAACTATGCTTTCCGCTTCTTCCAAAATAGATTTCATCAGATGCGCCGGTTCGATAATCTGTTGATTTTTTTGCCGTACCAGTTCAACGCTGTGCTGAACTACTTCTTGAGCTTTAATTGTAAAATTGTTAAAATTCATCTTTCAATAATTTGTTTTTATTATTATTAACAAAAGATTTGCCGGATGAGGAAATGCGACAAAATGACAGTAAATTATGAATTATAAATTATGAATTATGAATTATAAATTATGAATTATGAATTATGAATTATGAATTATGAATTATGAATTTGGTGATAAGAGATTTTTAGCCTTTGGTTTTCAACTCTATAATCGTTTCCGTTCCTTTGCCGGGTGAAGTGTCAATATCTAATTTGCCTTTGAGGGCGGCAACCCGGTTGCGGATGTTTTGTAATCCGGCGCCTCTTTGAACCGATTCTTTGTCGAAACCGCAACCATCGTCGTGAACGATAAGCGACACGTGTTTTTCGCTCTGTATCAGTTGGACATTGATGTTTTTTGCTTCCGAATGTTTACATGAATTGTTCACCAATTCGTAGGCGCAATAATAAACCATCGTTTCTACCTTTTTATCAATTCGTTTGCTTTCTCCGAAAAAATGAAAATGAACATTCGGAAGCGAACGGCAATGATCTTCCAAAGCAATTTTCATTCCGAAACGCTCCAAAGAAATCGGCATCATACCATGGGCCGTCCGGCGGATAGTCTCAATACATTCGTCGAGTTTATCGCGGATGCTATTCAAATGTTCCTCTGTATCGAGTTCGAATTTCACTGCCGAAAGCATACCGTTGATACCATCGTGCAAATCGTGTGCAAATCGTTTTCGTTCTGTCTCTTCCCATTCAAGAACGGCATTGGTGGCAATGAGCTGTTTTTTTAATTATTCGCGCCGTATTCTTTGCCATGAAAAAAGTCCCGTGATAATTGCCAACAAGGCGCCGGCAATTCCTGTTATAATATACAGAATTTTTTGGCGTTCCAAAGAAGAGATGCGCATCTCTTTTTTTTCGGTTTCGTATTTGACGGATAAGTCGGAAATCGTGGTTTGGAAACTCTTTTCGGAATACCGGTCATTCAATTCAGAATATTTCTTGAGGTAGTAAGACGCTTTTTCCGTATTTTGCATATAGATATTCGCCAAAGCGATATTCAAGATCGCGGCGCGTGATTCGTCAATATTGGTCGAATCGGCCTGCCAAACTTTGAGCGCTTCGGTTTCGGCTTCCGGATACCGTTTTCCCGCCAGATAAACGTCCGACAGAACCTTTTCCGCATTAGCGTACAGATTTTGGTCTTTCAAAAGGTCCGCTTCTCCGTACGATTCTTCGGCGCATTGCAAAGCGCGGTCATAGTCGTTCCGGTGCAAATAGATCGTTGTCGGCAGACTTTTTGTATAACACTTATTTATTATTCCGTGATACGGTATGCTATCCGCTTTCAAAGCATACCGTAACGCCCCATAACGAAGTCACGTCATACTCTGCCGCTTTTAATTTGTTTTTTACGGCTAATTCTCTTCCCCGATCGAAATAGATAAACGCCGTATCGTAATTAATTGTTTTTGAAGAAATAAGCGGCTCCTATATGATTATAAAGACCGCACAATGTTACATAATCTTTCTGTTTTTGAGCAAGCGCTATGGCTTTGCGGGCGTAAACCATTACGCTGTCCGGATCAAAAGCCGCATATATTTGGGTAATATTGCGGTAAACCGCCATTTTCTGATTTTCCGTAAGCGATTGGGTTTTAAGTATGTTTTTTAACGAATCGGCACGAGATTCTTCGTTTTCGAATGCGTGGTCTTCCGCGCTCGCTCCTCCGGCGAACGACACGAAAGCGAGTAAGAGTATATATCGCAAATAAAAACCGAGCCGCATAGCCGTAATAGGATGTAATCCGTATTTTTTCAACAAAGATACGGTATTAACCCAAGCGAACAAAATTTTGCTCGCAAGCCTTTTTTACCATTTCGGAAGTGTTTTTGGCGACGATTTTTATAAGCAGGTTTTTCCGGTAGGTTTTAACCGTTTCTTCATCGCGGAAAATTTTGTCTGAAATTTCTTTTGTTGTATAGCCGTTGGCGATATATTGCAGGATTTCTTTTTCACGCGGAGAATACCAAACCACCTGTTCGTTTGATTTGCTTCTCAGCATAATGTCTATTTCATCGCAGAGGAATTGCTCTCCGTTGCATACGGTTTCGATGCCGGCAAATATTTCTTCGGGTTCGGCGTTTTTCAGAACATAGCCGAGCGCTCCGTTATGCAAAGCGCGTTTAGCGACGTTAAATTCTTTGTAACCGGTCAGCATAATGATTCTTAATCGAGGATAGATTTTTGCCGTTTCCGCGCAAAAATCCACTCCGTCGCCGTCCGGCATTCCGATGTCGAGCAACAATACATCCGGAAGCGATTGAGCTAACCCCGCTCGACATGATTTCAAGGTGTAATATACATCCGTCACTCGAACCTTTTCCGATTCATTGATCATTTTGCTCAAGGTCTTTACCACCATTTTATGATCGTCCGCAATGGATACGCGAATAAATGGAGAATCGAGAGTTATAGATTGAGAGTCAGTCGGGTACATGATTTTTTAATTCATAATTCATAATTTATAATTTATAATTTATAATTTATAATTTATAATTCATAATTATTCATGATTCTACTTTCAGTTCGATAATCGTTTCCGTTCCTTTATCGGGCGAAGTGACGATGTCCAATTTACCGTTACAGGAAGCAACCCGGTCGCGAATGTTTTTCAAACCGCTGCCGAAAGTTACGTTTTTTTCTTCGAAGCCGCAACCGTCGTCTTGAACAATGAGCGATACATGCTTTTCACTTTGAATCAATTGGACGTTGATATTTTGTGCGTTCGAATAGCGGATCGAATTAGTTACCAATTCGTTAGCGCAACAATAAATAATAAATTCCAATCGCTCCCGGATGCGTTTTTCTTTGCCGAAAAAGTGAAAATGCACATTGGGAAATTGAGCGGTAAAATCTTCCAATGCCGTTTTCATTCCGGACGATCGCAAAGAGTGCGGCATCAGATTGTGCGTAATCTCACGGATTTCTTTGATGCATTCGTCTAATTTATCGTCGACGATTTGCAGGTTTTCCGTATTTTTGAGTTCGATTTTCACGGCCGAAAGGCTTCCTCCGAGACGATCGTGCAAATCTTCGGCGATACGCGCCCGTTCTCCCATTTCACCGTCTTGAACGGCTTTTGCAGCGATAAGCTGCCTTTCTTTACGCGAATTTCGCAGGATCAGCCACAAAACGATTCCCAAAGCGGATACCAATATAACGCCTGCGATACCCAGCCATATATACAGGCGTTGCTCTTTTTCCAATGAAGCGATCCGCATTTCTTTTTTCTCGGTTTCGTATTTGACTTCCATACTTGCCACTGCATCTCTATAGTCTTTATCCCGTTGCTTATCCCACAGATCATGATACTTTTTAATGTAATTTTCCGCTTTTGCGGCATTACCCATATAGGCATTGGCAAAAGCAATGTTGAAGGTAAATTGGGGTGCGTAATCCCAATCTGCGGAATCAATCGCCAATCCTTCAAGCGCTGTGGTTTCGCATTCTTTATAATTACCTTGATAACGGAAAAGATTTGAACGAACTCTCAATATTCCCATAAGAGTAAGCTGATCTCCGTAGGCTTTTGCAAGAAGCAAACAAGAGTCGGAATATTCCAATGCCTTTTTATAATCTTTTATTTCATAAAGATAAGTCGTAGTTAAGGCATCCATGCCGGCAATCTCGAAATCTTTATCATGAACGGAACGGCTCAATTCAACCAATTTTTGTTCATATTCCAATGCCTTATCAATTTTTCCTCGGGCGCTGTAGATCGTTGAAAGGTAATATAACGGTTCGAGCTTAATGTCCGGTATATTCAGTTCGTCGGCCAGCGTCATAGCTCGTTCCAAATATCCGATAGACTGATCATAATTTTCCAACATGGAATGGATTCCTCCGAGATTGGCCAAAATAGTGGAACATAGTTTCATATTGTTCGTTTTTTCGGCCATTGTCAATGCCTTCATATAATATTCCATTGCGAGAGTATATTTGCCTTGGCGAGCGTACATAGTTGCTATATCTGAATATATTACCGCCTCTTGATCTTTATCATTTGCCTCAATGGCTAAATCAAGGGCTTTATTCAAATAAATTGAAGCTGTATCATATACGGATTGAGTGCAATAAACTTTTCCTAAATATCGGTTAAATTTTGAAATCATCATTTTGTTTCCTTCTTTTTCGGCAAAAGCCAACCCTTTCAAAGCATAAATAGCGCCGGCATTTCTATCTCCCTTATCCGACGTCTTCGATTCGCATATTTCATATAGAAGGGATAACTGTTCGGTAGTCGGATGTTTTTCCATATTCAACACATTCACCAGCGAATCAGCCGTTTCCGCTTGCCCGACAACGCTCATAGCCGACACCCACAGTAAAAAGAATAAAAAGAGTTGCTTCATGCGTATTAAAATTGAAATTCGCAAAAGTATCTTTTTATTTTATGTGTGTCAATCACCCAAAAGGGTGAAAATGGAACTGAATATGAATTATGAATTATGAATTATAAATTATGAATTATGAATTAAATGTTATTGCGGACGTAATATTACAAAGATCCGAATCGCTTGGCGATGAGTGTATGTATTTGTAATACAGCAATTTTTTATGTCTCCACTGTTCACGCCGGTTTCTGCAACGGCTAATTCATAATTCATAATTCATAATTTATAATTTATAATTCATAATTCATAATCAAGAATAAGTATCGCCAAATTCCATTAAGTACGCTTTGATGAACCCGTCTAAATCGCCATCCATAACCGCACCGACGTTTGAGGTTTGGTAATCCGTGCGATGGTCTTTTACCCGGCGATCGTCAAAAACGTAAGAACGGATTTGCGAACCCCATTCGATTTTCTTTTTGCCGGCTTCGATTTTTGCCGAGGCTTTCCGCCGTCGTTCCAATTCCAATTCATACAATTGAGATTTTAACAGACGAAGGGCATTGTCTTTGTTTCCGAATTGCGAACGGGATTCCGTATTTTCGATAACGATTTCTTTCACTTCGCCTGTGTCGGGGTCTTTGTAGTTATAATGCAGTCGAACGCCGGTTTCCACTTTGTTGACGTTTTGTCCTCCGGCGCCGCTCGAACGAAAAGTATCCCAAGTGATGTCGCCCGGATTTACGTCAATTTCAATGCTGTCGTCCACCAAAGGAACGACTGCAACCGAAGAAAATGAAGTCATCCGCTTTCCTTGGGCATTGTAAGGCGAAACACGCACCAAGCGATGAACGCCCGTCTCGCTTTTCAAATATCCGAAAGCGTAGTCGCCTTCGATTTGCAGCGTGACCGATTTTATACCGGCGTCGTCACCGTCCAACCAGTTGGTAACAGTTACTTTATAGCCTTTGCTTTCACACCAGCGGTCGTACATGCGGTAAAGCATTTCCGCCCAGTCTTGCGCTTCCGTTCCGCCGGCGCCTGCATTGATTTTCAGCACAGCGCCCAAGTGGTCTTCCTCCAAACGAAGCATGTTCTTTAATTCCAATTTTTCGAGTAAAACGATAACATGCTTGTATGCTTCATCCACTTCTTCTTCGGTTGTAATTCCTTCTTTTTGAAAGTCGAAAGCCAATTGCAGTTCTTGAACTGCCGATTGAATTTCGTTGTAAGCTACAATCCAAGACTTAATTCCGCGGATTTTCCGCATTTGTTCTTCCGCTCGTTTCGGATCTTCCCAAAAATCGGGCGCCTGCGTGCGAAGTTCTTCTTCTTCTAATTGAATGGTCTGGGCATCAATGTCAAAGATACCCCCTCAGCGCTTGCTCGCGCTCCAATACTTCACGTAATTGGTCTGTTGTAATCATATTGAGTTTTAAGTTATAAGTTATAAGTTATAAGTTATAAGTTGTAAGTTGTAAGTTTTAGGTTTTAACTTACAACTTCTATTTACTGTTTTTTACTTTTTTAATTAATGATATAAGCATTGCTTTGATACTTTCGATATTTTTCTCTAATTTCAAATACTTTTCATCATTTATATATTTTAAATCTTTTGCAAGCAAAAGAAAATAAGCTGTTTCATTTGCAGAACCCAAAGAAATATTCAAAAAATGGGCAAACTCTGCTTGTGAATAGCGGCCACACCCTTCCGCAATATTACCCGGTATAGAAGATACTGCTCTTCTTAGTTGAGAAACAAGTCCATAGACTTCGTGTCTTGGAAAGACGGATGTTTCTTTATAAATGTTCACGGTAAGTTCGTGAGCCATGTTCCAAACAGAAAATTTTTTATAGTCTTGCATAGGTTTTAATAGGTTTTAAGTTATAGGTTATAAGTTATAGGTTTTAAGCTTTAGGTTTTAGGTTTTAAGCTTTAATCTTTAAGTTTTAACTTTTAACTTACAACTTATAACTTATAACTTCCAACTTCCAACTTACGGTCTGCAAAAGTAATCATTTAAATTCAATATTGAAAATAACTAATTCCGATTGTGTCCCGATTCGAAACGGAGGACCCCACAAACCCAATCCGGAAGAAACATAATAATGCGTATTCCCCTTTTGTTCGTAACCGTATGAAATTTGAAACAACAAGTCGGTAATCAGATTACCCGGAAACATCTGTCCGTGGTGCGTATGTCCCGAAAATTGCAAGTCAATTCCGTTTTCTTCCGTTTCGTTCAAATGATACGCTTCATGATCAATAAGAAGCAGAGGTAAAGCGGGATCCGTATTTTTCACTAACTCTTTCAGAGATTTTCGGTTGGGATTTCCCTGTTTATCGTCGCGACCGATAATTTGGATACTATTGTTTACAGTGACTAAACTGTCAATTAATAAATGCAGATCGGTTTTACGTAAAAAGTTCATACTTGCTTTGATACCGGACAGATATTCATGATTCCCCAAACAATAATACACGCCGAGAGGCGCTTGCAGTTCGTTGATTGTTTCTTGCATCCGCTCTTTTTCCAAAGGTAAAGCGTTATTATCAACCAAATCGCCGGCAATAAGAATCAAATCCGGATGTTGGTCGTTGATTAACCGGACGTATTGTTTCAGTTGTTTCTTGTCAATCGCTACGCCCAAGTGCAAATCGCTAACTCCTACTATCTTTAAATGCTTATAGTCGCCGGCTTTTTTATTTATTTCGATTTTTTGCTCGACTATTTGAGGGCGCTTGAATTGATAATATCCGTAACCGGCTAAACATAAAACTAAAATGTATCCCGAAAATACTTGAATTTGACGATAATTTTTTTTAATTATCGTCGGTAAGAAAGGGAAAAAACGATTTACAAAGTGAATGAAATCCGTCAGAAGGAAATATGCGAAGAGATACAACATCATGCCTAACCAGACGGTTCCGGGGAAATAGAGGATTTTTTGAACGGGTAAAGGAAGAATATTTCTTCCCAGCATTGCGATTATAAAAGCTGAAAAAAGAAAAAGATAAACTATTGAAAAAAGGATTCGAATCCTTTTTGTCGGCGGCAAAGCTTGTTTACTCCGAATAAAAATGTACCCATTAATTAAGGTATAAAGAATAAATACGGAAATAAAAAATACAATTTGAAAGTGGGGGTGCAGCATATAATAATTCTGTTTAATCGGTTTTAAAAAATTTCCGTTTCACTTGTTCTGCAATAAATTCGACAATTTCTTCGAGACTTATAATGGATGTGTTAAAACAGAAATCGTAGGAAGAGGCCATTCCCCATACTTTATTACTGTAGTAATCGTAATACGACGACCGTTTTTTATCGCATTGTTCGATACGGGTTTGGGCTTCCTTTTCCGTTAATTTTTCGTCTGTCATGATTTGTTGAATGCGATCTTTCGGGTCGGCGCTGAGAAAAACTTTTAAACAATTCGGAGCTTCGCGTAAAATATAGTCGGCGCAACGACCGATAAAAATGCCCGATTCTTTTTCCGCTAATTCTCGAATAACATCACTTTGTATTTTGAATAAGGTTTCATTACACAAGTAGTTAACTTCGTTGTATCCCATATAGGCGGAACGAAATCCGAAGTATTTGCCGAAAAAACTGTAACTGCTTTTTTCGTCGAATTTTTCAAAAAATTCCCTGCCTAAACCGCTTTCCCGGGAAGCCAATTGTATCAATTCTTTGTCATAACAGGGAATATTTAACAGTTGCGAAAGTTGCAGCCCGAGGCGTTTTCCTCCGCTTCCCAATTGCCTTCCGATGGTTATGAAATATTTTTCCATACATTCGTTGTGTTAAGTTTTCATGTTTTTTAATTCGGTTCCCAACAATATACCCGCTAAAACTACGGATATGGCATCGGAAATAGTCATGCTTGCCCAAACGCCGGTTACTCCCCAATAATTGGGAAGAATAAGCAGAATGGGTATTAAGAAAAGGATTTGTCGCGTCATGGCTAAAATGATGGATTTCTTCGGTTTGCCGATACTTTGGAAGAAAGCGGAACTGACCATCTGAAAACCTACAAGCGGATAAATACAAAATACCCAGCGCAATCCCGGAACGGCAATGTCAATCAATTCCCCTTTATTCGTAAATACGGAAGCGACCGCATGAGGGAACAGCTCAACAACGGAGAAACCGACGACCATAATCAATGTGGCAAAAAAAACGGATTTTTTCAAAACCGATAAAACACGGGGGTACAGTCCGGCTCCGTAGTTGTAGCCGGCAATCGGCTGCATTCCCTGATTCAAACCGATGACAATCATGATAAACAGAAATGCAACCCGATTGACGATTCCGTAAGCGCCAACAGCCAAGTCGCCGCCGTGCCGAATCAGTTGTTGATTGATAAGGGTAACAATTAAACAACTTGCAGCATTCATCAGAAACGGCGACATCCCGATCGAAAAGGAATCAATAACGATTTTCTTTTTCAAACGATAAATTCCTTTTTTCAAATGAATGAAATGGGTATTATCGTTAAACGAGTAGATTTGCCAAATCAGAACGCTTATTTGCGAAATAACGGTAGCAAAAGCCGAGCCGCGTATTCCCCACCGGAAACCGAAAATAAACAAGGGATTTAATACCAAGTTAATCACTACGGTACAAATAGTCGCCATCATGGCTTTCCTCGGATTTCCCGATGAACGGATAAGAGCATTCAATCCGAGATAGCTGTGCGTAACTACATTACCTGTTAAAATGATCAGCATAAAATCGTATGCGTAGGGGAGCGTTTCGTGACTTGCGCCGAAAAAAATGAGAATGGGTTTCAAAAAAGGAATGGTAATAATAGAAAATCCGATTCCCGTAAAAAGATTAAGTATGAGTACATTACCCAAAATGTTATTTGCGGTTTCATAATCTTTCTGCCCCATTCGGATGGATAAAAGCGTTGAAGCGCCGACGCCGATTAATGAACCGAAAGCCGCTCCGAGATTCATGAGCGGAAAAGTGATGGCTAATCCCGACAATGCCAAATGGCCGACCCCATGACCGATAAATACGCTATCGGTGATATTATATAAGGAAGAAGCGGTCATAGCAATAATGGCCGGAACAGCATATTGTATGAGAAGTTTTCCGATTTTTTCGGTACCTAAACTAACGGGCGCACCCTTATTTTCCATCTTTCAGCCGGTGAAAACGAATGCAAAGGTAGTGTTTTTCGGTGAAAAAAGAAAAAAATAGTCTCGGACGAATCCGAGACTATTCACTTTTTAAAAAAACAATCAATTCAGTAAAACGCTATTTTACCAATACTTTAACGGGTTTAGCATCGCCCACTTTCACGATGTATATACCCCGTGACAAGGAGATGGGAGTGTTGTTGTTGGCTATGGTTTGTTTTACCAAGCGTCCATCAATTCCGTAAATGGAAACGCTCTCGTTGGCAGCATTAACAATAATTCCACCGTCAATATTGTAAACATTAGACAGGGCAGGTTTAAATTGAGTTATACCGGTCAAAGACTTCAGTTTCAAAACTACATTATCCAAATAATAAGCGAGCGCATTATCATTGACGCCTACGGCTAAGTCGAAAGAAGTTAAACTTCCATCGGTATAGACGGATGTTCCGCCTTTGGAGCCCGACTTGGGATATTCAATGCCATCGGCATACGTACTTACTCCTGTAAGAAGGTTAACGGAAACGGTTCCCCATTCTCCTCCGTTTGATACTGTTTTGTATTCTCCGGTTCCCCAAAGAGGATCATCACCGATTTTTATCAATAATTCTTTGTATTCGGTACCTGCGGTATATACGTCAAAAGAAATAGATTCGCAATCAGCTAAAGTATAACCTTGGGGAAGTTCAACCGTACCGAGTGAAATCACTTGGTCGTAACTTGAATTTTGATAGTAAAGCGATTGCGCATTCGTATCGGTTGGGGCCGGATTAGCGACTACTTCTGCATTTGCAGTTTCAGCGACAGCATAAGTATCTCCCAATTCATTGTCTTCAAAGTCGAATGTAATATTACCGGGTTCTTCGTCCCCTCCGCCGCCTTTCGCTTCTTTCAAAACGAAAGTAATGTTATCTAAGTAATAATTGCCTGCTTCATTGATATGCAAACCCAAACCGAAATCAAATTTATTTAATGGAAGTAAAGTTTCATCATCAATAACCGGTACAAAATCTTTTTTCAGCCAAGTTTGTGCCGGATTGTCGGATGGATTGCCAACTATCTGACCGGCGCTTTTTCCGGCTACGGTAAAAGTAGTTCCTTCGGGACCGAAAAAGTATCTGAATTCTTTGTAGCTGTTTGGTTGTTGGCCGTCTGCTGATGCAACGCTTTCGAAGTAAAGTTCGAAAGATATACTTTCCACATCCGCTAAGGTGTACCCTTCCGGTAAAGTTACTGAAAATTGAGGATAAGTGTTCCATTTCCCGTTTATTACATGTAACGCATTTCCTTCACCTCCGGGTCTTTTTTCAATTACGGCGGTTATGTCTTCGGGGGAAGCATCATCATTAATTGAGATCGTCGGATATTCTTGACCCACTTCGTCCGAATCAAAATCAAGTACATAAGCGGGCGGTGCAGGCTGAATGGTTATGCTTGTAAGTGTACCTGTTCCCCAAACGTTTATTGCAATACCGATATTACCATCGGCGTCAACAATATAGTTGTCTTCATTCACGGTCCAGTCTTCTCCATACACTTTTGCTGATGCTTCTTTCAAGTCTTCCAATTTGTCGGGAGAAATACTTGCCATAGCTTTTAACTCTGCCACCGTAAATTGGTAGGCGTTAATAGTTCCTTCTTCTGAGGCTGCTTTAACAGTTATACCGGTCGCAAAAGGGGTGTTGTCCTTTACGAAAGCATAATCTACCAAGCGACCGACGCCATAGCCCGGACCCCAACCGCCCTCATTTGTAACGGTTATGTTGATTGTAACGACAGCATCGTCCGGGTAACCGTCAAATTGACTCAATTCGACTTTTCCGTCTTCAAAAGTCAATTCTGTTTGGGCAAAAGAAAAACCTGCACTCATCAACAACGCGAATAAAAAAAGTAATGTTCTTTTCATGATTAATACCATTTTAATAAAAAATTAATAAAAATTTAAGTTATAAGTTCTCGTAAGTTTTTGCAAATATAGTAATTTTACGAAAAAAAACAATGAATCGCGTTCTATTTTTTTGAATTTTTTTACAATTGCGGTTAAAAATGATACATCACCGGTTTTATCGGTCAGCAAAGACAGAAACTCACGCCTGCAACGGATGCCCTGTCGCGTTTTTAAAAAAGACGTTTGCTTATCTTTTATAATAATTTTTTAATTACAGGAATTTTAGAAAGTATTTTAGTCATAAAGTTCCACTCTTTGGTCGGATACAAGTCTTCATCTTTAATGTGTCCGGTTTCTTTCAGGATTTCAATGGTTCGTTGTACATCGCTTTCTCTCACTTGAAGTTCTCCTTCGGAAATAAAAGGGTAAACTTGAGTTGACAATTCGTCTTTTATGAAACAGGGGATTCCTTCCGATTCCAATCGGCCGCGTATTACGGCCGTTTCGTGTGCATGCATAAATGTTAAAACGGTAACTAATTTTTCCGGGTCCATGGATTTTAATTTTTTGAAAAATCACGCCAAAGTAAATCAATATTTTTCAAATAAGCAACATTCCATGAAAAAAACCCTTTAAAAAAGAATAGGTTGTCATCGCGACAACCAATCTTCATTGTTAACCTTAAATCTAATACCATGAAAAACACGATGCAAAGGTAAAATAAAATATGTTATATAACATAATATTTCGAAGAAAAAATCAAATATTTAAATATTTTTAACATTATATTTCTTATTCCACCGAGAGAACTAATCCTTTAATGTATTCTCCTTCTGGATGATATATGTTAATCGGATGATCGGGTTGTTGAGTCAGCTGATAAAGAATTTTAACATTTCTTTTCGATTGAGCGGCCGCACTAAAGACTGCCAAGCGAAACTCCTCTTTACTAACGACTTGCGAGCAGGAAAAGGTAAATATAATCCCTTGCGGTTGTATTTTTTCAAATGCCAGCGCATTTAACTTTTTATATCCTTGTAAAGCGTTTCTCAATACTTTCCGGTGTTTGGCAAAAGCCGGCGGATCCAGAATGATCAAATCATAGGGTTGATCGGTCTTTTCCAAATAAAGAAACGCATCTTCCGCAAAAGCTTGGTGGCGATTGTCGCCCGGAAAATTCAAATCCATATTTATTCTCGTCAGATCAACCGCCTTCGACGAACTGTCAACCGAATGAACCCGTTCGGCTTTTCCTCGCATGGCATAAGCCGAAAATCCGCCCGTATAACAAAACAGGTTTAAAACCTTGCGATTTTCCGCGTATTTTTCCAATAAATCCCGGTTATTTCGTTGGTCAATAAAAAATCCGGTTTTTTGACCTTTTACCCAATCAACCCGGAATTTCAAGCCGTTTTCCAAAACAAAATCCGGAATGTCGGTTCCTCCGTAAAGGTAACCGTCTTCAGGTTCCAATTCCGCTTTATAGGGGAGTGTTCCTTCCGATTTGTAATAAATATTTTTGATGAAATTACCCGGCAATTCTTTCAAAGCGGCGGCTAATTCGTGACGGGCGATGTGCATTCCGGGCGAATGCGCTTGCATAACTGCCGTATTGCCGTAAATATCCACGATCAAGCCCGACATATTATCGCCTTCTCCGTGAACCAAACGATAAACGGTATTGTTCGGATTATTGATTAATCCCAATTGCCGGCGCAAATGATAGGCGGTTTCCAACCGTTTTTTCCAAAATTCATAATCAATTTTTTCTTGATGAAAAGTCAATATGCGAACCGCAATCGAACCGATCTGACAGTGTCCGACAGCAATAAAATTATTTTGGGAATCGTAAACCTCAACGATTTCTCCTTCTTCAAGAGGACGGTCCGTATGATGAATCGCGCCGGAAAATACCCATGGATGAAACCGTTTCAAGGATTCTTCTTTTTGGGGATTCAAGTAAACGTGTTTGTATGACATAGTTTTTCGTAAATTCTTAAACAAGCCCAAGCATCTAGGGCTGCATATTTCTTTTGCGCTTCGGACAATTCCTCCGCTTCCCAATTACTCAGTCGTTGACTTTTGGATATTTTCTTTTGAAAGAGAATGGCATAAATCTTTTGCAAACTGAGGTCGGCAATATCATGTTCCGAAACTAATTTTTGTATATCAATAAACCCTTGCGGAGTGAATTGCATTCGCCGGCTCATACTCGTAAAATCATCTTTCAAAGAAAGTCCGATTTTACTGATATTCGCATCGGATAATAATTGAATCAAAGAAGTTGAAAAACCGATTCGATTTAAGCGGAATAAATAGCATCGGTTATCGGTTGCCAATTGAATTAAAGCCACATTATTCAGATTTCCTTTTTTAAATGAAGGACGCGTTTCCGTATCAAAACCCAAATTGTCGAATCCCGATAAATAGTTAACCGCTTGATTCGTTTTATCCGGAGTATCAATTACAAAAATACGGCCGTTAAATTCTTCTGTATCAAATGCTGCTATTTCTTCTTTCGTTATAGTTTTCACGCTTCGCTCAGTTATTCGGATTCATTGTTGTATTTTATGTAATGTAATGCTCGTAAAGCATTTAATAGTCGTTGTCCCCAATATTTTTCAAAATTCAAAACACAAAGAGCCAACGAATCGTTCATTGTTTCTTTTTGACCGTTCTTAAAAACGGCGATAAAATTACCTAAATCCTGGTAAATATCGGCCAAATCTTCGGAAATTTTAACTGCAATCGGCGAATCGCTCAGTCGGATATCCGGATGAAAGGTTTCTAAATAAAAGTTATCATTGCCCAATAATTGACTGACGGATTCTTCTACCCGGTTATACATTTCTTCGCTTACCTTTGTTTCTAAATCCGAATCGTAATTTTCGTCAACCGGTGGAATAACCGATATTTTCAAATACAACAGAGGCAGAACTTTGATCATGTTATCAATAAAAAATTCCCGTCCGTTCTGCGTATGTTTTTCAACCAAGACGCAAAATTCGAGGGCTGTTCGAACAAAATCTTCTGTCTGTTTGGATAATATTGCTTCACTCATATTGTCTGTTCAATATTTTTTAAGGGGTAAAGGTACAAAAAAAACGAGAAATTTATTATTTTTGCATCCGTATGGAAAAAAATAAACGAATACTTGAAGTTTGCGTTGATTCCGTTTGCAATGCTTTAACCGCTCAATCGGCAGGCGCACATCGAATTGAATTTTGCGCCGATCTTCCCGAAGGAGGAACTACGCCTTCTCCGGCCCAAATCGAAATCGCCCAAAAACAATTGCATATTCAATTGTATGTGATTATTCGTCCGCGAGGAGGCGATTTTTTGTACAATGAAACGGAGTTTGAAATTATGAAATCCGATATTCATTTCTGCGGAAAAACCGGATGCGATGGCGTCGTGATCGGAATGCTTCATCCGGACGGGACCGTTGACAAAGAACGAAACGACGAATTGATACAAATCGCTCATCGGTATGCGATGGGAGTTACGTTTCACCGGGCCTTTGACCGATGCGCCGATTTGTTTCAAGCAATGGAGACTATCATCGAACTCGGCTGTGAACGAATTTTAACATCCGGCGGTTACGATACTGCGATTGAAGGGGCGGAAGTAATCCGAAAACTGATTGAAAAAGCCGGCGAACGAATCATCATCATGCCCGGTTCGGGAATTACGCCGGAAAATGCCGACGATTTGATTCAAAAAACGGGAGCAAACGAACTGCACGGTACGTTTCGAAGTCGTTTCCCAAGCCGAATGCAATACCGAAACGAAAAATTAAGCCGTCCGGACGAAGAATACGGACTGTTACTGACCGATACGGAAAAAATAAAGTCTTTGGTTACAACAATTTTCCGCTCAAAAACGTAGCAGCGATCGAAAAATAAATGACTAATCCGGTGACATCCACCAAAGTAGCTACGAAAGGCGCTGAAGCTGTTGCCGGGTCTAATCCTATTTTCTTCAAAACAAAAGGGATCATCGAACCGGAAAGCGTTCCCCACAAAACAATAAAGATCAAGGACATAGAAACAGTTAAGCTCACCCATATCCAATATTCGCCGTAATCGTAGAAGCCGGCTTGTTGCCAAATAAAAATACGTAAAAATCCGAATGCGGCAAGGGAGGCGCCTAACAATAATCCCGAAAGGATTTCTTTTTTCATGACGTACCACCAATTTTTCAAGTGCAATTCATTCAAAGCCAAGGATCGGATAATGAGACTGGCTGCCTGTGAACCGGAGTTTCCTCCGCTGGAGATAAGTAAAGGAACAAACAAGGCAAGTACAACCGCTTTTTCTATTTCTTTTTGGAAAAAGCCCATCGCCGAAGCGGTTAACATTTCACCAAAGAACAGAATCGTTAACCAGCCGGCACGTTTTCGCACCAATTCGAGTAAGGGCGTTTTCGTATAGGAAAGATCCAATCCTTCCGTTCCCCCGAATTTCTGGAAGTCTTCGGTACTTTCTTCTTCGGCGACATCCATCACGTCGTCCACCGTGACAATACCCAACAACGTTCCGTCTCCATCAACAACCGGTAATGCTACCCGATCTTGATCCTTGAAAACTTTTACCGCTATTTCTTGGTCGTCGTAAGCATTCAAAGCTACAAACCGGTTATCGGTTATGTCCGAAATAATTTGCTGAGGGGAAGCGAGGATGATTTCTTTAATCCGTATATCATCAATTAATTTCCATTGATTGTCAACTACATATATGACATTTAACGTTTCGGAGTCGCGTCCGAATTTACGGATATGGTTTAAGGCTTCTTGAACCGTATCATAAGGTTTAATAGCCACATATTCGGGCGTCATCAAACGGCCGATACTTTCTTCCGGATAGCCCAGCAGGCGGATAGCAATTTCACGCTCTTCTTTTGCCAGAAGTTGAACCAATTGTTGTACGACTTTTCCCGGCAATTCTTCAAAAAATGCCGTGCGATCGTCCGGATCCAAATCGTTCAATAAACCGGTAATGATGTTGGTATGAGAAGCTAAACCGGTAATAATATCTTCCTGCTCGTCGTGCGATAGAATTTGAAACGTGTCTTTTGCCGATTGTCTCGGTAAAAGTCGAAACAATACCAACTGATCCGTTTTTGATACATTCTCCAAAATTTCGGCCACTTGAAGCGGTTCGAGAAGATGTAATTCACGTTTTAAGGCCTTCCAGTCCTTGTTTTCTAAAAGTTCTCCGAAGTGAGTTTTAATTTCATCCATTTGAAATTCTCCTTACAAATTAGTTTTACTCTGTAAGGAGAAAAGCATATCCTTACAAAGCGATTATTATTCTCTGTTTCTTACAACTATGACTCGGTATGTCATCCATAACGGTTGAATTTTTCAATTAAGTCGTGCAAAGGTACGAAAAAATTATGAAATATAAAATATCAGCGATTCAGCAAGAAAAAATAAGCTGCAAATAAATAAGATATAGTAAAGGGGTAGTGAAGGAGCATGATAAGACTATCCACAGTCCGATTATCAACTCCAAAATGATTACGATTTTTATATCGTTATCCAAAAACTTTGTATATTTGCAGAGTTTTTGGAACACAATCCAAAAATCTTACATTTTTGCAAATTTTTTTGTGTAATTTAATAAAGATTAGTAACTGAATATGATAGAAAGACCGGAATACATAAAGAAACTTTTGTCTTTCAAAGACAAGAATATAATAAAAGTAATAACCGGCGTTCGACGCTGTGGAAAATCCACTCTGTTTGAGTTGTATCAAAATGAATTGAAGTGTCAAGGAGTTTTGTCTGAACAAATTCAAAGCATCAATCTTGAAGATTTGGATAACGAGCCGCTGAAAGACTATTACAAACTTTATGAGCAAATAATTAAAAACCTTTTGCCCGGCAAACAAAACTATGTTTTCTTAGACGAGATACAAGTTGTTCCCGAGTTTGGGCAAGTAGTGAATAGTCTTTATTTGAAAGGAAATATTGATATCTATTTAACCGGTTCAAATTCCAAAATTCAATCAAAAGATATAGCGGTCAAGATAGAGCGGGAATATGTTACTATTCCTATGTTCCCTTTGTCGTTCAAAGAGTATCTGACAGCTTGGCAGAACCCGATGAATCCGGAAAGTTATGATTATTTATTTGATGATTATTTGATATACAGTTCCTTCCCGCGCACGTTAAGTTTTAGAACATATAGTCCTTTCAATCGCGGAGATGGCGTTATGGCGCCTGTTTACGATGGTTGGGACAGGTCTGCTGTTCGCAGATACTTGCACGATTTATACGAGAAGATAGTTCTGAAAGACATCGTTGAAAATAAGAAAATATCGGATATAAGCCGGTTGGAATCTGTTATCAGATTTATGGCGGATAATATAAGTAAAGAAACCTCCATAAATAACATTGCCGGCACGATGACCGCCAATGGACGAAAAATAGACAATAAAACCGTAGAAAGTTATATAGAGGCATTTTGCGATAGTTTTGTTCTCTATAAAACGAACAGATATGACGTAAAAGGTAAAGAAATACTGAAAACCCAAAACAAGTATTATATAGTGGATTTAGGCTTACGCTATTTGTTGTTAGGAGATAAAAAGACCGATAGCGGAAAAATGTTGGAAAACGTTGTATATTTAGAACTTTTGCGTCGCGGATACAATGTATATGTAGGCAAAGTCGGGAATAGAGAAGTGGATTTTGTCGTCGAAGGTGTGAATGGAACAGCATATTATCAAGTATCAGAGACAATACGCGGGAACGATACCTTTGAAAGGGAAGTTGCCTCGTTGGAATCAATAGACGATCATAATCCAAAATTTATCTTGACGCGTGATTATGAAACAGCCTCATACAAAGGTATAAAAATACTGAATGTCTTGAAATGGCTGACAGGACAAGAATAAGAGATTGATTTTAGAAAGTATCAAGCGGTCTATCATCAAGCAAAGGGTAATCCATTCTCATTATTTTTGAACGGCAAATATACTTTTCACCCTCTTCCGAATTAAAATATTGAATTATTTCGGTGTAGTTTTTCTTTAACAACCAATCGTCACTACGCAT